>Ga0265297_10002791_pt1 | contig 33974 bp, 53 predicted proteins | sample Munlanlwell13791_FD_192502 | JGI IMG/M metagenome (GOLD analysis project Ga0265297, IMG submission 192502) | Leachate microbial communities from a municipal landfill in Southern Ontario, Canada - Leachate well 137-91 | ecosystem: Engineered > Solid waste > Landfill > Unclassified | place...
CGTGGTTGCCCTGATTAGACACCACCGCCAGCATCCGTATTTTCTGGTCAATGTCAGCGTCAATCTCGGCTAAACGTCGGGCTTTGTCGGAGCTATTCATATTTCCTCACTTTAATAAGGCTTTGGTTATATTTCCGGCAACGAACAGGAACGCAACGATAAAAACAAACGGCAAAAGGCATTGAGCAAAAATCAATCCGAGGTTGTCTTGTTTATTGTCCATGTTATTTAGCGAAATGTTCAACTATTTTTTCACCAAGATTAAGAATTACTCCTGTGCAAAGTATTCCAACAACCCACCCTAACAGCTTCATCGCCTGCGATTGCCGGTCAAGCCTTGTTTGAATCGAGAGGTTGCCATTATCCTTGAACAACCGCCGGTCTATTGACTGGAGCAGGGCTTTTAACTCACCATGCTTTTCGTTGCAGTCTTTTGTTTTCACATATTCATCCGTCATTTTTTTTACCCGTTCCTTCCCACGTAATAGCCGAAGCAGACGAAAAAGACCGCAACGGCAAGCAGTATAATTGAAACTATAATGTTAAAAACCATGTCAATTCTCCCAACACCACCGGCCAAGCCGGACGCACCCGTATCCTATCTCGCATAACAATCGTGCAAACAGCGCGAATATGATCACGCCGAAAGTCACCAGCGACACCAACGCCCAGCCTGCTTCTTCTTTTAATGTGGTTATCATCGGAAGAATTGGAAAATATATTTAACATCATTTGTAACCATGCTTGCGGATTTTGACCTTGTAAAGGTAGCTCCGTCGGCATCCCAAGACGACCAATCTACTTTATGATTTTGACCAGCCGAAGTTCCGAGATAAATAAAAGATGCGCTACGACCCCATGCGCTTGAACCATCATTCACCAAACACGATGCGGTTCCAGCAGAATCAACAACGCCAAATCCTGACGCTTTATTTACACTAGAATCAAGCGCGGCATAAACCGATGCGCCCTTTGGCCGAAAGCCCACACCTGTAATACTGAATGGTGTTGTGTTCGTGGAACCGTTTGAAAATTCCTGATAAACAACCTTCGTCGTTGCTCCCGTGGTTGACACATAATCCACATTCGTTATCGCCCCGCCGCCGATGTCCGCGTTGCTGCCATCCACTTTTAATGATTTGACCGTCAGCAGATTGGTCGTCTGCCCGTCGAATGTCGTTGCATTGGTCGCGTTCACGCCGGTCACGCCCGCCCCACCGCCGGTGAATGTCGTTGCCACAACTTCATCTACGTTCGTAATATCCTGCCCGCCACCGTTAAAATTGCCAGTCATGGGCACAGAACCATCGGCCAGAAAATCACCCGCTCCTGCCGGTGTGTCCCACGTCCCGTCACCCTTGAGAAATTTCCCGTCATCGCCATCCGCGCTCGTCACAAATCCGGTCGTGTTTGTGCCGCTGAAGTTGACGAGCTTGGAGTTGATGTAGTTTGTGGCCGACATGGTGTTGGTAACCTCAACACCCAAAATTTGAATATATGACAAGGCATTAGTTACTTCGCCGCCGATGTTATTAACCGATGCCTCCAAACCAGCAAGTCTTCCGGTTGTAGATTGCGTTCCAAACAGAACATCGTTCGTTCCCATTAACAAGTTGCCATAAAGTCTAGTTGAAAAAGCATAATCGTTGGTTACATACTGACCAATCGCCACACATCCATTTGATGCCCAAGCCAGATGCCCAACAGCCACACCTTCATTGTTTCCTCTAGCTTGGTAACCTATACCAACACCATAGTTTGTTCCCTTGGCAGATGATCCCAAGCCAACACCGCCTACTTCTCCGCGCGCGTTTCTGCCGATTGCCGCGCCAAAATCGTTCGCATTAGCCGTATATCCCATTGCCGCGCCGGAGTCATTTCCTTCCGCTCCATAGCCGAACGCAGAGCCATTATTTGAGCCATGAGTTCCATAGCCGAACGCCGCGCCATGATCTAAAGCACCAGCGTCCTTTCCAACCGCAGAACCGGCTGAAGAAGCGGACGCGCCGCGGCCAATAAGTATTTCATCAGCCGGCGTGTCAATGGCGAACACATTAGACAACGCAAAATTATTGATATCGGGGTTCTGCAACGCCGGATAAGCTGACCAGTTCGTTCCGGATACGCCAACTGCCGCATTAGTGTTCCACGACAGCGTGCGCGTGGCCGCGTTGTAACTATCAGCATCGCCCGCCGTGATGTTCGTCGCGCCGCTGGTCGCCCAATCGTTCGTCGGCCAGCCCTCTATTCCAGATACCCTGCCGGACAAATCATTGGTTGCGTTTTCAAGATCGCCTACGGCAATGTTCAGCGCACCGGTCGAAGACTCTAAACTGCCAACACGGAGAGTTATGGAGTTCGTGGATAGTTTCAAGTCAGCGATATCATTCGTCGCCGCGCTCGCGTCCGTCGCTCCCGTATTCCAGCGGTTTGTGTCCGCGCCAACTATCCCTGCCGCCGCACTCGCCTCGAACACCGGCTCGTTGGTCAAGAACGGCACATCGTTATTGTAATCGGACAGGTTCGTGGTCGTCCCCGCGTCCCCTGGTTGCAAGGCCGAACCGGCCAGAGCCACCGCGTTGGTATAATCCGCGTCAGTCGGTTGCACCGCGCTATCCGCCAATGCCCCCTGTGCCGCAGTCGCCGTGTTGGTAAGCAGGTTTTGATAGTCGGCATCCACCTTATCCAGCTTGCCGGTTGACAGCGTGTCAATCTCGGACTGCAGTGTGTTCGTGCCAAGCCAGTTGGTCATTGTGCTTGCATCCGTCGCCGCCTGTGTCCATGCCCCTGTCGAGACGTGGATAACCGCAATATCGCCGGTGGCGGAAGAAGCATCCAAATAGGCCGTCTCCCACTTACCGGTGTTTGACTCCATGCCGCTAACGCGTCCACTCAAGTTATTAGTAGATAACTCAAGATTGTTAATATCGGTCTCTGCCGTACCCAGTCGTGTATTAAGGGCATTAGTGGTTAACTTCAAATCCGCCACATCCCCAGTCAAAGAACCAGCAATATCCCATGCGATTATTTTCTCGTTCGTAACTTCATTCGTGCTTAACTTGATGGAATTACCCACATAAATATCGTGGGCTACATATAAGTTACCATTGGTTATTTGCTTGACATAAACCCCAGACACATCGCTTTTGCTTGAACCGTCCCCATCAAGGCGTAAAACAATCTGTGTGGAAGTTGTAAGGGGCGAGAAATAGTTGGAAACCACACCTGCCGCTGTCGCACTTAAATTAAATCCGGCAAGCGAAAGTGTCCCTGTCCCAAAAGAGTTCTGTTTAGTGAACCCCCAAGCATAAGTGCTTCCACGCGCCACCTCACAATAGCCGGTATATGCCACCGAAATCACATGGCCGGTATATGTTCCCTGCGCCAAATCGGACAGGTTGGTTGTTAATTTCGACCTGTCACCTATGGAAAGATTTGCGTAAAGTCCTTGAGTTGCGGTTAAATATCCCGCACTTGCATGATTCCCCCATCCATACGCAGTCTGCCCATTTGCCGCCTGTCCTATTACCGTATTGCTTACAGCAGGCCAACCGGCATTATAAGTAATAAGAGATACTTTTCCCGTTGTGTTTGCTGTTATCTGCGATTGCAGTAAAGTATTAGTCGCATTCTGGTTTGTCAGGTTGGCAGTTATTTGAGATTGAAGCAAAACATTTGTGCCGTTCTGTGCGGCCAACCCCATTTTTCCCGTCTCTACTCCAACGATTCTGGTTTCAAATCCTGCGTTAGTATTTACCTGTGCATCATGTAACGCCTGAAATCCCACATTGGTTAAACCCTGTGCCGTAAATAACGCTTCTTCCACCGCTATCCGCGATTCAAAACCAGCATTAGTGTTTCCTTGTGCTGTATGCCAGGAAAGGAAAATCGTATTACTTGCATTTTGATTGGTTAAATTATCAGTAATTTGAGACTGCAACAAAGCGTTTGTATTTGGTTGCGTAGTTGTTCTGAATGTCTCGTTGGTTGAAATCCTGCCTTCAAATATAGCATTGGTCGCATTGAACTTCGCTATCTCTACATATCCAGCATAATCTCCCGACAATGCAAACGGCCAATTCGTAAAGCTCCCAGTGAACGGCCCATATTCCGAGCCGTTTATCGCCCTTGTGTAAAAGAAAGTTGCATTGGCGTTGACCTCCGGCGCGGAAGATATATTCAACTGCCCGTACGCCATTGAGTATGTTCCGGCCTCTGCTGGCTTGGTCAGCATGACCGCCGCATACCATTGTTTTACAGGACGAGCAAAGGTATTGCTCCCTATCTTGAAGTCCACATAGGTAGAATACACCGTTCCAGTTGTAATCACCATATTAGTCGTGGATGAATCCTTGCCAAAGGAAAAATATGCGTTATAGCCCGAAGGATTGAAAACATTGGTTCCAAGAAATGTATATGCCCTGATAACCGGAGTATTCAGGGCACGTCCATTTATCTGGAATTGTGGATTGTCCTGCTGGAAATCGCAGTTGATTTCATAGCGAGGCGTGTCGGCAAGTAAAATACCAACAGAAGATAGAACACTAGCTACATAAACGGAAACCTTCTTAAAAAACATATTCGCCTCCGATAACGCATTTCGGCACCGTTACACGGAAGCAATTAAACCGCCCTGCTTAATACATCTTTTAATTTTCCGTATGACTCATCAAGAGCCGCAAGAGCTTCCGCCCTGTTGGTGCCTACTCCGCTTATTTGTATATTGCCTTCTTTCCATGAAACCATTTCATTCGCATTATAAACCTGCGGGTTTCTACCGGAAGAAGAAATCGTTACATTGCCCCGCTTGACTTCAAGCACAGGAACATTAATTTTTTCAGGAACTTTTTTATCTTCACCCATTGTTATTCTCCTTTTATCGTATCGTGTTTATTAACAGAATGTTTGTGCTGGTATCCGAGAAGTTAAACTGCAATAAATCTCCGGTCTGAATATACACCTGTTTTATATCATCGGTAGTATAAACATCACTTCCCGAATTTGTCGCTGATAACAACTGATTCGTTATCGCCGTTGTTAAAACGTTCGTAACTTGTGCCGAGTAATTTGTCTCAACAATCCCAAGATACGCATTGGTCGTAACCGTCCAGCCGACAACCTGATCCGCTTTGTAATAATGCACCCGATTGACTGTAGTCGTATTCGCCACAGAGCTATTGAAAACCAGTGAGTGCAAAAGGAAAGGGTATACATTGTCGTTGGTGAAGACATACGACCCCGCCACCGGCACTCTCATCAAAAACCCATAATCAGTCCCAACCGATACATCCTGTGCATACACACCAAGAGAGAACATCAACCCCGCTATCGCCAAAAGAATCTTTTTCATATCGTCTCCCTATCTTTAATTGCCGGAGGGTGAAGGTTAAACCCTCATAATGCCTAACCTTCATCCCTCAAATTTACGAGGACGGCAATCCGCTCTTTGTAAAGAGCGAGATTTATACATTGTCTTGAATAACGCGCAGATAATGCACCAACGCACTCAAGTCAGTTGAAGACACTTCAAGGATAATCGGCCCCTGAATGGTATTGGCATTGAGTATATCTTTATCAATATACTCAGTCTCGGTATCCACCAGCACCTTGTCAAGATACACCTGTTTTCGTCCAATCTCGGTGGCATAGGTTGCGCTATACTCATCCGAGAAATCGCGAATATCATCCTTGTATATCAGGACTCTACCGCTGGTTACTCCCGTAGCCGTGCCGTTCAGACCAATCAACCGCATTGAACCCGCATCCCTCGCTTCCGGCAAACCAAGTCGCAGGAAAGCGCATTTGCGGTTGGTATTGATTACATAGTCACTCACGTCCCGATACAAGCATTCTAAATACTTGGCCGGTTGCGATGGAATATCAGTCTCCGACAATGCGATGAAATACCCGCTATTCAGACTCGCAGAATGTGGGGCATGAAGCGCAAACGCCTGAATGCCACCAATCTCGTTCAAGAGGTCAATAGCATCTTTCAACGTCAATGCACTTGCGGTAAAGGTCGGGCTTGTTCCAGCCCATGCAACTTTGGCCGCCGCTCCACTTATGGCATACGTTACATCAGCCAACGCATCGCCATTTTCATCATACCGATTTATTGCTACCGTCAACAATACCTTTGACCCAGCCGCCCCCGTAGGGGCTATTGTTAATGTTGCTTTGCTGAGCCGGATTTTTGCCGACTCCGCCACCTGTGGCTTCAACGAATAGTTGATGCCCAAGCATGGCATATTAGTATCACCAAGAGTTAAAGTTTTGGTGAATATTGCATTTGGATTTCCATTTCCGATCATATCATTTCTCCTTCTTTATTTTTATTCATCCTTGAGGGGCAGGATTTCCCCGCCCCTCGCAGAGTTTAATCATTTACGGTATTAGGAACGTAGCAGTTGTTGAAGCCGCAATGTTCGTAACCGCCGGAATCGTTGTGGCCGTGCCAAGCCCAGTAACCGCTGATGCAGTCGTCGAGGCCGCCAGGTTCGTCACCGCCGGAATCGTTGTGGCCGTGCCAAGTCCCGTCACCGCACTAGCGGTAGAAGCTGCCGCAAGGTTGGTCACAGCAGGAATCGTAGTCGCTGTGCCTAATGCTGTAATCGCATTGGCGGTTGAAGCCGCCGCCAGATTCGTCACTACGGGAATTTTGGTGGCCGTGCCAAGCGCGGTGATTGCCGCCGCCGTGGTGGCAGAACCAAGATTAGTAATAGCCGCCGCCGTGGTATGCGCGCCGAATCCAGTAATTGCCGCCGCCGTGGTGGCAGAACCAAGAGCCGTAATAGCACTCGCAGTTTCAAACGTGACGTTGGTGATAATACTCACCTCTACACCAACCCCGTTTGTTAACGGCGCGCCCGTGCTGTCGTATAATGTGCCAGAATATTGCAGAAGAATATTAGTCACAAAAGCAACAGTTGTTGGGCTGGCATACGCCGTAACTGCATTCGCCGTTGTCGGTGTTCCCAGAGCCGTGATCGCATCGGCAGTCAATGGTGCCGCGTAATCAGTCACGCAACTCGCCGTTGTCGGTGCCGCATAACCAGTGACCACATCATCAGTCTGGATTGCTCCAACGCCATCCACGAACGCAGCCGTTGTCGGACTGGCATATTCAGTCACTACATCATCAGTCTGGATTGCGCCAACGCCACTTACAAACGAAGCAGTGGTCGGACTCGCGTATTCGGTGACTACATCATCGGTCTGAATTGCGCCGACACCACTTACAAATGACGCTGTTGTCGGGCTGGCATATTCCGTGACCACGTCATCTGTCTGGATCGCGCCAACCGCTGTCACCGCAGATGCTTGAACACCACCAGGAGCAGTGGATGTCAGAATTTTGCTTCCGTCGCTGAATACCACCTTGTTGGCTGTCAACTTACTCATGGTTACGTTCGTGCCAAATGTAGAATCATCCCGCACCGTCAACGCTTCCATGTAAGCATCGTTCTTGAGATACAAGTAGTTCCATTGCTGGGTGCTTGCGCCCAAGTTGAACGCGCCGTCGCCAAGTGAAACCAGATGACCATAGCTTTTGATATACGTGTCCTGCACGTTATCAAAATACTCACCGTTTTTCAACGATAAGATTCCGTTCACGCGAGCAGTAGTTGTCGTGATCGCATTACCGACCGTCACATTTGTGCCAACCGTCACACTATCTTTAACTTCGGCACTTTTGACAACAACATCTGCTGATCCATCGAACAAAGAATTCATCTGTGTTTCGTAAGCATCCAGTGTTTCTATGGAGCGTTCCCGGAATCGGTCTCCAAATGGCACATTCCATTTTACGGTGTTAGTTACCACCCCGCCCCATAGGAGCGAAGCGGTCGCCAACCCCGCAATTACTGTCGTTAATATCTTTCTCATAATTTTATATCCCCTTCCTGAAGGATTTAGTCTCTATGGCCTTCATTATGAGAACATCAGGTGTTACCATTCTTTTTTTCAGAGCCGCCGATTTGTCCACATCATCCAACTCTCCTTGAGAAAACAAACCTTTAAGCAGTTTTGCTCCAAGTCTTGTCGGCTGATTTCTTTCGCCGCTATACACCAAGTCATTCAGGAATTTGTTAAACTTCGCCCTGTCAGCTTCGTCGCTGAACGGCGCATTAACAACTTCCCGTATCTCCGGTATATTGCGTTTGCGGATGTTTTCTACTATCGGGTCGGTCTCCGCCAAGATAAGAATATGGTTTTCAAATACCACATTCTTTCCTGGTTCAACAGCTATCTGATGTTTCTCTTTGATTGACCAGAACCTCACCAATGAGGGATTCTTCCCAGATTTATCAGGAGTCGTAACGGGATTACCGTCAGACTGTTTTCCCTCATTCTTTTCAACTACAATGCCATCATTGGTTTTAGCCATAATTACTCCTTGCTATTGTTATTTTTCTTACCGATTTACCAACGGCTTCGTTCCGCCGCGAACCACGCCCATCGTAGTATCGTCGAACACATTCAATGCCCACGACCCGAAGATTGCGTGTTTCAGTTTAAGGATTTCAGAGTTTCCTTGCAGGTTCATAAACCATTGCAGACCCAATCCTTCGTATTCGCCGCCACCGAGATTGTTGCTGTCAAGCACAAATCCCCAGTCGCTCAAACCAGCCTTCAATGACCATTTCTCTTCATGCACCGATACGCGCTTGCCGGAGTCTGTGGTAATATCAAAGGTCAACGAACCCAAGTCAGGGCTGTAATAGGTTGTCTTGCCTTCAGGATTAAGTTCAATCCGTCCGGCTTGTCTTGCGGTCTTCAACAGGTCTCTGAACAATTCAGAACCACAGAACATGTCCTTCTGAAGGGCACTTAACTGTGATTCAAACATGGGTTCAAAGAAGTCGTTGAAGTTCGGCCACATGGCATTATGTCCAAGACTTCCCAAGTCAAGGGTATGTTTCTGAAGCTGGGACATCAATCCTGCTCCAACATACACTTGCTTTTCGTCGGCATCAAACCATGTCGTCCGATTGGCGAACAACAATGATGTTTGCATAGCCATCTGGAACTGGAATTTAATGTTCTCCATTTCCTTCGGCAAGGTTGCAAAATTACTGGTCATGCCTGAATTAGCCTGCATCTTTGACATGACGAAATAAATACCAGCCATCGTGATGAAGTTATACTGGGGGTCTCCCGGTATGGTTGTCGTTCCAGCACGAGGTTCGCTTAATTCGCCCATATACGGAGAGCCAGCCAACACTGTCGCGCCGTTCTCCGCTGTAACCGCAACACCACCAAGTTTGGTTCTGTTCACAGTTACGTTACAAGTCGCACACCCAGCATCGTTCGTCCAGGCTTCGCTCAAGTCATCATCAACCGCCGTTACCAGCATTTGCTGTCCGCTTTCCGGCAGGACAATAATATGACCGACGCGAATCAAATAGACATCAGCCAATTTGATATAAGTATCAGCCGCCGAAACCGCGCTTTCAAGGGTTGTGAAGTTATCAGGACGGGTATCAACCGAAAACCGCATTATCGGATTATTCCACTTCCGCGTTGCGCGGGGAAGTTTGTTGATAAAGGTTATCAGTTGCGCGTCGTTTTCTTTCTGCCTCATCCGCACCTCTTCAGGAGCATCCTCCCAAAGCTGGACGCGGAATCGGTTGTCCCATTCAAACGAGCCTATCTCGCTTGGATAGGTCGTTAGTAATACACCTTCTTTGCGTTGCATAATATTTAACTCCTTATTGAGTCATCAATGCACTCTGATGTCTTCGGGAGGCTCTGGACGCTGATAAGAACTTTCTTTCGGTCGTGCCGCACCACCCATTGACCCCGGAGGCATAAATGAGTTTTGTTTTTTTCTTGTGAAGATGCGGTCAAGAATTTCCTTATGTCCTGACGGCTCTTCTTCTTTCTTCTTCGGTGCGGTCTTCCACGGACTCGTTGGAATTACAGGCGCGGTATCAATCACCCGCTTGAGAAATGATAACCGGAAATCGGGATCGCTTTCATACTGCAACTTCTCTGCGTCATTCAGGTCATTGAACGCTATCTCGCCAACTTTACGCTGATCGTCGTTCAATCCCCGTTCGATGTCTTCCACGGTTTCCTTTGACTTATCTTTCTCTTTACCTGTCTTGTCTCCCGCCTGAGTCGGCGGCGCGTCTTTTTGCTCTTTGAGAGCTTTAATTAAATCCTGCGCTTCTGTAAGAACCTTCTTGGTTTCATCAAATGACGACTTTAGATTATCTCGCTCCTTCCGTATATTGCCCAATTCTTCCGCCCAATCGCGGAATTTATTTTCCGCATTCTCTACGCGGCCATTGGCCTTTTCAATATCCTTTTTGAGTTTTGATATTTCGTCGTCCTTTGCTTTCACTACTTCGTCCGATCCTGATTCGGATGTGTTCGGAGCCATAGTTTTTCCTCCTTTTTGGGGTTCTTTTTTTCTTTTGATTTACCTTTTACACTAATTTAGCAAAATTGTCAAGAACAAAATTAAACTATTTTTACCGGCAAAATTCTCCCTCTTTTTGCTTGACCTCGATAAAGGCCAATATGACTTCCAGTTTTCGCAGTAAATCTTCTTTTGTCTTACCAGCCGATGTCAATGAAAGCAACTGTTGAGCAAGCTGACACTCTCGCCCTTTAAGTAAGTTCAGTTCGGCAAACTGTTGTTCAGCGTTCCCTTTGATGTGATAGTATTTCTTTCTTACCGCATCCAAGTCAGAATTCAGTCGTTCAATAAATTTCTGCCCTATTACGCTATCGCAAAGCAGAACATCATCCGATACGCCGTCTATGGCTTTGGAAAGTTCTTCCTTTACGACAACCAGTTCGTCAACGGTTTTGTTTTCCAAATCGTTCTTGAAGTTTTCCAGCATGTTCATATCGTTTCCCCGCCTGCTTCTGGTTCACCAGCCGGAACGCCCACCGCTGGTGTCGCCATTCTTTCGGCCTGTTGTTGCATCATCGCAGCTTGCGTCTGCATTTGCAAAGCCCTGATTTCGTCTCGACTCTTCATTTGTCTTTCCGCCTCTTCGTCGCTATCGCATAGATGTTCTCTCGCTGTTTCGTAATGGTCAAAATAGACGCTGTTTATCTTGCGGTCATACACGGCCAGTTGCGCATTTTTCTCCATCGCCCCCATCCGTTTCTTCTGTCCGAAATCAACACTCAACTCGTATCCGTGACACAAATCATTTTCCGTTACGGTAATATCTTCAATGTCTTCTTTGCCCGTCGCCTTGTCTGTCTTTCGCTGTCGCACAACCACCCCTTGTTCATCCACCATTGATTGCAAATATATCAAAGCCTGATTGTAAATATTCTCTACAAGCGTCATTTCAAGTATTGTCCATTGCAATCTGTTCATGCCCTCCGTTGACGAAAGTAAATCCTGAAACGCCATACCTCCACCACGAGTAAAATTCTTTTCCATATAATCGCGTTGCCCAAGCAGGCTGTTCCCGATCTGGTTGATATACTCGTAAAATGTAAGCGATGTGGCATCTACATTCGGGCCTGGCAGATAAGCCGCACCCAACCTTGCGTCAGGCGCACTCGTTCTGATTTTATCGTCAGGGCCGAAACTTGGTTCTTTGTCAAATAATTCGCTGTTATAAATCAGCGGTCGTTTCAAATTCTTGGTAAGGATGTCAAGAAACAGGTTGATAATAATGTTTTTCACCCAGCCGATTTTCTTGTAGGCTTCCGGTGTTGACATCGGATAAAACCTTGTGCCGTCAAGCCATGCTGAAGCCTTAATCAAAGGGCATCGCATGGTTTGAAATTCATCTGACTTATCAAACACAATCGTAGTCCCATTGGCTATCCACAAATGGCGGCGTTTGAAATTATCATAAACTTTTAACACAGGAACCCTACAAGGAACTCTGGCATCATCAGGCGCTACATTCTTTGCCGATATACCACCCGTCTCATTTATAAGGGTTTCTATGGATGTATCCGAGGTAAATCCTTTGCTTCTGGCTTCCTCAATAATTTCTTCTGGATTGCCAATCATTTCCGGTTTCTCGCCGTCAATGACCGAATCTTGATACATGTCTCTGAACTGATTTTCATTGTAAGAATCCAGAAAGAACGCAACCGATACTGGATTGTCGCCGTTAAAATTAGACCCATCCGGCGTAACGCAAATCTGTCCAGGAGCAAGATAACGTTGCCGCAATGTCCTGACTGCGCTTCCGACTTCCATCACTCTTGTTGACTTTCCTTTTGATGACACAAGGAAAGACGAAGGAGGCGAAATATAAATAGGCTCTATGATACAAAAACCAACCCCCAACTTAAACACATCCTTTACAACAGGAATGGAAGCCTTTTGAGCTTTCATCCGATATGTAACCAAATCACGCAAGGCAAGTTCGCTTTTAACTATCTGGTCTATAGTTACTCCTTCTTCAAGAGAAACAAGGCGTAAGCGATTGTTCTGGGAGAATATTCCGTCAAGGGCTATCGGTAATGCTTTCTCTACGGATTCAAAAAATGCGGCGATGGGAATACGGGAATCTGTCGGCCATGTAGTTCCTGCGACAATATTGTCGTAACTCTGTTGAAGCGATATTAGCCTGTCATAATCTTTGCTTTGCTTGCGGAACGACCAAGAAAAAATCTCCATGTATGCGGAGACATCATCATCCCGCGAACCTGATTTGTTCTTCTTTGATGCCATAGTATTTCTTTTGATTAACTCTTTTACACTAAAACTGCAAACTTGTCAAGAACAAAATGATTATTATTTATCGTAATATCTCATCGCTCTCTCCAAGATATACTGGTTTCTTGGGTTCTGCTATTTTCTTCAATAGTTTTCCAAAGGTAGATTCTTTCTCTTTCTTAAACGCCCTGCATTTAATTTGCTCTGGAGAATGCTTCCAAACGAATAGCGATTGTCCATAGCATATCGCCGTGTCAAGCGTGGAATCCGATGTATGGTCTGGCCGCAATCTACCGCTGGTTGCCGTAACCACACAAGACGCAAGTTCAATCAACAATGGTTCGTCGTTTATCTCCGGTTTTTCATCCGCATCAAACGCACCCAATACTTCGCTAATGTTATCAAAGATGGCCGTCCTTGTGGCGACGTTCGTATCAAATCCTTTTACCGTCCTGAATTTTCTTGTGCTCCATCTTTCTGACGGCTGATTATACCAGTAGGGATAATCAGACAATTCGGCAAAGAACAAAGCGTTAAACGAACCTCTTGTTGGGCCTTCAGCGCAAAGCAACGCATTGTTATAATATCGCAAAGCATACGCACATAACCACGCAAAGTTAACTGTCTTGACCGTGCTTCTTAATGATGCCACTATTTGCGGAAACTTTTCTTCACCAATCGGCGGACGCATGACCAAAGACGCAAGCACATCGCCGGACTCAATCGGAATATCAGAACCTTCAGCCGAATCAGCCATAAGAAAATACGCCATGCCTTCTCTTGGTTTTTCATACACCCGCCAAATATCCTGCTGATTTTCTTTCCCTTCTGTTTTTGTAGCTGTTATTTCAACATCCATCAACCCCGGTTTATCCCTGTCTTCCCTGCTGAACATTCCATCAAACTCATCAAATGGCCTGAACTTGTAAAGCTCATACGGAGTTTTATAATTCCTTATCCATGCCATTATCTTTGTGCGGTCAAAATAAGGCTTGCCTTTTACCGCAGTATGCAACCCCCAGATTCTTGCGCCGATCTCATGCGACGGCATTATTGCCCGCCGATGTTTAATTATGCCTTCGCTTAAATACGGTGAGTCATAAGCGGTTGCATGAAAGATTGCACTATCTTTACGGTGCGGATCAAATATCAGTTTCCGCGTATATGTCATTCCCATATACGGAGTCAATACCAAGCTGAAAAACCCCTGCTCTTCCCGATTGTTATAATTCCTGCAATGGTTAATCGCGGCAGTTACACACCTCTGGTCAGGAGCTTCTTCGTCAAACCAACAGGCATGGACTTCTTCTGACTCATATTTACGATAGCCTGACTCATAGGTAATTATCGTTATTCTTGTTCCTCGGATTCCATATACTGTCCATTCAGATTTCATCAACCCATCAAGCCCACGCTTTCTGTCAATGAACTCAAACGGAAATAAGTTCTTATCATTATCCTCGGTCAGTCTCGGCCACCAGATTTCGTGTAATGCCTGTGATGTCGTGCCTATCCAGATGATTCCGCCAGGCGGCATTATCTTTTCGTCAGGATAAATTCCAGCACCAACAATATAGCCACAATCCCAACTACCATCGGCCATCACATGAATATTTTTATCAAGGAACTTTTCCGTCTTTACATCAAACCTGCCCCACCGCATTACATTGTCCGGCGTTATCAATCGCTTGATATTTGTCTTTGCGCCCTTTATAAATCTTAATGCCAATGGCTTCTCGCCAGACACCATAATCCCAAGTTCTATCATCGCCGAAATGCTATTATGAGTAACTATGAAATCATCAGTTAGATATAGTTGTTTTGGATTATCAACCACTATACATCGGCATTGTTTTTTTCCAGAATAAGAAATGTTTTTTATTCGTCGCCTGTCAAGCCATTTTATCTTATGCCATTTTGATGCTTTTCTATTTGTAAAAAATGGATTATCATTAAACAATACTATTTTCACCCTGTATCCAATTCCGCAATCAATTCTTTTGTTATTTTTTGTATAATGCGATGATTTGGTTCGTATCCTTGCCCTGCCCCCAAGAGATTTCGCAATCCACGCAACATCTTCCGCTAATCGCTTGCTTTTAGAATAAAATTCACAAACACAATGCCCAAAAATAGAGCCATCGGTATCCATCAATCCTCTTAACAATTCAAGTCTATTTTCAGCAGAATCATATAAATATTCCTTTGGGACAAATTTACATTCACTTCTTTTTCCGCCAAGCCCAAGCCTGTCAAGTTCACATCGAATTTTCCCGCGATATAATGAAACGAAATACGACATTGCCGTTGTGTTTTGTTTCTTATTATATCTATAAATGCCTATTTCATCACGCACGCGATTCACGAGGTCGTTTGAATTTATATTACATGTAAAAGATGTCCCATAATACACAAATGATCCATCGCCTAACAGGACACCCAACGAATATGGCGGAATAATATGTTTCTTTTTTCTCCATGATATTTTTTTTGTTAATTTTACTGACCATTTTCTTGTAGGATGTGGCATTATGCCATACCGTTCTATCAGTTCTTTTAATGGCAAAACGGTAGTTTGCATCCATTGCGGATTTTTAACTCGTTTGCCATGCCAATTCAGCACCTTACTCATAGTATTACATTTATAAACCTCCCAAAGATGATCTATGTCGCATTCAGTTGAAGATTCATCTTCAAAAGTTAATTTATAAACATCCCGTTCCCCCTGTTCATATATTTGCAAAACAGTATAAAGTTTGCCATCTTGCCCAAATACTTTATCCCCTTTTACTATGTCACCCATCAAGTATTCGCCATTTTCCCCATAAATTTTCGCATCATGCGGTTGAGCTTTTCCGACACGATTAGCTGCTATGATTGTCCGCATCTTTTCTGTTGAAAGTAAATACCCATCTTGAAATGGGTGCGGATCGGTGGGAACAAACCGAAGCATCTCTGGAGAATAAAGATCAACCCCGTCCCTCTTCATCTGGTCAAGCACGGATTGCGGACGCTTCTCGACCGACCACGGTTCAAAATAGTAAAAAGGATGTTGGGCAACCTTGCCGGAAAACTTATTGTCCAGAAAGGTAGCAATGTCTAAATGCGGTGATTTTTCTGACATGACTTATTTTTTCTTTCTGCGTTTGCCGGTTGGCTTGAATCCGTGGCGCACAGCTTTGGCGATTCGTTCCCATCGTTTTCGCTTTGCCGCACTACTGAAATGCAGAATCTTTCCAGCCCTTGTTCTTAATCTGTTTCCTGATAAAAACACAATACGCCTCCTTTCTTTAATCCACAGGTGAATTCTCCTGCGATGAAAATTGTTTATTGGAATCCATTTAAGAATAAATATTAAGATTTCCATATTGTTTCTCATCAGCCATCTCAACAATTTTCTGCCTGTGTCCATCAAACAGACACTCTATTTCAAATGTTCCAGCCCGCTTTGTGTTCTTGAGAATCTTTATCTTAATCCTATCCTCTGCCGTCCGCCACATCCCCAACACAAGTTGTGCAGAGTTCTCTATTGATCCGCTGTCTTTTCCGTCATGTAGTCCAACCTCAATATTATCCTCCGGCTTGCGATGTATCTGGCTTGCGATTATCATAACGGTATTGGTTGTTCTCGCAAGTATTTTTAATTCCTCTGCAATCGTGGAAAGCCGTTCATATCTTTTTCCGCCGCCCCCTGACATCAATCCGATATAATCAATCAGAATTAGCTTTGGTTTCTGCTGCATTTTTAATTCTGACTTGATGATTATATTTTCCATATCGGCTACTGTCAGTTTGCTCTGCTGGCATACAAATACATTCTTCCAATGCGACATTGAAAAAGAATCGCCTTTTAATGTCCGATACTCCACGTCGCGGGTTTCAATCTCATGCTGTCTCGCAATAAATCTTTCAACCATAGCCTCCGCCGAAAGTTCCAACTCAAAAAATATTGTCGTTAATGGACGCTGACTATATGCAATGTTCGTAATGGCAGATGTTTTTCCGACTCCGGTATCTGACAATATCACCGCTACGTCGCCAGGCAGTAAAATCCTCGTATGCTTTTTCAACGATGGCAACCACTTTGATAAATCAACGCCATCATCATCAATATACCTTATCCGTTCCTTATACATTTCGTAGCACTCATCCGCCGATAACAACGGTAGCATCACGCCCCTGTCAATTCGCGGAGATTTAGACAACAAGTCAACCACCGAGTTTAACCCGATTTCATCCCCCTGTGCATCCAGCATGTCGGCAATATCACCATAAACTTTCGGCACTCTCACTATTTTCAAACTCGCCACTTTGCCTTCCAAACTCTGCAATACTGCCGCCAACCACTTATCGCCTGGTTCGTCATTATCCGGCCAGATGTCAACATGCTTATCCTTGAGATACAGCGCATAGGCATCCAGCCAGCCGTTAGAACCACCAGGACAAGTTGTGGCATCGTATCCTATGCGTTCCATAGCCTCACAGCACTTCTCGCCTTCAACCAAAGATACTTCCTGCTTGCCGCACCATTTCTCAAGACGGTATAGAGTTCTCTGCACACCTTCCACTGAATACACGGTCTCACCGTTTTTCTTGACATACTGTTGAAATTTCTTTTCCCCGCCTTGTTCAATCCTGTCAACAAACATTACCGGCCTGCCGTATGAATCCTTATACTCGTAAGTAGCCGTCTTTTTCGGGGCAAGGCTTTTATCGGCAATCCCTGCCTCTTCGGCCAATGCCAGCATGGTTGCCTTTACGCTCAATCCCCGCAACCGCATCACCATGTCAATGATTGTGCCACCTATGCCACACGGGTCGCAACACCATACGCCCTTTGCTACATTTACTCGCATTGATGGATTTTTGTCTGGGGAATGGAACAGGCATTGACAGAACAACTCATTGCCGACTGGCTTCAATGTCCGCCCCTGTTTCTGCAAGAAGGCATCAAGTGGAAATGCTTTGATTATCTCGTTACGGTCTATCATATCATGTTCCTTACTGGTGCGGGTTTTTGTGAACTTTTATGCCAAGTAATAGTGGCTGATTGCCAGCTTTTCATGGGGTTTTTACCAACCCGCCATCCGTTAGATTCGTAGTAATGCCAGAACTTTTCAGCATCTACCTTGTATCCCTTTTCAGCTATGTGTTGTTTAATTTCATCAATGGTGGGTTTTTGGAATAGCTTTCTTGTTTTCATCAAAGGGGATTGGTTATCAATGGAGTCAGCTATGGATGTTTCCCCCTTACAATCCCTCTTCTCTTCAGAAGCAGATACAGATACAGATACAGAGGGGTGATTCATTTGTGAATCACATTTCTTCACATCCCTCTTTTCTCTCCATTTCTTCATATATTCCGCGTGTTCTGCTTTCATATCCCTTAGCCGATATCTGTCATGATTCAACACTATCCAGCCACCCCCAGCCTTTTCTACCCTTCTGCCTTCGTTGTCAGGTGTATGGCTGTTAGGGTCTGGATTTTGCAATATAGTCAAGGCTTTTTCAGTGGTTTCAAGGTCTATATTTGCCATGCGTGATATCACACGTGAATCACCGCGCACATAACCGTCTTCATCTTTGATTGCCAACAATGTTATCCATACGCATCGGATTTCCGGCGGTTCGTTCCAGATTGAGCTTTGGATGATTTCTGGCACAAGTTTTGTGAATCCACTCATGGTGTTATATTCCCCATTGAAAAACAGGGTGACACCAAGTTGGAATCTCGGCGGGAAAGCAGTTTCCGATTGCCGGAACAGATGCCGCCTTTGAGGACTCGATGCCACCCTTTAATTCGTTTGTTTTGCATTACTACTTTCTTTGTGCGATCCCATTTGCACGCTCCATCTCCAATTCTGAAAGCTAATATATCAAATCCAGAACACTTTGTCAAGACTTATTTTTAAGATTTTCTTCCTCCTCTCGGAGTTGGTATTTCCTTGAAGTCATTTTGAATCGCGTGTTTCAAATCGTTCGGATTTAATTCACCCATTATCATCTTATCCACGTTGCGTTCAATAGCCCGCCAGATTTCCCATAGCCAGACTTTAACCTCACTGAGTGCGACGTAATCGTTTTCGGTAATGGTGTAGGTGTCGCGGCTTAATTTGCTTATGGCCTCCGTGAGTTTAACCAGCCGGTCAATCTTAACATCATCCGTCATTGGGGATGAACCACGAGCGGTTTTCATTGTAAGCCCATTGCCGTCCTTGTCCTTGCCTCGCCACAGCATTTCAAGCTCCTGCAAGTGAGTTCTTAACAGGATGAGTTCTTCACGCATATTAAGCGTTCCTTGCGCTTCTTCCGCCATTTGCCTGACGCGCTCAATGTATTCGGAATCGCTTTGATATTTTATCGGGTCAATCGGGTATCCTTGTTGTAATGCAGTAGTCATGTATTTAGTCATTTTTTTTGATTGGACAGTATCGTGATAAAAACAGAACCCAACGCCATAATGTTTAGTGCCATAACCGGCAACCCTGGGGCAACGGCATAGCGGACAGACATGATTACGGCGCGAACCCGAATGAGAAAAATCTCCCGCAGCCTCAAATTTCGCAACCTTTTTCCCGCTCTTTCCAGGACATCTTGGAAACTGGTTGCGTTCTCCAATTCCAAGCGATGATTTAATTTTTCGTTTTTCGCTTTCGCTTGGTGCTGGCAAAGGTTTCTTGACACGGAAATACCATGCTTTAGAAAACTTGAGCGGTAATCCCATATTTTTATTGTAAGGGTGCCAATCGTTGTCCACATCATTTAGCTTTCGTTGGTTTTTCAAACGCCCTAATAGCATCCGAAGCCGTTGCCGCAATTATGGTTACGTCATCCATTGTCATTGGCCGCATTTTAAGGGCTTCTTTATCGCATGATTTTAACGCAACGTTAAGGATGAATCTCAATGCGGTTTCGTAGGTTTCCGCTTTGCTTGCTGGCTTTTCCGGCTTCTTTCCTTTGATAAGTTCTCTTAACGCCGTTGCCGTCAGTTTGTTGTCAACGGCCTTTTGCAGATATTCTTCCTGTTGTTTCTGCGGTAACCCCACCACCTGCTTATGATGTGACCATGTAAGTTCTTTCCGCCGTATTCTAGGGTCAACGCCCTTCGCTACCCACATCATGTCCAGCAATGATTGATAAGAATAACTGGTTTCGTCAACCAACTGCGCATACATCTCGCCATAGTTTCGTTCGGCAAATACAAGCGTATCGCCAATCCACCAGCGGATGCAATCGGTTATTCCGTGCATACCGGACAGCAAAACCTCTACGGACTCAAACTTTGTTCCGTCCGGTATCAGTAGACTTGTGGCCGTGAATTTACATGGTATTCCAACCGAGGTCGGAGAGAACACGCGCAATGCCAATGATTCTTTGTTTTCTTCCGTCATTTGGTCTCCTTTCGTTTTTTCCCTGTTGTTGTGTTATGACTGCATTTATACCGTCCGAAATGGATGACGCCGGTCTTGCCGTCGGTCAAGAGCTTTCTGAATGATTTACAGGCGCGGTTATTCATATCTCCTGTCCTTAAAGCATACCCCAGCTCGTTTCGCCGTTACATCATGTAAAGCCAGATATTCCGTTGTTAAATCATATTCCATCGCCAATGATACAAACTCGTCTTTCACGCTTTCCCTCTTCCTTCTGTTCGTCATAAAATCATAGGCATCGCAACCCAGGTAAGGATTGATATTGCCGTGATGACGATGCTTTTTACTCTTCGTCGCCATCTATCCCCTTCGCAAGTTTGTGGAACGGGGCCAGAGCCTTTACCACCAGCAACTGCACCACAATCTCTGGCGGCACTTTCTGAATAGTCGCAATTTCATCAAGTTCATTCGCCACGCTGTCATCCAACTGTATTCGGTATTCTTTCATAACACATCCTTCACTGAAGCATCAGGATTAAATCCATCATCGGGCGGCAGCCCCAACCTCTCTCTCAATACTAAATTTGCCAGCCATGATTTCGACCGCCCCAATTCTTTGGATTTTGTCTCCAATAGCTTCCATACCATAGAATCTAAATATACGCTTCCTATGCGTTTATCTTTTTCTTCTTGTTCTTTAATTTCCTCCACCATAAAACACCCTCTTTGTTTAACAGTTAGACACAACTTGTCTTTAATTGAAACATAATCTAACATATTCCCCACCCTTTGTCAAGCACAATCTTTATTTATTTCCCCCACCTATCCTTTCTGTGTTACAGAGACTACAGAAGTAATACTCTGCCCTCTCTCTAACAGCAGGTGGATATGGGTGGTTGTTTCGGATACAGCTTAACCATTCTACTACTCATGTGGAGCGTAAGTGCACCGTCAGCCCTATCCACGTTCTCTCACACGCCGCCCTTTTTCCCCAAGTGGGACACAATCCCTATTTGCCATCACCACATGCCTTTCTTATACCCTATTTCGCCCTACACGCCCTTATCTCCCCCACCCCATCCCTAACCATACCCCGCCCATCCAAACCTCTCCTACCCCCCTTTACGCCCCCCTAAACCCCTATCCTACCCAATCCGCCCAACTCTCTCGCTCATCCTCCCACCTAACTCCAACCACATATTCCCCAAATATTCGCCCCCCGCAAGAGGGGATAGTCCCCTCCTCCCCGTGCATGGGGGGGGGTGTGGTAGGCTTGGGGGCCCTCCCCGTATGCTATCATGGGGCGCGTAACGCTCTCACGTTTGCGCGCTCCCGCTTGTGGTTGGACATTATCCCCATTCCCACTGGAAAGCAAAATTGCGAACATTATAAGCCTTGTCATACAGTGTCATACAGTGTCCTACATGTAATACAATAGGGGTATAATTATGAAATTCATAATTCGCAAAGGTAAAAAAAAGACAAAAAAACATTGACAATGTAGAGGTATATGATAGACTATTAGCGTTAGATAGTTCTTTGAAAAAAGCCTGATCCAAAAAGATAAAGCCTGAAAGCGCGGCTTGTGCGGATCAAATAATAATGCTGATTGCTTGTAGTATAAAAGTCTCATTATAAAAAGAGGTGATAACTATGAGCAAAGAAAAAACAGAAAAGACAATAAAAGAAAAGACTATCCCAATGGCTTTGCAAAAGGCTATTAGCGGCGGCGTTGAAGTGATATCAATGCTATCTGGACAAGTGTCAAAATCGGCGGCCTTTGCGCGGATCAAGGAATATGTTGGTAAAAACCGAGACAGATGGAATCAGTTTGCGGCGGGATTGAAAACCCATCTCAAGTTTTCTGAAATGAAATCAGAAAACGACAAGCGGCAACTAATCAATCATCTGTCCTATATCCGCAAGCTAGTTGGGGTTACCGCGCTAAAGCGGCGGCCAGCTGGAACGGGCAAAGACAAGATTAAAAACTTGTCATCGGAAACTCCGAAAGCGGAAACAGTAGAAGCTCCGAAAACACAGAATGAAAGAATTCAATTTATTCTGAAAAAACTTTCGGAGATTGACGAAGCGTTGAATTGTGAGCGGGCAGATACGATCGAGTTGATCATGCTTGCAACACAAGAGCGCGGAAAACGTAAAGTGGCATAAATAAAAATAAACAAGCAAACAGCATTAGGCTTTATAAGGCCGGATAGATTTATTCTATCCGGTCTTTTTTTTGTCTTTTTTTCTTCCATGTTTCCGCTTGCCCGATCCGGCGCGATTATGCTGTATTGTAATTTTTGGCCATAATGAATGACCGCAGATTTCCAGCTATAGCGAATGACCGGCAGGAATTATGAATTTCATAATTCAGGACAGAATGAATGACCGGCGCAAATACGATATAACGCAAGACAATATGTAAAGACTATTGACAGGAATAAAGACTTGACAAGTGTTAGCGAATATGTTATTATTGTATTCAATGAAAGGCATATAAGGCCGTAAGCATATAAGCTGACAGCCAAGCCCTTCAGTGAATTATTAATTTAATAATTCAATTCTGTTCTTTGAAATACAGTAATTAAAATATCCGAGCATACAGAATGGCGGTGTCCGTCTGGTGATTATGTTTGGCGTTGCATGGCGAAATAAAATTTGCAACGTGATTAGGGGATGCAAGAGCTGATGGTGATGCCCATCCGCCCCAAATACCGCAAGGAAAGTCTTGAATCTCTTGTTGTAATGCCTGCGTAGAGACATGCGCCAGGATTACAGCAACGGAGACCGCAACGGCGGATTGATAGACTTAGCCTTGTGCAAAGCAGTCTTGTGCTCAATCCTGCGAATTGCAAGGTGTGCCCTTGTTCAGCAGGTTGCCGTAAAACGCCGCCGTGAAATGACGGCGAAGGCAAGTTTAATAGCAAGACAAAGATGCGCCAAGGAATGCGCTGGCAGAGAACAACGGTCGTTCCGTGCCCGGAAACCCTGTAAAAATTGAATTATGAATTTCATAATTCCTACCAGGATAACAGAGGGCGAAAACGAATGACCGCCTTGTCCACGGATAAAATGTCCGTGCTGATGATGGCCACAGAAAGGCCGAAACAAGGGAGGATAAAACGATGATGACAAAACAGCATTATATTAAATTGGCATTTGCTATTGCCAAGATTAAAGACAAAACGGAACGGAAAACCGTTTCCGGGTTGATCGGGGTTGTGCTGGCAAATGATAATCCCCTGTTTGACTGGAAACGCTGGAACGAAGCCATAAACAAATAAACGGAGGATAAAATGACCCTGAAAAATATATCCTTGAATGGCAGGCCAATATCATTCTGCGTATTCTGCGGGCGTAGAAAAACAATGGCGATCTGCCCGTGCATGTTGCCAAAGACAAGGAGGAAATATGCAAATTCAAACACAAAATCCTGGTAAATATAATATCGGGCAACAAGGCAGGATAATAAAATCAGCGTTGACTTGCCAGATGCCGCCATATTTGCGGCTGGTGAATCAATGCAAGGATAAAGACGGCTTCGTTACATACGACAACGGAGAAGTAGAAGCGGATATTGGCAATTTGCTCGGCGGAGTATGGGTGCCAATGGAAGCATTGATATTCTGAAAAATAAATGAAAGGGGGTGAATACAATGAATAAAATCCATCCAAGCTTCTCACGAAGCCATAAACCGGCCAACGAATTTATAGGCCGGAATTATCGCCCGAACAGGCGGTATAGACTGGAGCAGATTATCAGTCTGTCAAACAGGGCTTCGCCCTACCAAACGCAATTCAATGCCGCCCGGCGGCTGTTGGCAGTATAATAACGGAGGACAACATGACCACGAAAGAAAAAACATGCGGGGAAAGAGTAAGCGAAAACTGGCAGGACAGGAAAGCCGATCTTGAAAAGCTCATTGAATTAGAGCAGGAAGGCAACGAAGAAAGCGATCCCGATATTGGGACGCTAAACGAATATGGCCTTTGCTTTGATTATGTACCACCAGGAACATTTAACGACCAGGAAGAGGGCTTCTGGCGTTATCAATTAAGCTGTGGCGGCCCGCAAGATGAAATCCGGTTTTATTCCAGCGACCAAAAAACGCTGTATAAAGCTGAGTATTGGTTTTTAGATTGGGGCGACGGCGCGAAAAAACATGTCAAAGATGAAGAGGTTGTGCGGTATCTTTGGGATATGTTCGTTGAATACGAAAGCGTAAAAGCAGAATACGATAAAGCCATAAATGAATAAACGGAGGAAAATATGAATGATATTGTTGAACAAATAAAATCAAGCACTGATCCATATTTTGGATATGGACATTTCCATGTGTCAAATATGGCAGACTATACGTTACTGTCAAATACAATTAACGACATGCTGTCTGTATATGACATTACAGAAGAAGAAGCTATGGTAATTATACAAAAATTAACGCATGAATGAATCGGAGGACAATATGAACAGAGAACAAAAAATAGACTATCTGAAAACCCATTTCAGATATTTCACAATGAATAGTTGGAACAGATCAACAAGTTATGCCGCGAACGTGAAAATACATAACTTTGTGCCCCGCGAATTGCGGGATAAGGCATACGCAATCATGGAACAAGGCGATGTGTATGATGAAATCAGATCCGTTCTGAATGATTTTGATCAGCGGTATGAATACCGCTATCAAATCAGCTTTAATGGACGGTCAGACGGATACCTTGTAATGATTAACGGCGGCGAACATGACGATGGAAGAATCTTCACGCAACCCGGCAAGGATATAGATCAGAGCGCGAATTATGAAGACTGGGATAATGAATATTTGACGGATAGAGTCTGGCTTGTAAAGGACTTTGATAAAACCGTCAAGGAATGCCAAAACATATTCATTGAATATTGCCGCAATTATGAGGTTGAAGAAGAAACAGTCCAGGTTCCGAAAGTTATCAAAGTATTGAAGGCGGTCTAACCCGAATTATTAAGTTAATAATTCATACAGGAGAATAAAAATGAAAAACCAAGCCCTGCCATTGATGCCGTATAAGCACAAGTTTGAAAGCATATTCAAACTGCGCTTCGCTGATTATGCCGATCCGATATTCGGCTTTGATGTTGTCAAGCTGGATAAGGATATTAAAGTTCCTGGCGGCATAAGCACATCGGACTTTATCAAACGGAAGTATGGCGAAGAAGCCCGTGATATGGTGTCCGCAATGATTCGGTGCTTACAATAATAAAAACAAAAATAAACGACATGCCCGGCGGCGGGCGGAAAGTGGACAATGAAAGTATTATGGGCAACAAAAAAAGGCGACGAAGACTGGAAAGAACAGCTTATTACCGAGCATGCCGAGCGCATACCAGCGGCGCGGAAATGGGCGGTCGCAAACGGATATGACAGATTGCGGGTTGTAGAGTTGGCGGACGAACCGGAAAAACCGGACTTTGCGAAATGTATAAATGTATAACATCCCGGAAGTGGGCGGGAGGTGAAGATGGCATGACGCAAGACGGATAAAAAGCAACGCAAAAAACAAAAAAGCAAGGAGTGGTAAAATGAAAATAAAAATCAATGATAAAATCACAGTGGAAGCAATCACTACGAAAACACATGAGTGTCCGGCCGGGACAGCATATTGGCAGATAGATTACCGGATCAACGGAGAAACTGTTTATAGCTGTTCTTCCGGTGCTATGTATGGGCAGCCAAGCCCTATCGCGGCGTTAGACTGGGAGCGAGAAGTTTGGGACAAAAGCATCCTGGTGCGCCGGTGGATTGACGGCGCAACCGGAGAAAAGAAAACAGGGGATTACGTCAAACGCACGAATCGCGAGTTGTTGCTCGCGGCGATTGCACAACTGGCTTAATAATACTGGTGGGGCGCGCATACCTGGCCACGCGCAACAAACTCCCGGAAGCGGGGTAAAAAAAAGAGGAGGAAAAAACGATGAAAATGTTCAGATTATTCGTGAGGCACGTTGACGAGGAGTCCCGCGAAGTTTGGTTCCGACGCGAAGGGTTTTTTGCGACGGAGGAGGAGGCGCAAGCTGAAGGCCGGAGACTTCGGACGGTGTGCAGTCCGTTTGGTGGGTTCGTCGTGCGAGGGCCGGGCGAAGCCAAGCCGAAGGCTGGCTACTGCTCGGAAAAAGAACAGGGCCGGTTGTTGCGCGCGGAGTTCGACGGTATGTGCCGCGAAGAACAAGACGCGTACATGGGGCGGTGAAAAATGCGTTGCCCGAAATGTGGACACGAGTTCAAGTCCCCGGTCGCGGTGGCCGGGGGCGAGGCCGGGGGGAAGGCGCGAGTGCCCGGCGGCGGGCGGGAGGTGAAGCGGACATAAGGGCGCAATGTCGGTCTTGGCGATGGCCAAAGCATTAGTTGGGTAATATATAAAATAATAAAAAAGGTTGGTGTCGGAGATTGTTGGCGAAGTGTAAAAATATAAAAAAGGGGGGTTGGTCATGAATTTGAAAGGATTTGATCAGGTCGGCGAGATTGGCGTGGACGCGGGATTGTGTTGGATTGGTGATCCATGTTACTGTGTGACGCCTGATGCGAATGAACATCCGGCTGAATCATGGCCGGAGTTCTGCTCCAAACTTGATGCCAATGAAAATGACGGCGTTATGCAATGGAAGTACAAAGCTGGTCATGCTGGTCTTGGCGTTTCAGTGTCAACGGGGCATGGCGATGGTTGCTATCCTGTGTATGTTAAACGCAATAATGAAGGGCGCGTGGTAGCTGTGTTGGTGGTGTTTGAATAAAAAAATGATAGGTATGAACGTCGGCTGAACAAGGCCGGACGGTGAGCCGAACTATACAAAACTCCCGAAAGCGGGGCAAAAGAGGAGGAAAAAAAATGAACACAATAGAAATAAAGAAAATAACTGAGAACTTCTTGCCATTCCCATCAGTCAGATGGGTGGCGAAGGCATGTTCCAGAGATAAAGCCCGTTGGATATTGAGAACAATACATATTGAGAATTATAAAGACCAATCCGTCGCAGTGGCAACAGACGGAAAACGGTTACATGCCGCAAGATTGGACATTCAATATCCTGCTGGAAACTATGACGTAATATCCAACAATGAAAAGGCAATGTTCTTAAAGGAAACAGATTGCACGGACACATTTCCGAACTACTGCCAAGTAATTCCGTCTTACCAAAAAAAAGAAATGAAAAAAATGTTCTTCCGTAAAGAACATTATGTAATGATGGAAGGTGTGCGGACATTTAAGATTGCTGTCGAAATACATAAGCTGAACGGAGCGTTCTTCAACATTGACTATCTCGTGGACGCAATGGATATATTTGGAGCTTGTTTCGTGAAGCAACATGCTGAACAACTTGCTCCATTGCTGATACAGGATACCGATAGCCCAAAGACATGGACGCGGTTGGCGGTCATAATGCCAGTGCGAGTACCAAAGGAGGATTAAATGAACAAACAAAATCTTAACGGCATATATTATAAATGCAAACGCCATCCCAAGAACGGAGGCAACTGTAAATACGTATTGTGTGAAGTTTTGCACAAGATGGAGGTTGAAGAACCCGACGACAGATGCCTGCTGGACTGGATAAGGTCTGGATTATGCCATGTTTGCGGCTGGTATAAACGGCTAATCGGGCGCAAGAATAAATGCCCGCAAATAAAAAGGAGGAAGCAATGATTGAAACACTAATCGCGGCATTGATCGTCGTTGAATCATCCGGCAATGACTTTGTCGTCGGTGATTCTGGGAAAGCAGTAGGTTGCTTGCAGATACATGCCTGCGTTATTGCCGATGTCAATCGCGTGTATGGCACAACTTACCAATGGCCGGAGAGTTGTTACAGCCGCGAAACATCAAAGGAAATATGCAGAATGTATTTGAAACATTACTGCACGGCCAAAAGAATAGGCCGAACGCCAACAATGGAGGATATGTCGAGGGCCTGGAACGGCGGGCCGAACGGCTGGAAGAAGAAGGCAACCGAGAAATACTGGAAGAAAGTAAGTGTAGAAATAAGGAGAAGAATATGAACGAAACATTAAAGAAGATCGCAAAAGAATTAACACAGCTATTAAAGGCTGAACAACAGGACTCTGGTTTTGGGTGCAACCTTGCCGACCATAATTACGAGCAAGGCATGAAGGATGCAATCAGTATCGTTCAATATTATATCGAGGAAAACTTTCGCAATGGGGGCAATATGCCAAGTCTTCGATAATGTCCGACAAAGAAGGATCAAAACATGAACGAAATGTAACTGGAGACTAAAAATGAAAACATTACCAGATAATTGTCCCTATTGTGGCGATATAAAATCTTATACAAACGGGTATTGTTTTAAGTGTGGGAAATATAGGCCAGGAAAACGCGGCAGTGGAGACGAAAAAGATTGCGTTGATTTCATGAATTCATCTTTGCGAAATCGCCTCAAAACATTCAGGCTACAGGCTTATGGCGAACGCATTTATGGAGATGAAAGAGATGGCTGAAAAATTAGCTTGACTTTATGACAGACTTATGTTATATTAAGTGTTAGAAATTAAACGATAGAGAAAGGATGATGATGAAAAACAAGATTATTCAGTCCCCTCTCACGTGGGACGAATTGGCCACCGAGTATGACAAAACTTATCATGGCGGAAGACCGGCAAGAACATTGCCAATGGATAAAATTTTTGACTGGGCGGTAAAACAGAAACACAGGTTTGTGCTCAAAAACGATATGCTTTTTAGAGTTCTAAAATAAAAGGAGAACAGAAATGATAGTAGATAAAATCAGCAGATACATTAAGGACAATCTTGTCGCAAATAACCTGTCGGGAATATTACCGGAACGATCGGAAGCACTCCGCGTTGAAGTTGAGCAACTGGCAGGCCACATCTTTACCCGTCAATTCCTGACAGCCGAAGCCGAAGCCGCAAAGGGGCAGATAAGGCTGTCAGCCTGTGGGCGTTGTCCTCGCCAGCAAGCCTATGTTTATCATGGCTTTGAGAAGGCAGGGAAAGAGCTCGACCAACGGGCAAAGACGGTGTTCTTTATGGGCGATATGGTAGAGCTTTTGATTATCGCCCTTGCACGGCTGGCAGGATGTAATGTCGTGGACTACGGGATGGAACAAAAAACAGTCAAGCTGACAGTTGGCGGCGTGGAAATTGAAGGCCATCCCGACGGGCGAATCATTGCCGATGACGGACAAGAGTTCTTGCTGGAATGTAAGTCGGCAAGTTCATTTGCTTACGAGCGTTTTGAGCGTGGCGATATAGACGAAAGTTATGTAGCCCAAATCAATGCGTATCTGGAGGCAATAGGGCTGGATAATTGTTGCTTGGTTTTTATCAACAAGGATAGCGGCGTGATGTGCGAAAAGATTGTCAAGCGCGATCCAAACGCCATGTTGTTGATTAAGGCAAACTTGCTTTCCGTCATAAAGTCCACGCCCGAACAGTTACCCACACAGCCTTATCAGCCAGACGAAAAAGGATTGTTGCCTTGGCAATGCCGCTATTGCAGTTATTGGAAAACATGTTGGCCGCAAGCCGAGGAAGTTCTAGTTAAAAAATCATACAAATTACAGGTGAAAATATGAGTGATGACATTGATTTCGCCGCAAGAATGAGGGATGCCTGTCAAGCCATTGAAAAGACGGGAAAGGGATATGCCGAGGCGCGGGCACAATCGTGGCACTTACAGGAACTCCGCAAGGTGGTGCTGGCAAATGAAATGAGACGGTTGGAAGGTTCAATGGTTGAAAGGGACATGACTGCCAGATGTACGGACGCTTATAAGCAACATTTGGAGGCCACATCAGAAGCGATACATAAGGAATTAAGTTTGAAGGCAGAGACTGAAAAATGGGCGGCTGTGTTCGAGTCATTACGCTCATTAAGCTCGTTAGAAAAGGCTAAAATGCAGATACTATAACAGAAAGGAAAAACAGAAATGAAGTTGACCATCAAAAGTTTAGAGCGGAAAGAGATTGCAACCCCTAATGGCCGCGAAAAAACGGCAGTAAAGGTAGGCATACAAGCAAACGAGATACCAGGTAATCGCTGGGCTTCGTGCTTTGAGAACGAGCAAACAAAGGCGTGGAAAGAAGGCGATGTTGTAGAAATTGACAGCATCAAAGAGCGGGGAAAGTATCTGAACATCATCCTCTTGAAGAAACAACATCAACAGGAATCTAGCGGTAGCAACAGTAACAACGGAGAGATAGTTGTCTTGCTCAAAAGCATTGATGCTGGCATTAAGACGCTTATAGGATTGCAACAGCCGAAGGGCGATGCGTTTGAATCTGGCGACGATGTTCGTTTGCCGTCCGGCGGAACGACCGAAGGCGGGGATAATGCAAAGGACTTTAATGGGGATATACCTTTTTAAGCCCGACAAAATCAGGGCGCAACGCGCGGGTGCTGGTGGTAATATGAATAAACAAACAGAATTAAACTCATTAGTCGGCGAACTGTTTGCCATGCTTGAAACCATCGAGGAAAGCGATAACGGGCGGGAGTTTCATCCGACAACCATTTCGACATGCCGGATAAAACATCAAGTGCGGTTGTTAAAAATTTTGCCGAGAATAAAGAAAATACTTGCGAACGCCGAGAGTGAGGCTTTGACATGAGCGAAGCGAATGGCAATAGCCTCGACTCTCTTGTTGGCCTTTCCGGGTTCCGGTGCATCGTCGCCGACCCGCCGTGGCCGTACAGCGGAAGGGGTCCGGCAAGCAGCAAGGAGCATCGTCCGAACAGTTACGGGGCTGCTCCTTCAAGCGTGGAACGCTACGGCAAAATGAGCATGGACGAACTGAAGGCAATGCAGATTCCGGCGGATGCGTCGGCTCACTTGTTCTTGTGGACAACAAACGGGTTCATCTGTGAGGCGCACGATTTGGGAGCGTTACAAGTGCGCCCGGCGGCGGACGCTATTCTCATCAATCGAAAAAAATGGTTGGCGCCGGACAAGGACGCGCACAAGGCCGATCGGATATTAGTCGGGATTGCCGGCACGATTGAGGAAGCCCTGGAGGTAGAACGTGAATTAAAGAGGATGAAAAAAGAAGGCACCCTCCGTCGCCAAGACTACGAAGAATCGGGAGATCAAACTGAAAGGAGGCAACGATGAAGGTTGAAGCGGTTGTCGGAAAGCGGGTGTTGTGCCGAGTCGGAGAGAACGACGCCATACGTCAGGCTGGCGTGGAGGCGATTTCCCCGAACGGACGCTTCGTTCGGCTTGGTGGGCCGCGCATCGCAGACGATCAAATCGGATGGGTGATGATCCATACCGTCGAAATCGTGGACGTGTTGTCGGACAAAATAGACTGAGTTCCAACCACTGATTCGCAGGAGGCAAACATGGATAAGATCATGGCAACTGTCAAGTGTGATTACGCTGGTTGTGGTTGGTCGGAAACTATCCCACGAGACGACGTTCCAAAATGGCACAAGAGAAACTGTCCGAAATGCGGAAACGATTACATCATAAATGACGCTGAGTTGATCGGATTCCGAATTGTGTTGGCGTTAGAAGCGGTAAGCAAAGAGGTTGACCCGGAAGGCAAGTCATGCCGTGAGGTACACATTGACAGTGCTCATTTTCGTACGTTGAACAAGGAGGTTGATTATGACGAATGAAGCGAAGGGGCGAACGCTCCGGCGCAGGGGCGCCGCGGAGCGGCGTACCCTGACGCCGGTTGTTCGATCAGAAATGGAGGAAGCAATGCAAGATGAGATGATGACGAAGGAGCATGCGCAGTGGCCGGAGTTCTGCAAGCGGATGGCCGTTGAGGCTGTCGGCTGCAAGCACACGCTGGATGGAGCAAAGCGCGTGTTGCTCGCGCTGGGATGGGACGACCCGATCCCGTCAACGTGGTATCTGAAGCAGCACGGCGCATTCTGCGATTGCGAGGTTATGCTGAATGTCGTCTGTGCGTAGATCGAACGCCCCCGGTCAGAGGCGGCAGAAAGGAATAATGAACAAAAACAATAAAACGCAATCCGCCGGTAGTTCTGCACCCCGTTGTTGGGGCGCGAAAGGAGGAAGCTATGGGACTGTTCAAAGAGTCGGATCGGGAACGGATAGAACGTGAACGCAAGGAACGGAACGCCAGCAATGAGAGGCGGCCATGAAGCGTAGCGGAATGGTCGTACCTCTCCACCGCTTTGTTGTGCGTGTCCGGTGGCACGCCCGCAAAGCCGGTGGTCTGTTCGTCGGGATTCGCGTCAGCTTCCCGGCAAGCATCCTCTTCGACAACGGCGAGGTTCGCCCGACTTGGCAGGTCAGCGTCGGACTGCTGGTAGCCACGGTGGACATGGAGTTTCGCGGACGGGTTACGAGTACGCACAACGAGAAAGCTGAGGGTTGAGGAATGAAGCGACGCGGAATGACGAATACCCTCCGGCGCCTGGTTCGGCGCTGGTGGGCTGGGGTGATCTATCTGATTGTGTGTGCGGCATGGATAGTCTGGTGCTGTCACGATTCGCTCGCCGGGATGTTCTGGTCGGCATTGGCCGTCGCGTCATTTCCGGTAGCCTTGGCGTGCGCGCCGAGGCCGCCGAACGACAAAGATCAGTTTCGGAGCGAAGCGACGTAAACTGGAGCGCCTTGTTGGCGCTCCGATTGGAGGAACGATGAAGGACACAATGACGATGCCGGAAATGACAGAGACGCAACTGCGAGAGGCCGAAGAACGGCTGGACAAGGTGATCCGCGAAGGCGGTGCGACCGTCGCACAGGCCAGCCGGCTCGCAGAGATTCGGCGCGACCTGAAGCGCATTGAGGCGGTGAAGTATGGCAAGGCATGGTAGCGCCAACGACACGCTTCAGGGTTCTCCTGAAGCGCAGCGAAAGGAGATACCTTGAAAGCGATTGTTGGATTCTTTCTGACGACGATGGGCGGCTTTGTTGCCGCGTTGAACCTTGCGACGATGTTCCCGAATCCAGAGTATGCAGCGTCATGGGGAAAGGTGTTCTTCGCGCTGACGCTTTCGATATTCGGCGGCATGTTGCTCTATAAATCCAACTCCCGGCCTCACGCTGAGGCGCGGAGCGCCGATAGCGTGCAGGCCGATGTTGGAAACGATTTGGGACAGGGAACGCACAAGAGCCAACCCGCAGATTTACCGTTGCTCTCGGGCGCGATCGGTGCGGGCGGGGCGGTGGACATTCAACGGACAACTGCCGCTCCGCTCCCTGTTTCCAACGACAAGTTGTTGGCTTGCCTGATTTATCACGAGGGCAAAGCTGAGGTCGCAGAGGTATATGGGCGGCTACATTTGGAAGAGGATTGCCGCCGCGAGTGGCAGGAAACGCGAAATAGACATTTGCGTTTTGTAAGGGCATTGAAGCAAGCTAACGCTGTCGGTGAGGTTCGGCGGAACGCCGTAACCTCCACCGGATTGTTGGCGGATGAATCGAAAGGAGAATGGACATGACAGGAATTATCATACTCATATCACTAGTCTGGATCGCGTGTGGAGTTGTCTGCATGGCGATCATTTATCGCGCCGGAATCGAAGAGGGTATCCGTCGCGCCAACCACTGATTAACAGTTCGTTTTGACCGGATAATGAAAGGAGAAACAATGAAAAAGAAACTTGATAAAGGCAAAACACCAATCATTGAAGATGGCTACATCCACGTCGGCAAGGTGGAGTTGCAACCGGCGATCACATATTCCACATGCCTGGACTGTGAACGGCTGAAAACAAAACTCAGACCGCGATTGTCATGCCGTGAGTGTCGTTTCTTTTTGCTCAGCGAGAGCAGGCTCAACAACCGCTACTGCGGCGACTGCATAAACCCCGAAGTGGGCCAGCGAATCTGGACACAAGAGGGAACGCCGATTGTAACCGATGACTTCGGGTGCAACTACGGCAAAAAACGAAGATAAAGGACACAAAAATGAAACAAGAAGAGGCACAAACCGCACGAGACGAGGCGGTGTTCGA
>Ga0265297_10002792_pt1 | contig 33973 bp, 41 predicted proteins | sample Munlanlwell13791_FD_192502 | JGI IMG/M metagenome (GOLD analysis project Ga0265297, IMG submission 192502) | Leachate microbial communities from a municipal landfill in Southern Ontario, Canada - Leachate well 137-91 | ecosystem: Engineered > Solid waste > Landfill > Unclassified | place...
TTAATATCCTTTTTGTTTTTATCCTTCATCAATATCTCCTTTCTTTTTATAAAATAATTATAAAAATCTATATTATGCCGGGCTGATAGCTACTTCTTTTTCGTAACCTTTTAACCCGATTTCGTCTTGCAGCCGCGAAGCAGGAAAAAGACCCTCATCATAAGCCTTTTGGCAAAACGATAAGGCCGCCAAAAGCGAACCACGATTATAATAAGCCTCGGCGCGGCATTTACCCAAGCAATAAAACCTTAATATGCACTTTCCGCATACCCCCTGAAGATTTTTGGGAACATTTTCTCTAATTTCTAATAATACTGGATGGTTATTCCATATGTCTTCTATACTATCTTGTCCGATTCTGCCCAATACTAGCGAATCTTTAATATTCCCTATACCACAGATAGAAATCCTGCCGTCCCCTAAAATGCCCAATATCCCCATTATCCCGCAGCAATTCATATCTCCTATTTTCCCATTCTCTACCGGTTTAAATGCTGGTGGAATATCAAAGAAAACAGAAAAAGGTGGCTCCTTTTCAAGCTCTGCTTTTAACTCGCGGTCAAAATCGATAACCTCTTTTACGCTTAGGACTTCTTTATCTTGGGATAATTTATCGGCTCTAGCCACGCAGCTTATAACGTTTATCTTTACCGAATCTACTCCCAGCGACCTGGCTAAATCAATGGTAGGTTTGATATAATCTTTGTTCTTGCGCCAAAGAGAAATTATTACCTGCACATTTATATCCTGATTCTTGAGCGCTTTTATGCCCTCAACTGCCTTTTCAAACGACCCATCTATCTTTCTTAATAAAGTATGTACATAAGTATTCGGCCCGTCGAGAGAAACAGACACGCCGTCAACATTGGCCTCTTTTAATGCCATGGCTTCCCTGGAGGTAATTAAAGTTCCGTTGCTCTCAAAATTTACACTAATTTTATTGTTTTTGCAATATGTCAATAGCTCGAATATGTCCTCTCTTAAAAAAGGTTCTCCGCCCGTGACTTTTAATGAGCTCATGCCTAACTTCCGACATTCCTCTAGGGCGGAAATAATAGTTTTGACATCCGCTTCGTCGGCTTTGGCAGTTTTTTCTGTGGAGAATTTCGGGTCTATCCAGCAATGGCGGCATTTAAGATTGCAGTATTGGGAAAAATACAAATATACGGTATTAAGCGAATATTCTGGAATCTTTGTCTCTTGTAAAGTTTTGGGTTCCATCGATTAGCCCCTGTTAGAACAACCTTGAAAACAATAATAAATATTCCCGATAAATGCTTTTAAAAACATCCTTAAAGAATCTGGTATATGTTTTCTTATGGATCGCCTGTAAAATAAATATAGCCTGCCGGCCCAAACATATAATAATCGATAAAGCATATTCTCTCGCAATATATTCTTTTCTCCGGAATTCGCATAAAAAGCGCTTTTTATCCTACCGATAAAATCTCCCCGCCGCACCTCGGTTATCCCCCCAAAAGGCTGATTATCTCCTTTGGTAATAAATAGAATTTCTGCGTTATTTTTGATTATTTTTATCACCCTGTGGGCAACTATCTGGTTATTTTGTTGGTAGGCTATGATATCGGAAACTCTTACGGATTCCGGCAAAAAGCGGGATATGGTAACGACCATCGCATCTTTTAAGGTTGGGTGCATGCTTTTTCCGCTAAAGGAGAGATTGGCCTTGCCTTTAGTAGCTACGGCCTGTTTTATCAACTCAACGCTATCCATTAAAAAACCTATCTTCTTTTCCTATAATAGGTTATTTTATTCTGACTGTCAAGTTAATAAATCTCGATTTTTACAAATTTAGGTCTTTTTCTTGGATTGGCTTCTTAATAACTATGGTGGGAGACTTTATTAAATCGATATGCTTTTCTTGCTCTACTCTTTTACCTTGGGCATCAAAGAAAATCTTCACTATAGGCCTTAAAGCGGATTGGCTGTTAGTTTTGATCACGATACCAATTTCCCCTGAACTAAGCTGGACCAGGCTTCCTATAGGATACACGCCCATCTGTTTGATTAAGACCTTCAAAACACGGTAATCAAAACGCTCTTTATTCTCTACTAGCACTCTTAATGCTTCATAGGGATTCAGCCTTTCCCTATGCGAACGAGGATGCATAAGCGCCTCATAATAATCCACTACAGCCACTATCTTTGCATACTCATTAATCTCTTGTCCCTTTAATCTTTTAGGATACCCCTTGCCGTTGACGCATTCATGGTGCTGGCTAGCCACGGAAATTATGGCTTCAGAGATATTTTTAGATGCACTTAAGATTTCGGCGCCCAATTCAGCGTGCTCTTCTATCTCCTTATGTTCATCCTTGGTGAATCTAACGGGTTTTTGGCTTAAGTCCATAAACTTAATCATGCCTATGTCGTGAAGAAAAGCAGCTATGCCTAATTCCTGCAATTTTAACCTATCATAACCTAACCCCTGGCCCACCAATACAGCGAGTATGCATACATTTAGAGAGTGCGCGTAAAGATAATTATCTTCCGTGTAGGTATTAAGAAGCCCTGCCAAGTCGCAGTTTCCTAACACAACTTGCTCAACAAGCCTATCTGTTTTTTCTTTGATTTGCGCGATGGGAACCGGCTGCCCGGCTTGCGCCTTCTTCAAGATTTCTTCGCTTAGTTTAAGGCATTCGACATAAAGAACGCCGGTTTTATCTATGCCTAATACGGAAATGCTTTCTTTTAATAAATCCGCTGTCCTTACCGGCTTTTTATCGGTTGACGCCTCTTCGGAAGGCAGTTCTTTTTTTATTTCTTCCCTGGGAATCGATATGGACGACTTCTCTTCCGGAGCCTTAAGGGGAGTTTTGTATTTTTGCTCTGCTTCTTTGGGGATTTTCTCCTTAGGCTCTTCCCGAAATTCCGGTTCGTCTTCTTTTCTGAAGAAATCTGAGAGTTTTACCATCTTTTTTTAAAATAATTATTTTAATTCGTTTTTAGTTTAACATAGCTAAAAATCCTTGTCAAAATATAATTTTGCCAGTATAATCAACCCATTCGTCAATTCTGGCTTAGAAACCATGAGTATCAAAAAATAATCAAGAGGTGAACCATGTTAAAAGCTCTAAGAAAAAAAGATTTCGCAAAAAAGGTTTTCTATGTTTTAGCTGCGATTATTATCCCAGCATTTGTGCTATGGGGTTCGGGAAGCTTATTGCGAAATAAACTTACATCAAATTTCGCCGGAAAGATCTTTAACAAAACAATATCCCTGGAACAATTCCAAGAGAGCCTGGCAGCAAGCAGAAATCAGGCTATACTCAGATTCGGGGAGAATTTCTTCAAGCTACAAAAGTTTATCAACCTGGACAGGGAAGCCTGGGATAGGTTAATTCTTCTACATGAGGTCAAGAAACGAAAAATCAGCATCTCCGATAATGAAGTTATAGAGGCGATTAAGAAAATCCCCTACTTCCAATCAAATGGCCAGTTCGAGCAAAGAATTTATCAATATTTCCTGGATTCTGTTTTTCATACCCCGGCTCGGGTTTTTGAAGAGCAGGCCAGAGAATCACTGATGTTCGGAAAATTATACAATGAAATTACCGATAAAATCACAGTCTCCGGAGAAGAACTCCTGGAAAGTTATAAAAAAGAAAATGAAAAGATAAAAATAGGCTATGTCGGATTCTTAACCAAAGATTTTGAAAATAAAGTAACTGTTGAAGAAAAAGAAATAAAAGATTATTTTGATTCCCACTCGTCAGATTTTACAAAACCACCCAGCATAAACATACAATATGCCGGGCTTAGCTTTCCCGAACAGCAAAGCGAAGAAGATAAAAAAAACATCATAGACAAAGTAAATGGAATCTATTCTAAGATGGCGGGGGAACAAGACCTCCAAAAGATAGCTAAGCAAAACTCTTTAGACTTTAAAGAAACCGGGTTCTTTAGCTTAGAAGGTACTGTTCCCGGAATAGGGATTGAGCCCGATTTTGTTCAGACCGCATTTAGCCTGGTGGCTAACCAAATCAGTAAACCCGTGGCAACCGCAAAAGGTATCTATCTGCTAAAACTAAAAGAGAAAAAAGATTCCTATATACCGACTTTTGAAGAGGCCAAGGCCTCAGTTGAAAAAGTCCTGCGACAGAAAAAATCCGCGGACTTAGCTTCCGAAAAGGCCAATGAATACCTAGCCAAACTGGAAGATATCTATAAAGCAGAGTCGAATAACTTCAATTTTAGGAAAACTTTAGAATCTGATTCTTTAGTTTATAAAGAATCTCCCTTGTTTAATTACGGTCAATATATTCCGGATATCGGGGTATCAAAAGAATTCCTCGACCAAGCTTTTGGATTAAGGGATAAAAATAAACATTTCGGATTTGTCTCAACCGAACAGGGCTCTTACATTATGATATTGCTAGAGACTGTCCCGATAGACGAGAAAAAATTCGTAGAGGAAAAAGAAACTTTTAAAGAAAAGTTATTGCAGAAGAAAAAAGAAATAGCTTTTAATAATTTCTTCCTGGAACTAAAAGGCAGGGCTCATCTGATAGACAATATTGCCAGAATGAAAGCCGAAAGCGCAAAAGGCTCACCGAACATTCCCCAGATAGACGAATTTTAATTTCTTCTTGGCTATTTCTTGGGCTTTTTTTAAAGTGTCAATTGGCGTAGGCGGGATATCTAATTTGTAGGTGGGAAAATACCGGGAAAAATGCAAAGGCACATCACTGCCCAGGTTATCGTAAATCCAATCCACCAATTTCTGCAGGCTATCCTCTGAGTCGTTCAAGGTCGGAATAATCAAATTCGTAAGTTCGATATGACAGGACTTATGGCTACGTTTTATTACCTCTAAAACAGGGTTGAGGCGCCCATTACAAACTTTTCGGTAGAATTCTTCATCAATGGACTTTAAATCAATATTCATCGCATTTATAAAAGGTAATATTTCCTCCAAAGGTTTTAAGTTCACATATCCATTTGTCACCAGGACATTCTCCAATCCTACGCTTCTGGCCAATTCCGCGGTCTCGAGCAAGAATTCATACCAAATAAAAGGCTCATTATAAGTGTAAGCGATGCCAAAAGAATCTAGCTCTCTTGCTTTTTCTACCAGCTGATGGGAAGTTATGGTTTCGGTTTGGACAGAATCATCCTGAGAAATACTCCAGTTCTGACAGAATGGGCAGGAGAAGTTGCATCCTTTTGTCCCGACAGAAAGGATATATTCTCCGGGATGATAATGATAGAGCGGCTTCTTCTCGATAGGATCCAAAGAAATAGACGTAGCTTGTCCGTAAATTAATGTATAGAGTTTTCCTTGGATATTTTTTCTGACGCGGCAGAATCCCGGCTTACCTTGTTCTATAGCACAAGATTGGGGACAGAGAAGACAATGAATCTTACCGGATGGTAAAATCTCGTAATATAAGGCCTCTTTATATTCCATGATTTTCTTAAGGCCTTTCTTTTAAAAGTGGACAGGATTCTATACTATCTTAATCGCCTGGACCGGACACTGGTCAGCGACTTCTGCTAGATTGTGCTGTTCGCAAACTTGCGCCTTTACATGGGCGATACCATCGCCGCGGATCTCAAAAACCTCCGGGCAATTCTGTTCGCATAATCCGCAACCGACACATGCCGGTTCATCAATAATTACTTTTGCCATTTACTTAACCTCCTGGCTTTTAATTTTCCTACGCTTCTAGTTTCAAACCGTATTTTTTGATATTATTGTCCGCTATATCCTGAATCTTCTTAATCTGTTCAGGCGATTTTAGAATATGTTTAAATCTTCCCTGAAGTTTCAAATATTCCTCAACAGGCTTGGGTTTAATTTTCTGCACCGCTGCCAATTCACCGTTTACATATTCAAATATCGGATATAATCCTGTTTCAACCGCTGCCCTGGCCACAGTAACGGTTGCCGCCCCCTCATGCCTCCATCCTAAAGGACAAGGGACATGAATCTGAAGATATTTCGGGCCTTTAATTGATACCGCCTTCTTGACTTTATTCTGCATGTCCCTGGTAAAAGCTACTGAAGCGGTGGCTACGTAAGGAATTCCATGCGCGCGCGCAATCTCCGGCACCGGCTTCTTCATTTTAGGATTACCGAATGATTCTCTTCCCGACGGCGAAGTTGTAGTATTGGTATCAAACGGGGTAAGGCCGCTTCTCTGAATACCCGTATTCATATAAGCCTCATTATCGTAACAAACCGATAAGATATCATGTCCTCTCTCCCACATCCCGGAAAGCGCCTGCAGGCCGATATCGGCTGTTCCGCCGTCTCCTGCCTGAGCTATAACATTTATTCCCTCTTTTTTACCAAGAAACTTGAGCGCTGATTCAACACCCGAAGCTACAGCCCCAGCATTTTCAAACAAAGAATGTATGAAAGGAACGCCCCATGCAGTCTCGGGATATTTGGTAGTAAAAACTTCCAGGCAGCCTGTATTATTTACAACTATTGTTTTTTCGCCCGCCGCCTCGATTACTAATCTGGCTGCGATAGCCTGACCGCAACCTCCGCAGGCAGTATGTCCAGGATTATATAAAATTTTAGTTTCCGGCATATTCTTCCTCCAAAAGTTCTTTCTTTGCGTCAATAAATTCGCAATCGACTTGCTTCCCTGAAAGTTTATCAAAAACCTGCTTTATAGAATCTTTGGTTATATCCCTTCCGCCCAAGCCTAAAACAAAACCGCTGATTTTGGGAATTTTTGTCTGACCTATAAAAGCAGAAGTCAAATCGGTATAAAGAGGGCTGTTAGACCCTAAAGATATTGATTTATCAACTACTGCAATTTCGGGAATATTTTTTAAGCCATTTAAGATTGCTTCTTTCGGAAACGGCCGGTAGGTGATAAGTTTTAAAACTCCGACCTTTTTGCCTTGGCTACGCAATTCATCAACGGTTTCTTTTATTGAGCCCACAACAGAGCCCATGGCCACGATAACTTGCTTGGCATCTTCTATTTTGTAAGCCTCAACCAATCCGCCGCATTCCCTACCAAATGCCTTTTTGAAATCGCTTGAGACTTTGGGAATTAATTCCAATGCCGTTTCAAGCGTCTTCTGGATAGCAATGCGCGTCTCCATATAATGCTCAGGCATAGCTAATGATCCCAGCGTCATAGGATCATTTACGTCTAATTTGTATAATGGCTTATAGGCAGGCAAGAACTTATCCACCTGTTCTTGAGTCGGCATATCGGCTACTTCCAGACCATGAGTTAATATGTATCCGTCTAGATTAACCATAACGGGAAGCATTATACTGTGGTCTTCGCTAATACGATAAGCTTGGATATGCAAATCTATAACCTCTTGGATATTCTCTGCAAACAATAAAATCCATCCGCTATCCCTAATCGTCATAACATCCTGCTGGTCATTCCAGATATTTATAGGAGCAGATACTGCGCGGTTGGCGCAAGCTAAAACTAAAGGCAACCTCATGCCGGCAATGTTAAAAATAACCTCTGCCATAAGAAGAAGCCCTTGAGAGCTTGAAGATGTGAAAGCGCGCACACCCGTAGCCACGGCGCCAAGAACTGTTGATGCTGCGGAATGTTCGCTTTCCACATTCACAAACTCAGCTTTTAATTCTCCGTCGGCGACAAACTGCGCCAATCCCTCGACAATATGCGTCTGCGGAGTAATCGGATAGGCTGAGATAACACCGGGTCTGCATAATTTTACCGCTTCCGCAACAGCGTATGAACCTTCAACAAATTTTTTCATTTTACTTCTCCCCTTCAGGAACCATTTCAATATCTTTTTTCGGACAGATAAACGCGCAAAGCCCGCATCCCTTGCAAAAATCAGGATCGCTCTTGTATGAATTCTTTTCTTTGCCCGAAATACAATTTTCAGGACAAATCTGCACACACATATTGCAGGCAATACAATTCTTCTGCAAGAACTTTGGCTTAACATCTATGCGCCATGAACCTGTCTTATTTTTTCTACTTGATTTTGGTTTTGAGACTAAAGGACCGAACATTTTATCTCCTTATTTTAATTTCTTTACGAAATCAAATCCTCTTTTTGCCGCCTCAATATTTAGATCGGCGATCTTTCCTTCAAAACGCTCTTTTATGGCTTTGGTAAGCGAGTCTAAATCCATCTCGCCGGTTGCCGCGGCAAATGCACCAATCAACGTGGTATTGCCTAAAGGCCTGCCGATTACTTCCATGGCGATCTTATTTGCGGGAACCATAAATATTTTTTGTTTACCTTTTGGCTTGGGAGCCTCTATCCCTTCTCTTTCGTTTACTACTGCGACGCCTTCCGGCTTAAATCCGGCAAAACAATCAAATCCACGCATAAGCGTAGAATCTACCATGATTATATAATCCGGTTCATAGATCTGGCTCCTAAGCCTTATCGGCTTGTCATCAACCCTGACAAATGCATTCATGGGGGCGCCCATCCTGGCAGCGCCAAAATACGGAAAGGCATAAGGGTATTTGCCTTTCAAGAATAACGCCTCTCCCAATATGGAAGCTGTGGTGATTGCGCCTTGACCAGCGCGAGCAAAAATCTTTATTTCCTTCATTATACTCCTCCCGATTTTTTAAAATGGTCTTTGCTAAGGCGGATAGAAAAACGCTACTATTATATTAAGGAAAACTTAGTTAATCAAGGTTTTTGTCTTAATTAATTTTGCGCCTTTTTTTACGAGCGCCTTTAAGACTATCTTGCCTTCTTTATCGGATATGGCTTTTATGGCATCAACGACAATAAAGACTTTTTTATTCAATTTCAACAAACCCAGGCATACCGTCTTAACGCAATAATCCGTGGCGACGCCATAGACGAAAGCAGTATCTATGCTCTTCATTATAGTTGCGATGTTAGGGCTTAAAAATACATCGATTGTCTTTTTTTCCAAAATAATCTGTCTGTATCTATCCAATAAACTACTTAGATTCTTTTGAGGACGCTTCTTAAGATTGACGTGTATGCGATTTTTTATCAAAGTCTCTGTTATCTTTTTCTGTCCCGGCCTTCCCTTAACACAATGATCCGGGAACATCTTAAATTCCGGGTCTCGAGGAGAATGCGCATCCACCGTAGAAATAATATTGATTTTGTATTTATTTGCGAACTCGGTGAGTTTCTTTAGATTAGAAATGATACTCTCGGCTCCCTTTACATAAAGATCGCCTCTTCTTTTCATAAAATCAAACTGCGTATCAATATCAACGAAGGCTATTTTTTGCATTACAGCGACCTTTGTTTGATAGTTTTTAAGACCTTCTTGGTATGAAGCTTCAACCCCCGGCTTATTATCACGGGATATTTACGTGCTTTCTTTAGTTTTTTGTATTTCTCAGGTAGTCTGAGCAAATTATCCTGGGTGAATTTTCTTATTTCTTCAATAGAAGGAGATGAATAAATAGACTTTCCCTTTTCCATTACCTTGCTTAAAAGCGGCGCCCCTCTTACACCTTCATCTTCCAAAGCCAAGATGTCCTTGGCAAACATGCCCTTGTCATCGAAGATTCTATAAATTTGCTTTCTGCCCGGATAAGTCTTCTTTCCGATGCTTAATTTCATCGTCGGAGAAAACTCGCCCTTGGCATCCGTGACTTCGCTAATCTTATAAATTACATCGCAATAAGGAGCATCTTCGGAAACGCCCATATTGGTTCCTACGCCAAAATTATCAATTGGAGCATTCGCTTTTAATAACTTTGCGATTTTATATTCATCTAAATTACCGCTGGCGAATATTTTGACGTATGAAAGCCCGGCTTGGTCTAGAATCTTTCTTACCTTTTTAGACAATTTTACCAAACTACCACTATCCAGCCTTATACCATTTAACTTAAAACCTGTATTCTCCAATTCCTTAGCTACTGTAATCGCATTTTTCACGCCTTTCAAATTATCGTAAGTATCAACAAGCAAAATTGAATTCTTAGGGAATGTCCGCGCGTAAGCCAGAAAACTTTCCAGCTCGTTTTGGAATGACATTACAAACGAATGCGCCATGGTGCCAACAACCGGTATTTTATATTTCATGCCTGCCAAGACATTAGATGTCCCATTGCAGCCAGCGATATATGAGGCTCTAGCTACTTTTAACGAAGAGTCTACTCCATGGGTACGGCGAAGGGAAAAATCATACACTCCACTACCCCTTGAAGACATAGCTACGCGGCTGGCTTTTGTGGCAATAGTCGCATTTAAATTTATAGTATTTAATAAATAACTTTCCACTAATTGGGCTTCAATAATTGGGGCGATTACCCGTATTACCGGCTCGTTAGGGAAGAATATTTCTCCTTCGCGCAAAGCCCAAACTTCGCCAGAGAATTTTACATTGCTTAGATAATTTAAGAAATCCTCCGAGAAGATACCTTGTTTTCTTAAAAACTCTATTGAACCAGAATCAAAACCGAAATTATCCAAATAATCCAGGATATCTTCAAGGCCGGCGGCAACAAAAAATGAACGGTTTTCCGGCATACGCCTGATAAACAAATCAAAAACGGCCCTTGCATCCTTCTTGAAATCAAAATAGCTGGCCGACATGCTGATTTCATAAAAATCAACCAGCATCGCTAAATTTATTTTATTATTTGTTGCTGACATAATTATTTTGCGAGAATCTCCTTGTAATCTTTAGGAAATTCATTGGTTATTAATCGTACGACCCCTTGCTTATCGATTAGCACATAGGTAGGTACTCCTATCAGATCGTATTTCAGGGCAACGCTGGATCCCTTATCTAAAAGGATAGGAAATGCGATATTCTTATCCTTTATATATCTTTTAACCGTCTCGGCGGAATCTCCTATGTTGATAGATAGAAATTTTAAATCATCTTTTTTTATTTCTGGGTAATCTTTATTTAATGTATCTATTTCCCGGATACAAAATGGGCATCTTGCAAACCAGAAAAAAAGTAAAACATTATTTTTATCCTTAAAATCCGACAATGTTACTTTTTCGCCAGCTATATCATAAAGACTAAAATCAGGGGCCTCGTTGTTTAACGCCGTGCTTCTTTTGATCTGCCTGCCCATGGCAATACCCTCATTAGACACAACTAGCAACATTAAAATAACCAACGCAACCTTAAAGAAATTTCTCATAAAATTATCCTTCCTGCTTTTAGAAGAAAATATATACCGGCAATAATTAAAATTATCCCCGCTATTTTCTCTATCAATTCAAGCCATTTCCCTGGTTTCGGTAGGCTTAAGAGAAGCCCGCTAAACGTACCAGCCAAGATTAATAGAAATCCCATCCCGTAAGCAAAGACAAAAAGAAGGCTGGCTCCATACAAAACATTTTCTTTAGAAGCGATATAAACAAGTATTGCCCCGAGCGCCGGAGCAACGCAAGGCCCGATTGCTAAACCAGAAATCAATCCAAAAACAAAAACCGTTAACAAACCTTTCTTTCCTGATTTCTTGACCGAGACCTGCGGCAGCCTTAAATTAAATAATTCCAATAAAGAAAAACCGAATATAATAAAAATAATACCTACAATTAGATTAGATACGGGATGTGTTGCTATCCTGCCAAAAAGTCTCCCGGTTAAGGCAGCGATTAACCCCAAAATTGAATAAGTAATCGCTATGCCGGAAACATACACCAAACTTAAAACAAACCCTTTAATCTTTGAGCCGGAACTTCTCGCTCCGATATATCCGATGCTGACGGGCAAAAGCGGATAAGCGCAAGGCGAAAAACTTATCAAGACTCCGCCACCAAAAACAAATAAATAATCGAGGAAATTACCTTGTAGAATCATTAATCCAATCTAGGTATTTTTTGCTCCCCTTGACAATAGGCAGGGCGATTATTTCAGGAACTTCATAACTATGCAAAGACTTGATTAATTTCTCAAGACGGCTAAAAAGACTCCTTTTCGTCTTAATAATCAATAAGGTTTCTTTACAAGAATCAACTTTGCCCTGCCACCAAAATAATGAATTGATGGGATTAATTAAGTTTACGCATGCGGCAAGCTTGGCCTTAATTAAAGCTTGGGAGATTTTATCAGCTTGTTTACTATTAGCGCAGGTTACAAAGACTATTATGAACATTTAAAGTTTCAAGAGGATATCGATCTGTTCTTTATCGAAGCCTATGATTACATCTTTGTCTATTTCAATAACCGGGACGCCCATCTGGCCAGAGATGCTTATCATCTCTTGCAACTTACTCTCGTCGCTTGAGACATCAAAATTTTCGTATTGGATGCCCTTGCTATCCAGATATGTCTTGAGTCTTATGCAATAAGGACAAGTTGGCGTAGAATAAACTTTGACACTGGCCATATTTTCCTCCTTATGTAGTAATCTTTTTCACCAATTTAGCGAATCTTTGACCGAACCTGACGCATTGCTTCGTAGCCCTGACATCGGGACTACCGATAGCGACTGGCCCATAATGGTCACCAGAAGGATCGCCTTGAATTATCATACCATGAATGAGCATGGCGTTCAAGATATCTAAAATTGTTGTTTCATTGCCTCCGCCGACATTAGCGCTGGAAGCAAAAGCACCTCCGAGTTTACCATCAAGACTTCCGTGGAATTTGACCGACTTATCCAGTAGCTCCTTAATCTGAAAAGCCATGCTGCCGTAATAGGTAGGAGAGCCGACTAATATCCCGTCGGCTTTTAATAAATCATCCGGCTTGGTATCCTGGACCTTCTTTAGTTGGTATTGGACCTTTTCTTTCTCAATACCTTCGCATATCGCTTTGGCCATCTTTTCAGTATTGCCTGATTGCGTATAATAAATCACTAGAATTTGTGCCATATTTGCCTCCTTTTATCTAAAGACAACCTCATTTTATTATCACCACCGACATCATCCTGCCGGCCTTATTTCTTTCTTTGCGATATGAGAAAAACTTGGAGTTTTGGCAAGAAGTACAAATCTTGCTATCGCTTATATTCCTTCTTTTGATTCCCGCAGATATTAATTGATTTTTATTTATGGCGATTAAATCTAAAAATAGCTTATTATTTCTCTTTATTAAACCTTTATCGAAATGTTTTTTGAATTCTTTCCCGACTTCATAACAACAACTTCTTATCGCCGGACCAAATGCCGCTATAATATATTTTGGCTTGCATCCGAATTTCTGTTTCAGCATCAAAACTGCTTTTTTTACGATTTTCTCTCTAGTTCCCCGCCAACCCGCATGCACCAAACCGATAGTTCTAGTCTTAGGACAAAATAAAAATATCGATAAACAATCAGCGGTAAAAACCGCTAAAGGAATATTCCGTTTATTTGTAACTAATCCGTCGGCGCCTGCGATTGCATCTTTACGGCTTAAAGCTCCTCTACCTTTTTGTTTTGCGCCAACGACTACAATTTTAGATTTATGCGGCTGCTTTACGCAAACCAGGTTTCGATAATTAATGCCTATTTTATTTAAAAACTCTTTTCTATTTTGGGGCTTTGCCTCAAAACTTAAATCAAGACTTCTGTCACTAAAAGAAGCTGTAATGGGAAATTTATTGAATTTTTCAAAAAAATATGCACTTTTTCGCTTAATCATATTTGAAAATTAGGAAGGAAATTACTTTAAAGCTTCTTTGTAGGCGTCGTTTATGCTGTATATTCCGACGACGCAAGCAATAATTATACCGCTAATCAATAAAACTAAACCAATTATCAACTCCCATATTGAAAAGAGACGAGAAATTATCCAATGCCCCGCAAATACAGCTCCCACGATAATCAAGATCATGCTAACGGCAGAAATAGTCATGATAATTAAACCCTGTTTAATCTTTCCTACATAAAGCTGTCCTAAGCCGTTAAAAACAAAGGATAGGACCGCCGCTATTCCTGCGTGGTGTCTTTTTTCGTCCATTATATTAGTTCCTTATTAAAAACTGTTATACTTGATCTATCTGCTTACTCTGCTCAACGCTCGTAAGTTTATCGGAAAATCTTTCTAATCGTTTTTCTGCTTCATTATATTTTTCATTCGCGTTTTTAATATGCGTACCTACAACCTTAAAGCTCTCATTAAATTTAGATAAATCTCCTTGCAGCCTGCTTAAGCTGGCAATTATAGCTTTGACATTGCTTTCAATTTTCATGCCACGTAGACCTAAGCATATAACCTGCAAATAGGCATAAAAGGTATTGGGAGAAACTGGTATAACTTTCTTGGAAAGCGCATAATTTAAGAAATCGCCCTTTATGATTGTTTCATAATAAACATTTTCAGCCATTATATACATCAGGGCGAAATCAAATGTCCCTTCATCGGGAAGAATATATTTACTGGATATCTCATCAATGCGGTTCTTGACATCTCTGATAAATTGTTTCTGAAATGAATTCTTCTCTTCTTCATTGTCAGATTCGACCATTTTCTTAAAATTTTCGTAAGAAAACTTAGAATCAACAGGCACTAAATGGCCTGCCAGTTTAATTACGGCATCAACCGTATCCCCTGTCTTAAAACGATATTGAGTCTTAAAGTGTTCCTTGGGCAAGACTTGAACCAGGATATTTTCTAGCATTGTCTCGCCGATTTCTCCTCTGAATTTTGGTGCACGTAAAAGCTCTTGAAGACTTGATATGTCTTGCCCGATAGAAATAAGTTGCTTATTAGCTGCTTGCAGCTGGCCAAGACTAGTTGCTACATCAACAAAGACTTTAGTTGCATTATCCAGCCTGTCTCCAACCGTCTTGTGTGTATCCTGCAGGGCTTTTGTCGTTGTCTCTAAACCGTCTTTAAGTTCTCTGCGAACATCGGTCAATAATCTATCCAATGAAGAAATCTTCCAGACAAATCCGATGATTATCAATATCGCTAAAATTATCCCGCCGACAATTATCCCTATCACTACTTTTCTCCTTTTATCTTTTCTATCCGGGAGATAATCTCCCTGATTTGGCTTTCACTTTGTTCTTTTACGATATCGCGCACAAAATCCGACGTGCTTATGGCATCCTCGGAAGACATATAATTGCATTGGACTCCGCAAGAATAATATTTCTTTTCGGTTTTAAAAACCGGCGGGCATTCCTGCTGCCAGACAACTTTTCCTTTAGCATATATAGGTCTCTTACCTTCTACAATATGGATCTTCAGCTCCAACTCAGAATCTTTTTCCAATTTATCGGCCATGACAATGTTAAGCCCAGTGGGGCTTATGTTCTTAGAAAAAGCTGTTCCAGTTATTTCTGGCTCGCTTAGAGAATGGTAATCAACTCTTAATATAATATTGGCTCGGAAGAGTTTTCTATACTCGAAAGTCGGCACGATAATCCTTTCTATCGTCTAAAAAACAACTAAATGGATTATAGCACAAATCTCTTTAGTCTTATTATAATTTTTGGTTTCCTAAAGCGGCAAGAAGCTGGCTGTCTATTTCAAAAGAAGATGTCTTCCATGATTCAATTATTTGACTTTTATGAGTCTGCCAAAGGGAGCTGTAATTATCCCAGCCGCGAAACGGACCTTGTCTATTTACCCATTTAGGATCTTTTGTGTAATGATACGTTCCGTCGGGCAAAGTAATATTTTTTACTGCCTTGTATGTCCAATAAGTCCAGTGAAATCCAAGTTCCGAAAAGAGTTTTATCAAATCGCGGATATAATCCATCTCGCCAAATGAATTTGACCTTGAATTCACGCCGAATTCACCCACTAAAATTGGAACTTTTGATTCTTGAGAAATCTTAAAGCAATCCTTGAGATGTTTGATATTATCTTGCATACCTTTTTTATAAAGATAATCCTTAAACGGATAAGCCAATCCGGGCTCGGTATTAAAACAAAACTCCAAAGGCTGATAGAAATGGATGCTGAAAGCCAAGTTTTCATCTTTGGGTTTTTGAAGTGTTGATAACTCTTGCGCCCAATCAACCGGCTCAAGAAAAAGAATGTGGTTTTTATCAACCTTTCTTATTTCCTTTACCAAATCTTGATAGAATTTATTCAAAGCGCTTGCGGCGACAATTGGTTCGTTCAAAAGATCGTATCCTGCCACCGCCTCTTCATCTTTAAATACATCTGCCAAAAAAGACCAAAGCTTAATCGTCCTTTCTATATTAGATTGATTTGCCCAAAGATCGGCTTCGCCTGCGCTATCAGAATGCCAGTCGCGGTTTTGACTGCCCGGTGCGGCATGTAAATCTAAAATTACCCAAATCCCGTGTTTTTTCGCGCAAGCCACTGCTTTTTGTAAATAGGATAACCCGTCCTTAGAATAAGAAAAAGGCTCCTTCTCAATAAGTTTATGGTTAAAGGGAAGTCTCACGCAATTAAAACCTAGGGAGGCGATATTCTGAAAATCTTGCTCACTAACAAAATTATCCCGGAAAGCCTTCTCAAATTCGTCTAGCGCGGCAGCGCCTTGAGCCTTTTTGAATTTATCCTTAAAGATTCTCTCGGCGATATTCTCGGCATATAGAATGTAACCTTCCATCATCAACCATCCGCCCAGATTAAAGCCGCGAAGCTCAATCTTCTTGCCGCTTCCATCCACAATAAAATTATCTTTAGTCTTTAACATTTTAGAGGAGATAATTCTTTTTTATCCTTTGAACACTGCGGAAAATATTCTTTTTGATCTGAAGATTGTTTTGAGAAATCTCGCTTATAACTTTCTCAACTAATGCGCGCTTGGTATCTCCGGCGTTGAGGCAGCTACATTTTTCATAGGCAAAATCATTTTCACGACGCGCAAAACGCAATATCTCTTTTTTTTCAATATAGGCTAAAGGCCGGATAATCTTAATCTTGCCCTTAAAAAGCTCCTGCTTTGGTTTCATTGCGCTAATCTCGCCTTTATAAAATAGATTAAGCAAAACTGTCTGGATGATATCATCCAGATGATGCCCTAAAGCGACTTTTTTAAAACCAAATTTAGCCGCAGTCTCAAAAAGGGCTTTGCGTCTGTTCCACGAACACCAGAAACAGTTGATTTCATTTTTACTTTTAGCCTTTTTGAATATATTGACCTTTTTAATGTAATAATCAACTTTTTCTTTCTTGAAAAATTCCCTTAGTCTTCTGGAAAGCCCGTCCGAATATCCGAAATCTATATGCACTGCCAAAATATCAAATTGTACAGGAGCGAATGTCTGCCGGTATTTAAGCATTTTTAAAAGCGTAATACTATCCATCCCGCCGGAAACTCCTATGACAATTTTATCCTTGTCGGCGATCATCTTATAATCGCCTACTGCCTTGCCGACTTTCTTGGAAATAAAATATCCTAATTTATTTTTTTTGTTTTCAGGATTCTTTTTGCTAGTCATTATAATTTTTATAGAATAAATCTTCTACTTCTTTCTTGATTGCAAAGGCGATCGCTTCATAATCATCAACTATACCATATTCTTTCCCTTTTGATAAAAGATTCTCTGTATTGATTGGTTTGCCGAACACGATCTTAATCGGATGCAAACGGGGGATACGTCTAATCCTGGGCCAAGCCTGGAATGTTCCCAGAATCGCAACGGGGATAATCTTTACAGCGCTTGCTTCGGTATCAACGCCGAATTCTTTGGCTAGAATTCCGATGCCTTTCTTAAATTCTCCGGGCTTACCCTCAAAAGAACGAAGCCCTTCAGGAAATATGCAAAGCATCTTGCCATGGCCCAAAACATAACTTGAGACTTGTAAAGTATTCATCAATTCTTTAGTGGGATCTATCGGGATTAGCCTGCCAACCCTAAGCGCCCATTTTAAAAAAGGATGCTCAAAGATATTCTTATCGCCTAAGAAATATAGTTGCATCAAAGTCTTAAACGGAACTGCGGCTGCAACGACGAGCCCGTCGAGATAGCTGGAATGGTTAGAACAAAAAACATAAGCCCCCTCGGTAGGCAGGTTTTTATTTCCTTCGACCTTAAGCAGAAAAAACAATTTAAAAATTACAAACAAGGATTTAGGCACGATTAAACTAAGTAATTTATTGAAGCTCCCCGGGCAAAGATCTATTTTTTCGATAAGCTCTTGCGGCGGGGGAAAATTAACCAAGTCTTTCCATGAAAACAAAGCTTGCCCGGTTTTTGAAGACGGCCCTTTGGAGAATAGGAAATCGCTTAATTTAAAAATAAGCTCTCTTACAGTAAATATCTCTTCGACTAAAGAATCGGGAATTTCTATCTTCAATATGTTCTGCAGGCCCATGGCCAATTCCACCTTGGCTAAAGAATCAAAACCTAGATCTAATTCCAAGTGGTCATCGAGCTTGATTTCTTTTTTGAAAGAAATCTTCTTGGAAAGAAAACTTATCACTTTCTTTCCGATTTCTGAATTAAGCATATTTATATCTTCAAGGGAAGGCGCACAGGCCTCTTCCGGTATCCAGCGTTTACTGATAAATTTATCGCGGTACTTTAATTCTACTTCATAACGTTTAATTTTTCCCAAGCGCGTTTTAGGGAGCTCCTCTTTGGTAATAAAAAAATCTGTTATGCGCTTATAAGAAGGGAGTTTTGATGAGAAATTCTCCAGTTCCCATTTTATTTTTCTATTTATATTGGCATCTCCAACACTTTTAAAATGTTCAAAATCAGGCACTACCACTGCTACCAAGGCCTCATTGCCTTCAGTGTTTTCCACGGCAAGCAGGCATATCTCCTTTATAAAATCGCTCTTCTTAAAATAACTCTCTATTTCTTCAGGATAAATATTCTTTCCAGAACTTAAAACAATTATTTCTTTAATCCTCCCGGTAATAAAAATAAAACCGTCTTTATCAATTCTGCCGGCATCCCCGGAATAAAACCAACCGTCTTTTATCATTTGGCTTGTCTCAAGAGGGTTATTGTAATAGCCCTTCATGACATTATCGCCCTGGATGAGAATTTCATTATCATCGCCGATTCTTACATTTACCCCGTCAACTGATTTTCCGACGGAACCAAGTTTGTCTATGGCAGCAAGATTCAAACTTACCACCGGAGAGGTCTCGGTAAGGCCATAGCCCTCTAGGACAGTAAAGCCCAATCTAAGAAAATCTTTAGCTGTTTTTGTATCAAGTTTTGCTCCGCCGCTTACCAGGTAACGCAATTTCCCTCCGAAATGCTTGTGCACCGAGCTAAATAATATTTTGGCAAGATTTATCTTTGTATGACATCTCAATGACCAGGCAAAACTCATAAATAATCTAAAAACTAACCTCTTTAAAAAAGGCTGTTGTTTAATCTTGTCAAAAATCGACTTATGCAACATATTAAAAATCTCAGGAACTGCGATAAAAAGCGTGACCGAATTATCGCGAATGCTCTTTAGGAGCTCTTCGCTCTTCAAGGTGCGAGGATAAACTATTCTTGCTCCCAAAAATAAAGGAAAGATTAAAGTAGCAGTAAAAGCAAACGAATGATGCAGTGGCAATATAGAAATGAAGCAGTCTCTAGCACTGCAAATATTTAATTTCTCAAAACTTAAAAAATTAGTTGAGAAATTCTTATGCGTAAGCATTACGCCCTTAGGCTTGCCAACAGTGCCAGAGGTATAAATGATCGAGGCTAAGTCCTCTATGGATACAGACGGGAAATGGTTTTTAAGATAATGCCTTGAGATTATGTCTTGAAGGGAAACATACGGCGATTTAGATTCGGTTTTATCAATTAAAACTATTTTCTTAACATTGGGAAGATGAATAATATTCTTATCAAAAAAGTTTAGGAATTTACTTGAGCTAAATATAACCTTGGCTTCGCAATCGGAAAGAAGATTATGGAACTCAAAATCCGACAACTTTGCATCCAGAGGAATGACTGTGGCGCCTGATAAAATAATCCCGAAATACGCAATTGCCCACTGCGGACAATTATCTAAGATAATCGCAATCCTGTCGTATGGTTTTATTCCGTTTTCTATGAGCCAATTGGCAATATTGCTTGCCTGTCGATAAATCTCTGAATAAGAATAGGTTTTAGTTTGACTGGCTAAGCTTTCTACAAAAGCAATTTTATCTGGGTTTGCCTGGCAGATTTGGGTGAGTTTTTCATGTAAAAGAAATCCTTCGGACATATTAAACGAATTCTTTATTTTTTATGCGCTGCAAAAATGTATCGCGGCAGCGCCTACATAAGGTTAATTTATAAAATACATGCACGTCTTCTTCCAATTGTTTAGGGTCCATGTCTTTCATCTGTTCAATTAAATCTTTGATTTGCTTTGCAGTATCTTTCTTAAAATCATCTTTGGTAATTTCAACATCTGGAGAAGCATAAAGCTCTATTTTCAGGACATATCTTTCGACGGGTTTTTCTAAATTCTTACCGCAAGAATCGCAAGAATGCTTAATTTCCCTATTTATTTCTTTTAAAGGACAGATGTGGCACTGAGGAACTTTCTTGCAAAGAGTTTTAGCTAGCTTTACAAAAAGCGCGTGGTATTCATTAAATAATTTAACTTCGCAAGATAGGTTATCCATAAATAGATTTTGAATCTGCGAATAACTGGCGGATTTTTCAATGAGATTATGCCTTAAAAGCGCTCTTTTTGTATAGGCATCCACGACAAAAATCGGTTTTTCTCCGGCATACAACAAAATCGAATCGGCCGTCTCAAGGCCTATGCCTTTTACGGTAAGCAATTTTGCGCGAAGTTTGAGATAATCATCTTCAAACATATTTTTTAACGAACCGTGATATTCTTTAAATAGAAAATCGATAAAATTTTTAATCCGTTTAGCTTTTATATTATAATATCCCGAAGGCCGGATTAATTTAGCGAGTCTCTTCGTAGAAATCTCTTTTATCTTTCTTGGCTTAAGCAGATTTCTCTTCTTTAAATTAGTTATCGCTTTCTCAACATTGCCCCAATTGGTATTTTGGGTCAATATCGCCCCGACGATTACTTCAAATTGCGTTTGTGCCGGCCACCAATGCTGCTTGCCGAACCGGGAAAATAATTTATGATAAATCTCTTCTAAAATATCCTGGGTTTTATTTTTTGTCATTTGCGTCTAAGCCTGGATTTAGAACGTAACATTTCAAGGTAAAACTCTTCTTCGGTTAGATCCTGGTCTTTTTTAATGACAATTTTGGAGGGATCAATTCTGTATTTTGGCTTTTTATAAGGCTTCATTACGATTTTCTACGGAAATTGTATTGTCTTCTATGTTGAATATCTTACCGAAAAATTGCTCGGCAACCCACATATTAGTCTGAGTATGTTTGCTAATCTGAGAAGTCCTAACAATCCCTCCTAAAAGGCAAAGCCAGGGGATAATGTTATCGGCCAGGTGCACATCACAGGCGGCTCCGGAATTAATCTCATCCATCAAGACTTGAGCTGCTTGCTTTCCAACTATTTCCGCAGGCTTTGTTATCTCTCCCCTGGAATCTGCACCCAAAATAATACGCTCATTCATATGGGCATAAAGATTTATCTCTGAGCTCACAGAATATGTCTCTACATATTCTGCACTGATACTTACTGGACAAGAAAATTTATTCTCCAAGAGTTCTCTGGCCGCCTTTGCCTGCCTTTGGGCTACATCTTTTTTTATTAAATCCTGCGAGGCGATACTTGCCCCTGAAATCCTCTTAAGGCTGCCTTGCTGGCTTAAATTTATGCTCTTAGAATGCTTTATTGGTTCAATACTAACCGATACCTCTCCTCCGCCTTGCGGATAATATCCCCTTCTGAAAATCGTTAATTCCGCCCTTAAGCCGGATTTAGCCAAAATCGGGAATATGCAATTGGGATAATAATCAATAGGGATTGCACCTAAGCCGCAAGTGCCGCCCTTGATATTTAAAAACAATCCTTCAGATCTAAAGGCAGCCACTAACAAAAGAGGCTGCAATAAAAGACCTATTGCGCCGGCAGTTCCAATATCTATATCCAGGCTTTGTTTTAAGGCTTTTTCGCGTTGAGGACAAAAAACAATCTCTTGCGAATCCATCACCAAACCTTCGGTTTTAGCGTCAAAAAGATCTGCTAGAGTTTTTAAAGTATGCAAATGCTGCGCTTTTAAACCGGGATTGGGACGTCTGGCACGTATATTGCTGACTTTTATCGGCCTACCGGTAATGCAGGATAGACCTGCTGCCGTACGCAATATCTGCCCGCCGCCTTCCAGGTAATCTCCGTCTATCTTCAGGAAATCTAAAGCTGTTCTACTCAAATTTATATACCTTCCTAATCTTATCCAGGACCTGCCACTGGCATTTCAGGCCTTTTGGAAATGTAACCAAGTCCCCGGCCTGAATCTTTGTTTCGCCCTTCGGAGTCTTAACTACCACCCTGCCTTCATAAATATAACAAACCTCTTGATCGGAATACTGCCAATCAAAACTTGATGGCTCGCACTCCCAAACAGACCAGGCGCCAGTGTTCTTGGGGGCCTCGGGGATACTTAATTGCTTCAGTTTGGTTTTGTCTGGTTTTTCAACTTTTATTTCGCTCATTTGAACTCCTTTTTATGATTCTAAGGCCTTTCTCATTTCTTCGGGAATAGATTTGGGCTTGACATTCCCTCCCACGCAGGCAAGAACTACATTTGCCTTAAGCAGAATCACCTCTTGCCTTTTTGCTTCCTGATAGAAATGAATCGAGGATTTGCCTAATTTCTCGACGCGGCTGAATATTCTAATCTTATCCCCGTAATGTGCGGGTGCCTTGTAGTCAACCTCGATATGCGCTACAACAAAATTTGTGCCTGCCTCTACAGTCTTTTTGATATCAATGCCCCTTGCGGAAAAGAGTTCGGTCCTGCCCTCTTCAAGATATTTTAAATAATTAGCATAATAGACAACTCCGCCGCAATCAGTATCATGATAATAGATCTTTTTTTCTAAATAAGACTCTTTCATCGAGCAATCCTCCGGAATTTTAAATTAAATTTAGCTTCTGTAAGAAATCTTTGAGTTTGACAATAATGAGTTCTTTGGATTCTAGAAATCCGCTATTGTGGCCGCCGTGAATCTTAAGCAACTCCCTGGGGGATGAAGCTTCCTTATACAGTTTCTCTCCGAATTCAAAAGGCACAATCTCATCATTGATACTGTGGATAAAAAGCTTATCGGCTTTTACGGATTTTACTTTCTTATCCGATTCGAATTTTGTCTTGAATAAAAACGGCGGGATAAACCGGTAGAATTTCCTTGCCATATCTTTGGCGGAGGTAAAAGTAGAGTCTACGATTAAACAGCAGGCTCCTCTTTTTGCGGCTAAATCAATCGCTACTGCCCCGCCTATAGACTCGCCATAGGCGATTATTGTCTTGTTGTTTATATCCGGGCGGCTGGATAAATAATCAAAGGCCGCCCTTGCGTCTTTATAAAGGCCTTCCTCTGAAGGCCTCCCTTGGCTCCTGCCATAGCCGCGATAATCAACGAGGAAAACATTCAAGCCCAACTGATGAAAAATCGCTAACTTTTCTAGCCTATGGCTGATATTACCGGCATTTCCGTGAAAAAATAAAATCGTAGCTTTGGCCTGAGGATACTTTACCAGCCACCCGTTTAAAGACAGACCATCTTCGGTCTTAAAATATACATCTTCATAATTAAGGCCTTCTTCTTTGGGTGTTACTTCGATTTGTTTCATGGGGAAGAAAATACTGCGCAGTTCAATATATCTGGCATAAATAAAAACGAAGACACAAAATAAAACTAAGAAAATGATAATTTTCAACATTGTTTTATTTTTCTGGCGCAGGCTCGTATAGCCATTCAACTAATATTTGGTTATTATCAAATAGTAGATAAACCTTTTCCGAGCCAAAAAACTGCTCCGGGTGCCGATAGGCAAACTGTTCAGAAAACCTTGAGTCGTCTTTAATCTCTTTGATTGATATAGGCTCTCCGTAGCGAGAAAGGATTTGCTGCCTGGTAGTCCCTTTTTTTAATAACCCCCTGTTGATATCCGCAAGCAGTAATTTGAAGTTTCTTTCTTGCCGCTTTATAAATTGTTCTTGCCGAGCTTGATCATCACCCAATCTTTTTAACGTCAGTAATTGGTCTTTATGTTCCAATATCGCGCAACCGGAAAGAAAAATTAATAAGCTACAGAATAATATAATTTTCCTAAACATATTTTCCTTTCCTCCTACCAAATCACGAGGAATAAAAAAGCCAGACAGACGATCAAAACAATTAAAACTACAATTAGCTTAAAATGAGAATATTTAAGCCTGCCGATAAAGCCCGTAGACCTTCTTAGGCTTTCGCCGCAATAAAGGCACAGCAAGGCATCGTCATCATAGATTGGATTTTTACAGTGAGGGCAAATATATTCTGACATTAAATTCTTTGCAAAATCTATTTTTGCCTGAAATTCGCTGCGTTATTATCTTATCAAACTCAAAAGAGTCAAAGCCAAAGCCAAAAGAAGTACTCCCGACATCCTTAGGACTTCTGAAGGAGCCTCTACCCACCAAGTCATTATTTGCGCCATTCTGTCTTTTTTTACTAAAAGGATGCTCAGGCCCTTAAATAAAGCCATCAGGCCCATGGCATAACCAAACGCATCAACTAACAGATAATTGGTCGACAGGAAAAACAGGACTCCCACCGATAAAGGTATAATGCCGACTAGTTTTAGCGATCCGATTTTCGCCACTTTTCTTAAATACATCTTGCGCACCAACTCCGGAAGCACCAATAAAGAGATACCTACAACTAGCCACAGAAACGCGATAAGATAAAGAAAATATAGCATATTTCCCCCTTTCACAATACTGTACCTTTGTTTAATTTACACTCTATAGAATAAAGGACGCTCATCACTTTACTCAGCGGCATATCCATGCTTGTAGCAATCTGCTCTTGAGAAAGTCCTTGGGAATAATTTTCAAACAACATATTTTCTTGCTCGCTAAAAAGGTCCTGCTTCTCAAGGAACTTCTCTTTAGCTTCTTTGGAACACCTTATAATTGTACCACCTTTTCCCTCACATTCAGAGCATTTTTTCGAAAGAAATACACCCTTACCCATACATACAATACAAAGCCCAACAAGATTAATCTTCATTTTTCTTTACGATTTAGCTTTCTAGTTTTACTTCTACCATGCCTCGCAGGGCATTAGTCAAATAAATCCTATCTGCCTTTATTATATCATCCTTATGCAAAATTTTCTCTTTAATAGGAATTTTCCCTGCATTTATAAGATGACTCCTAAAAGTACCGCACAAAAGACCGCAAGAGATAGGAGGCGTGTAGTAGATACCATTTTTTTTGACAAATATATTTGAGATTGCGCCTTCAGTAATCTCGTTTTTTTCATTTGCAAAAATTACATCAAAAAAGCCTTTTCGTTTATATCTTGCATATTCCTCTTCATAAAATTCCCTTTTCGTAGTTTTATGAAAAAGGAAACAATCTCCGGAATTAGTCTTCTTGTTGGAAAAAGCTATTCTCTTGGGGCCGCCTGAAACAGATAAAACCCTTGCTTCTATTTTTACGTTGCCGTCTTTATGCAAAACAAGCCTTACGCGATATTCCTTGGATTTATCAAAGGAACCTGCTTCTTCTTTCAGCCTCTCAATTATGTTATTTTTATCAAACATAAAACCAAAGTATGCGGCAGACTGTTCCAGGCGGTCTAAATGATAATTTAAAATAAAGAACCTTCCCGGATACCGCCAAAGCATGGTCTCAAAAAGTTCAAAACCGGTATATTTCTCTGTCAGAAATTTTGCTTTCAGCTTACATTCTTCATACTCTTTTGCTGCTTCGGAATCCCAAACTATGCCGCTTCCGATTCCCATTTCTGCCTGTCCGGTTTTCTTATCAAAAAGGATGGTTCTTATGGCTACATTAAAAGTCCCGGTTTTATCCGGAGACATAAACCCGATACTGCCGGTATAAACATTGCGCGGTTCTTTCTCTAAAGTGCCTATTATCTGCATGGTGCGGATTTTGGGAGCCCCGGTTACGGAACCCGAAGGAAAAATGCTTCTGAATAATTCGTACCAAGCTAGGCCTTTTTTAAGCCTGGCGCTGACTGTAGAAGTCATCTGAAATAACGTATCGTATTTTTCAACATCAAAAATGCTTTTTGTATTAACTGAGCCTCCGGGAGAAACGCGCCCTATATCGTTTCGGATTAAATCCACAATCATAATATTTTCTGCTCGATTTTTAAAAGAGCCCTGAAGCTCTGCGGACTTGGCATTATCATCGCTTAGGTTCAATCCTCTATCTATGGTCCCTTTCATCGGTTTTAAGATTATTTTATTCTTATCCCGCTTAAAAAATAATTCCGGAGAAAGAGAAAGAATTTTATGGCTTCCGGTGTCTATAAATGCCGCATAATGGACGTGTTGTTTCCGACAGAGTTCATAAAACAAACTATCTATTGAACCCTGAAGCGAAAACTTATATTTAATTGTATAATTTATCTGGTAGGTGTCACCTTGCCGGATATATCTTTTTATCTTGCTGATATCATTTGAATAGTCTTTTAGGTTTGTGTTGAACCTGCCGCGACGAATGGCATATTCCCCCCTTTCTTGCTTAAGTGCCTCTTTTATCATGGAAGATTCAAAGATAAGCGGTTCTCGATAAATACCAAACCAAAAAAGCGGAAAATTATTTTCTAATTTTATTCCCCTGGAAAGAACATCTTCAAAGAATATTCCTGCCTCGTAAGATAAAAATCCTGCCGCATAATAACCTTGGGATAAATACGATTCTAATCTCAAAAAACAGTTGTTTAAGCTGCTGACATCGCTGCAAGTTATAATTTCTACAGGCTCAATGAATAGATAGCTTTTTGATATGCCCTGGTCTTCTCTGTTATCATAGAGAAAAACAAACTCTGTTTTGCTTTTTAGCAAACCAAGCAAATCATCTAATGTTTTGGTGCGCGAAAGCGAAACTTTTGGTCTCATTATAGAAAGGAATTTCTATTTATTCTTTCTGGCTTGTAGATAATCTTGGATTATTTTCTTGTGATCAAAGGCATAATCAAGCTTCAGCAAATCCTGATATTGAACGATTTTTAATCCCTGGGCGTCGTCGCCGGCCTTAGGATTGCCTTTGGCTTTTGCGATAAAAACGGTACCGATGGTATGAAAACGGGGATCACGACTTGGATCCGAATAAGTATGGAATTGCCGGATTTCGACTAAATCCATATTTGTTTCTTCTTTTGCCTCGCGCTTTACTGCGTCTTCTAAGCTTTCGCCGTAATCTACAAAACCACCTGGCAGCGCCCAGCCAAAAGGCGGATTGCTGCGCTCTATAAGGATAATCCCTTCGGCAAGCTCAATAATCGCATCCACTGTCGTAAACGGACCATATGATAATTTATATTGGATATATTCCAAATATCCCGTGACATGTTTCTGGAAAACCTGATAAGCCTTATCGTCGTAAAGACAAAAGATAACTTCTTTTAATCCTGATTCGTTTTCACGCAGATGTTTTAAGACTTCCTGCGCCATAATCTTGGCTGCGGCGACTAATGGAAAATTTCCCACGCCGCAGCCCAAAGCCGGAAAAGCAATGGATTTTATCTTTAGTTTTTCAGCAAGTTTTAAGGAATTTGCGCAGGACTGGCGGATTTTTATCTCATCGGTCTTAAAGTCTAAGCCCATCGTAGCTGCATGAATCACATATTTTGCTTTTAAGCTCCCTGCTCTGGTTTCAATTACCTCGCCGATTTTTATCGGGCCTTTCTTTACCGCTTCGTCCTCAATAACCTTGCCGCCTTTTTTGCGGATTGCGCCGGCGACTCCTCCGCCCATGACTAATTTATTATTTGCGGCGTTAACAATCGCATCAACCTCTAAATCCGTTATATCGGCTTTAATAATTTTTATCTCGGTATCTTTGATTTTCATTTCAACTTCCTTGCAATTTTCTTGGCTAATTCCAATGCCTGATTTTTGGTTTTGATTAAGCCTTCGGCCTGTGTTTCCTCTACTTCGCGCAGGATTTTGCTGAAATCCGGAGAAGGCTTAAGCCTTAATTTCTTGATCAAATCATTTCCGTCTATTAATCTAACGAATGGTTTTTCTTTTTGTTTGTCAAAATAGCGCTGGATCAATTCTTTTATCAGTTTTTCATGGCGCCGTCTTTGCACAGGATCAGTCAAAGGACCTCTGGTGGCGCGTTGGTCTGCCAGCGAAAGCAATAGAATACTTACGCCCTCCTCTCCAGAATCCCTGAAATAACGGAATACCGCCCTTTGCGTAGGCATATTGGTTTCAGCCAAATACCCCGGGCGCAGATGCCAAAAGATCATCTTCTCTAAAGCATCCTTTTCCCTGGTAGAAATTTTCAGGAGCCCGGCGATATTCTCGGTGATTTCCTTGCCTATCCTTTCATGGCCATAAAACATAGTTTTGCCATCTTTTTGCATTTTTGCCTTGGGCTTACCGATATCATGCAGAAGCGCCCCTAATTTCATAAGCGATTTCCTGGAGCGCTTTAAGACAATCTCCTCCTCTAGATAATTTTTTATATCAATATTATCGTCTAATTCTTGGAATATTCTCTCAAGCTGCAAAATCGTCTCAAGCGTATGATTCCAGACATCTAAATGGTGATATCCTCCCTGTTTGACGTTACGCATAACATTGATATGAGGGATTATTTTCTCCAATACCTTATATCTATCCATAAGCTTCAAATGCTTTATAGAATTATCCAGCTCCAAGATCTTAAAGAATTCATCGCGTATTCTCTCGTAGGCTACGGTCGGAACTTTATCTTTTTCTTTTTTAATTTTATTTAAAGTTTTTGCCTCAATTTTAAAATCTAGAATCCCTGCCAAGCTAAAGGCGCGAACTATTCTTAGAGGGTCATCCTGAAAGCTCACCTTTGAAGTCATCTCAATGACGCCTTTTTTTAAATCGCCGAGGCCATTATAAGGATCGATTATAATCTCGCTAAATTTTTTCTTGGCGCTTATCTTATTTACGTCCATGGCTAGGGCATTAATCGTAAAATCGCGAAGGCGTAGATCTTTCTCCAAGGTGTTATCGCGAAAATCGGCGAAATCTAAAGTAAATATTCTGCCGTTTTTATTATGAACCACCCTGGCACAGCCGCGTTCCTTATCCAAGACAACGAAGCCTCCTTTTAAATCCCTTGAAATCAACCTTGCGAACTTTATAGAATCTCTTTTCAAGGTAAAATCTAAATCAAATTCCTGCTTATCTTTTCCTAAAATCAAATCGCGCAAGAACCCGCCGACAAGATAAATAGGCGTATTGTACTTCTTAGATTTTCTTTGGATTATTTTTATGAAGGGATTATTGAGTAGTTTGTTGATGAGGGAATCCATATTTGCATTTTGAAATTCTTAAAGCTTAAAGAATTTAACCGATAATTTATCTGTGTCTAAGATTGCGGCGGTAGATTTTCCCGTAAGCCAACCTCCGCATTCTCCGGGATTAACGAGCAAGGTCTTGCCTTCTTTTCTTAATTCTTTCTTATGGCTATGACCAAACACGATTATATCAAAATCTCTTGCGGGCAAGATCTTTAGATCATGCACAAGGGCTATTTTTATATCTTCAAGCGTTAATTCTACCGGCCCGTTCTTGATTTTCCCGCCTGATTTTCTCTTTAAACCTTCCTTCTCTCCGTCATTGTTGCCAAATACGCCTAAATATTCGCAATTAAGTTTATCCAGATAATTGATTGTGAAAGGTGCGACAAAATCTCCGGCATGAAACACTAGCTCAACCTTTTTGGAATTAAATAACTTAACTGCCTTTTTGATTTTATCTAGATTATCGTGAGTATCAGAAACTAAACCTATTCTCATTGCTCTTCTTTTAAAGACGAGGCTTTTTCCAAAACCTCTTCTTCTACAAAGATAGGGACTTTGGACCTCACTGCCAAAGCGATACTATCAGATGGGCGGGCGTCAACTATTTTTACTTTCCCGTCTTGCTTTATGATAAGTTTGGCGTGGAAAGTATTTTCCAATAATTTATCAATTACTACCTTATCTAGCTTGCCGTCAAGATTTTCTATGGTTGATTTTAGCAAGTCATGGGTTAAAGGCCTGGGAGGAGTCATCCCGCTTACCTTCATTTTGATGCTGGAGGCCTCCAGGAATCCGATTATTATGGGAAGCCTGCGATTGCCGCCCTTTTCTTTTAGGACAATCACCTGGTCATGCCTCTTCTCGTCGATAATAATCTTGTTTAATTCCATTTCAACCATTATATGCTCACCTTTTAATTTTGTTTATCTAAAATGACTTTTAATTCTTTCATGAATTGGCTGACATCTTTAAACTGCCGATAAACCGAGGCGAATCTTACATAGGCAATCTCATCTAACTTCGCCAGTTTCTCCATGACAAGCTCGCCGATGGCCTGCGAAGGCACCTCTTTATCAAACTTGCGCATAACCTGTCTTTCGATATTCTCGACAATCTCCTCTATCTTCTCCATGCTGATAGGCCGTTTCTCAAAAGCTTTAATCAGTCCGGAAGATATTTTCTTTCTATCATACGGTTCCCTGCGACCGTCTTTTTTTATAATCATTAAAGGCATCTCTTCCACATGCTCATAAGTAGTAAATCTTCTTTTGCATTTAATGCATTCTCTGCGGCGCCTGACAGATGCGCCCTCCAGGCTCTCCCGTGAATCCACTACTTTATTATTTTTATTTCCGCAATAAGGACACTTCACCCCGCTCTTCCTTTCCCTTTTTGTCCCCGGCCCTCTTATTAGGAAGGACGGGGCTCATCCCGTTCTTCCTTCTTCTCTTTTAGGAAGGGCGGGGTTCATTTTTTGGGCTTCCTGAGTTTTATCTTTGCCTCTTTTAAGAAACTGCGTGACATCTTATCGGGATATCCGTCCTTGATAACAACCTCTTTGATTCCGGCATTAATCAACATCTTTGCGCAGATTATGCAGGGCTGATTGGTAAGATATAGGACGCTGCCATTAGTGCTGATGCCATGAAGCGCTGCCTGTATCAATACATTCTGTTCGGCATGCAGGCCTCGGCACAGCTCATGGCGCTGTCCCGAAGGAATCCCTAGCTTTACCCTCAGGCAATCTCCGTCATCAATGCAATGCTTAATGCCTGATGGCGCGCCGTTGTAACCCGTGGCTAAAATCCTCTTGTCTTTAACCAATACCGCGCCCACATGGCGCCTAAGGCAAGTCGCCCTCCTTGAAACCAGGCTTGCAACTTCTAAGAAATATTCGTCCCAACTGGGACGATGGTGTTTATTTTTCAAATTTCTCCCTTAAATAAGATCTTTGTATAAAGGAAACTTCTTTATAAGCTTAGCTACTTCTGCGGAAACCTCTTTTATTACTTTCTCGTCGCCGCCATTGGAGACTATCCTATCAATTAAACCGGCGATTATCTTCATCTCTTTTTCTTTCATGCCCCTGGTCGTCACTGCCGGCGTTCCAAGGCGGATTCCGCTTGTGACTGCCGCGTGCATTTTATCAAAAGGAATCAAATTCTTGTTTACAGTAATGCGTGCCTTATCCAAAATGGTTGCAGCCTGTTTGCCTGTTACTCCCTTAGAAGTCACATCAACCAACATAAGATGATTATCTGTCCCGCCGGAAACGATACGGTATCCTTTATTTTTCATCGCATCGGCTAGGGCTTGAGCATTCTTGATGATCTGTTGCTGATAGATTTTGAATTCGGGTTTTAGCGCCTCGCCTAAAGCCACGGCCTTGGCAGCGATAACGTGCATCAATGGACCGCCCTGGATTCCAGGGAAAACTTCAGCGTCGATTTTCTTGGCGAATGCCTTCTTGCAGAAAATCATTCCTGCGCGCGGGCCGCGCAAGGTCTTGTGTGTGGTTGTAGTCACAAATTCCGCATAAGGAATCGGCGAAGGATGCAATCCGGTAGCCACTAATCCGGCGATATGCGCCATATCCACAAAAAGATACGCCCCGACGCTATCGGCGATTTCGCGAAACTTCTTAAAATCGATAATCCTTGGGTATGCGCAGGCGCCGGCCAAAATCATTTTCGGTTTATGCTGCTTGGCCAAATTAGAAATTTCATCATAATCCAGCATCTCGTTTTTATGACTGACTCCATAGGTGACAATTTTATAAAATTTACCCGAGAAATTATGCGGATGACCATGGGTCAGATGCCCTCCGCAGGCTAAATCCATGGCCAATACCGTATCGCCTAGATTAAGCGCGGCAAAATAAACCGCCATATTTGCCTGCGAGCCGGAATGCGGCTGCACATTTACATACTCTGCGCCGAAAAGCTTCTTTGCCCTATCTTTTGCCAGGGCCTCAACGTCGTCTACAAATTCACACCCGCCATACCAGCGAGCATTGGGATAACCTTCGGCATATTTATTGGTAAGGACTGAGCCTTGCGCCTCTAAAACCGACAAAGAAGTAAAATTCTCCGAAGCAATAAGCTCTATATTTTTCTTCTGCCTTTCTATCTCATTCAAGATAATATCATAAACCTGCTTGTCTGTTTTCTTAAGATGTTTCACCTCTTCAAACCCTCCTAAAAAATTATCTAAGATTTTCTATTCTTGATATTTGCTTGACTCTGCGCGCATGCCTGCCGCCCTGGAAAGCAGTAGTCATCCAAATAGTAATTAACGGCTTTAAAACTTTCTTATTGATAAAATCCGAACCCAAAACCAAGACATTGGCGTCATTATGCTCCCGGGAAAGGCGCGCCGCCTTAATATTATAGCAAAGGGCGGCGCGCACACCCTTTACTTTATTGGCGACAATCGCGTTTCCGATTCCGGTCTTGCAGATTAAAATCCCGACGGAGTTCTTGTTGCGCGAAACTGCCCTAGCAGTTTCATAAGCTATCTTGGGATAATCACAAGAATCTTTAGAATAAGTGCCTTTATCATAAACCTTGTAGCCTTTGGCTTCCAGAAATTTGATTATTGTGGATTTGAGATTAAACCCTCTGTGATCTGAGCCGATAAAAATTATCTTTTTCGGTATTTTCTTCATAATTATATCAATTGGGAAACTCTATCTACAGCTTGTTTTATAACTTCAAAAATAAGTTTATAATATTCTTCCGATTTGCCTATGGGGTCGTATATTTCCAAATCCCCGTCATCTATTTTAGCAAATTCTTTCAAAAGATATAACCTATTTTTTACAAAAGGATATTCATGCAAAATCTTCTGCTCATGGACCTTTTGCATAACAAGGATCAAATCTGCCCTTTTAGCTATTTCTGCCGTAAATTGCCTTGCCCGGTGTTTAGAGACATCTATTCCCTCTTGCTCTAATAATTTGCGCGTCTCAAAACTCGCGCCCATTCCCGGCAAAACCGCAAGGCCGGCCGCAGTTATATTGACATCTTGCCTTTTGGCCATTTTCTTCTTTAATAACTCCATTGCCATAACCGAACGGCAGCTATTCCCGGTACAAATAAAAACTATATTTTTGGTGCGGAGCGCATTCTCTATATCTTCTTTTTTTATCGCGCCTTCTCTTTTGACCTCCGGCTTGGCAAGAGTAACATCTACAACTGTTGAGCTAACACCTAGCGAAGTCTTTCCTCCGTCTAAGGCCATATCAATCTTCCCGTCAAGACCTGATAATACTTCTTCTACGGTCGTGGCAGGTTTATCTCCGGATATATTTGCCGAAGGGGCAACTATTGGCACGGCGGTAACATTTATTAAATCCAGCGCGATTCTATTGCTGGGCATGCGCATCCCCACCGTCTGATTATTGTTTTTCTTGGATTTAAAAACTAAAGTCAATGGCCCGGGCCAAAATTTATCTATCAATTTATAAGCCTCAACCGGAATATCCATAGCGAATTCTTCAACCTTATCTTTATCCGCGATATGGACGGTAAAAAGTTTCTCCGCTGGCCTGTTTTTGACTTCCATAAGCCTATCCATACTTTTTTTATTAGTAAAATTAGCGGCTAAGCCGTAGACGGTCTCGGTAGGAAATGCCACGAGGCCACCCTTTCTTAAGATAACGGCTGCTTTCTGGATTTTGCCTCTATCCGGATTCTCGGGGTCAAGCTTGATAACTTCGGTATTAATCAAATCCTTACCTTTATCTTTCCTATCGCTGAAGTTTGTTTCTTCC
>Ga0265297_10002793_pt1 | contig 33965 bp, 42 predicted proteins | sample Munlanlwell13791_FD_192502 | JGI IMG/M metagenome (GOLD analysis project Ga0265297, IMG submission 192502) | Leachate microbial communities from a municipal landfill in Southern Ontario, Canada - Leachate well 137-91 | ecosystem: Engineered > Solid waste > Landfill > Unclassified | place...
GGTAGCCCTTTTTAGTTGTAGTTGTCATTTTGCCTTTTACCCCTATTATACATTTACATTGTTAATATTCAAACCCGTAGAAAGGGTGTCTGAATTTTGGGGTACCTGCCAGTGAAGTAATAATCAAATCAATGGAGCCATCAGGAATTTGCTTCATGATTTTCACAGCATCACCACAAACTATTTTATTCAAAAAATCTTTAGGGTATCTCATATTACTTATTATTTTTTTTCGTATTACTCGTCTTTTCTAAAAAGGCGTGCAGGTCCGACTCTTTTATCCGCCACACCCCAATCTTAGATGCTTTTAGTTTTCCAGACTCTATATAGCGTGTAACCGATCGGCCACTAACTCGTAAAATTTTAGCAACTTCCTCAATGGTAAAAAGTTTGTCGATATTTGAATTAATAAAATTATGTGCCTGGGTAATTGGTTATTATCATTTTAGCTCTTTAATTTTTCATTGTCAAAGATGACGTTTTTTGTCATAAAACACATTAATTCCCGTTTGAGCACTTATAAAAAAAAGGGGGGGTAGAACCCCTTAAAATCGGCAAAAATAAAGCTGAATTGGTTGAACTTTACTCAAAAAGTCCACGATTGCTGCGGGACTTGGATTCGAATGGGTTGCCCGAAGGACATTGCCGCCTCGCCCCACTGTGGCGGGGTTCCCTAACGGCTCGGCACAATTCGGGGGCTTGGTTCTCATACAAAGTCCGCTACTGTAATACCAATTTTCAACATCTAAAGATATTGAAAAATTGCTAATGCTGCGGGACTTGGATTCGAACCAAGATACTCGCCTCCAGAGGGCGATGTCCTACCATTAGACGATCCCGCAATGATTTTGAGTTCTTAAATATCTAAATGCTTTTTTATTACAATAAGACTGGACGCAATTCCTACGCCAACTCCAAAAACCAGTTGAATTAAAGATAAAAGCCAAAATCGCGAAAGATAATAATCATACAAATTAAACCCCGGAAGCACTAACGCAATCTTTGGAGAAAGCAAATATGTAAAAACTCCCAACAACAGGGCATTTATAAAAAATCCTATAACCCCATAAATAACTCCCTGGATAATAAACGGTCCTTTTACAAACCAGTCAGAAGCTCCAACTATTCTCATTGTGCTTATTTCCGCCTTTGAGCTTTCAACAGCCAGTTTTACTGTGTTAAAAACAACCAAAACAGCAATAACAATTAAAATAATTCCAGCTATTATGCCAAATTTATTGACATTTGAAGTGATTGAATATACCTTTTCTATTGTATCTTTTTTCTCAGAATAATCAACTTTTTCAATAAGCTTGGCATAATTTGAGGTTTCCAATGTGTTTGAAATTTGTTCGTACTGGGCTGTCTCTCCGTTTGTAACAATATTTAAGGATGGCAAAAACGGATTATCTCCAACCTGCTCCAGCGCCCTTGATAAAACCGCATCGTTTCCGTGTTTTTGGTTGAATGATATCAATGCCTGCTCTTTTGAAATATACTTAATGCTTTTTATGTCAGAAGAAGATGCCAATATTGCGTCTTTAACAGTTAAAATTTCTTCCTCTGAAGCGCTATCTTTAAAATATGCTGTAATATCTATTTTGTTTTTTACTTCGGAGATCAAATAAGACATCATTCCCTGTGTTAAAAAAATTCCGCTTACAAGCATCATAGTAATCATCAGCACAAAAATTGCCGCAATGGAAATTCCCTTATTTCTGTTAAAATCCTGAAATGCAAATTTTAAAATTCTCCTTAGATAAGTAATCATTATTTAAATCTTTAATATTTTACAATTATAACACCTCTGTTTTTAAATTATATAGAAACTGTTTTAGTTTCTATATAATTTTGCATTCGGTTGAAATGAAAATAAATTTTCATTTCTTCCTCATTTAAATTATAAACCTGCCGGCTTCTTCATCTCTTACAACCCTGCCCTTTTCAATGGTAATAACCCTTTTGCCCAGCTTGTTTATTGTTTCTTTGTCATGAGTGGCAAGAATAATTGTTTTGCCCGCCTGGTTTATTTTCTGCAAAAGTGAAATTACTTCGTATGTGTTATACGGATCAAGGTTTGCGCATGGCTCGTCTGCTATAATCAAGTCCGGATGATTTACAAGAGCCCTTGCAATAGCAAGCCTTTGCTGTTCCCCGCCCGAAAGTTCTGAAGGAAAATTTGACTCTTTGCCCTCAAGCCCTATTATATCCAATATTTTTGGCACTTCGGAATTTATTTCGCTGTCTTTTTTGCCTTCCACTGCCATAACATAAGCAACATTTTCCCATACGGTTTTTGTTGGCAATAATTTGTAATCCTGATAAACAACGCCAATTTTCCTTCTCATTTTCTGAAGCTGCAAAGAATCAATATTGCTCATATTTGTGTCTTCAAAAAAAACCTCTCCTGTTGTGGGCTCTTCCAGGCCAAGTATCAATCTTGTTAAGCTAGTTTTTCCAGACCCTGATTTTCCAACCACAGAAACAAATTCTCCTTTTTTTATTTCAAAAGAAATATCCTGCAAGACAATTGATTTTGGAGGATAAATTTTTGTTACATTATTAAATTTTATCATTTTAAAAAATTAATCAATCATTTTTAATTCTGCTTCTATAAAATTTTCTATTTCGCCATTTAAAACAGACTCTGTATCTGATGTTTCATATTGCGTCCTCAAATCTTTTACCATTTTATAGGGGTGCAAAACATACGACCTTATTTGGTTTCCCCAGCTTGCCGGAACCAAATCTCCCTTTATTTCTTTTAATTCCTTTGCGTGTAATTCTTCCTTTAACTGGTAAAGTTTCGATTCCAAAATTTTCATTGCGTTTTCCTTGTTCCTCCCCTGCAGTCTCTCTGATTGCGAAGAAACAACAATTCCGGTTGGAATGTGGGTCACCCTTACAGCTGATTCTGTTTTGTTTACATACTGGCCTCCGGGTCCCGAAGCTTTAAACGTGTCAATTTTCAGGTCATCTGGATTTATATTGATCTCACTGCCTGCATTATCAAGCTCCGGCAAAACATTAACTATCGCAAAAGAAGTGTGCCTCAGCTTTTGCGCGTTAAAAGGAGAAATTCTCACAAGCCTATGGACGCCACTTTCTTTTTTTAAAAATCCGTACGCATATTTACCCTTTATCTGAAAAACTGCATTTTTTGTTCCAATTCTTCCTTCTGGACCTCCTGACTCCCCGAATGCCTGATGCAAAATGCTTATTTTAAATCCTTTTCTTGCGCAATATTTTTCATACATACGCAAAAGCATTGTTGCCCAATCCTGAGAATCCTGCCCGCCTGCTCCAGAGTATATTTCCAATATAGCATTATTTTTATCATATTTTCCAGAGAGAAAAACTTTAAATTCCTGCTTTTCTATTTTTTTTTCAAGGGCCTCCTCTTTTTTTTCAATATCCGACTCCATTTCTTTATCTTCCGATGAAAATTTTTCAAAAGATTCCAAATCGAGCAAATCTTTTTCTGCTGATTCTATTTCTTCAATATCTTCTTTTATTAAAGAAATTTCTTGCTGGACTGCGGCCGCTTTTTGAGAATCTTTCCAAAAATCAGGCAACAGCGATTTTTTCTCCAAATCAACTAACTTTGCCTTCTTGTCATCAAGCTCAAAGACGCTCCATCAAAAGATGGAGCCTATTTTTTAATTCTTCTATTTTACTATTTTTTTCTGCCATTTATTTTAAATTATCATATTTTTAAATATAAAAAAAGAGGGGCGTTGTTGCGCGCACAACGCCCCTTGGGGCTCGAGAGCATAACTTTTTTGCCTGCTTTACTTCCGCAAAAGCGGCGTGGGATACTTTTCCCAAAAAGGAGCAGAATGCTCAGCTCAATCGAGCCTGCATATCAATTGATTTATTATTTTTGCGCATTTTAATAATAACATAAATTATTTTAAAAAGCAACCATCCGCAAATTAAACGCCTCACCCCGCCATGGCGGGGTGAGGCGTTTGGTAACTGAGCCCACGGTCGGGATTGAACCGACAACCTATGCTTTACGAAAGCATTGCTCTGCCAATTGAGCTACATGGGCTTAAAATTGAGCGAGGTACGGGAGTCGGACCCGCATCTCAACCTTGGGAAGGTTGCATAATGCCGCTATACTAACCTCGCATTGACCTTACGGTCTCAATATAAATTATTTAAAAATATCTAAAATATAATTCCAAAAATCTGTTACCCAGCTAAACCATTTTCCAGACAAGATATAGTCTTCCTGTGGTACTTGCTTATTTTGCTGGTCTGGCATAATAAAAGCAACTACGCTTTCTCCAGGTTTTTGCATATCCTGCTCTTCTCTTGCTATCTTCTCTATATAGTCTGAATTATCAGAATTTTCCAGGCGATTTTCTATATCTTTATTTCTGTCTTTTAACTGCTGAATTTGCTGTTCATACTTTAAAATTTCTGACTCAAGACTTTTTCTTTTTTTATAAATTTTGATATTTGCAATAACTAAAATTATAAGGACAACAGTAATAATTAAAGCTCCGGCTTTTAAAAACAGCTTTTTGAAGACCTCTCCTTTTTGTTTTTTATTGAAATCCATTATATAATATTCTATAAAATATAAATTTTATGAAAATCAAACCCAAAACAATTTTCAGAATAACCTGGACTGTCCTAATAAGCCTTGTTGCCATAAGCACTGTTTTGTTGCTGATAGCTCCAGCATTGTAAACTGAAGACGATTTTAAATAATCTTAGCATAAAAAAACCGCCCTGAAAAGCGGTTAATTTTGCTGTAAAATTAAAATTATGCTGATCCTATGCTGTCTATTGCGCTTTTGTATGTCTCTAAAACTTTTGTTGCCTCTTCCTTGCTTATTTCAAAATCAGGATTATATACAACTGAATTTCTTGTTTCGTGCGCCCAAATAATCTGCGATAAATTAAGAGTTGACGAGTTTGCGGCGTTTTTGATTTTTTCCTGAAAATCTCCCTCTTCATATCCCCTCTCGTCTAAAATTCCGTTTAAAAAATCATCTGCTTCAATTATAGCAAGCTTGAATTCTGATTCAATCCCGGAATCAATCCTATTTTTTATCTTGCCCCAGGTTTTTTCAATTTGCTTTGTCCCGTATGATTTCCATGAAAAAAATTCAAAAGTATCTTCCAAAAATTTATATCTCATCCATGTGCTGTTAAACATAAAATAAATCACTGCCACCAGAAAAAACAGGCTAAAAAAAATAAAAACCACTTTTACGGGCAGAAGAATGCTCTGTATTTCGGGAGACGAAACAAAATAGATAAATTCTTTTATCTCGGAAAAATTAAAAATTTCTTCCAGATTCATTGCTAAAATTTTAAATAGTTAAAAGTATTTTATTATTATAACACTTTTTCCATTTGCAATGCTACATTTAAAATTTTATTTTCCTGAAAATGATTTCCTATTATCTGCAGGCCAACGGGCAGACCGATAGACTCTGAACTTGTTAAAGAATCTTTAATTTCCCCCGCTGGCAAAGAAAGCCCTGGCAAACCTGCAAGTTTTAAAGGCACAGTGTAAATATCAGCCAAATACATTGACATTGGGTTATTAATTTTCTCCCCTATTTTAAAGGCAGGAAAAGGAGATACGGGACAAAAAAGCAAATCCGCTTTTTCAAAAGCTTTTGCAAAATCCTGGCGTATGAGATTTCTTACTTCCTGGGCCTTTTTATAATAAGCATCATAATATCCCGAAGACAGGCAATATGTTCCTATCATAATTCTTCTCTTTACTTCTATACCCAGTCCTTTGCCCCTGCTTTTAAAATAAACATCACTTAAGTCTCCGTTTTGCAAAGACAGTCCGTATCTGATGCCGTCAAATCTTGACAGGTTGGCGGATATTTCAGACGGGTCAATTATATAATAACAAGCGAGAGCGTATTCTGTAAGAGGAAGGCTTATTTCTTTGATTTCAAATCCCAAGCCTTCCGCTTTTTTTATTGCGCCTTTAATTATTTTTTCAACTTCAGGATCTATGCCCTCTGCAAAATATTCTTTGGGAATTCCTATTGTAAGAGGCTTTTTGGAGCTTTCCATTTTTTCATACAGATAGTTTGCCGAAGTTGCGTCCATGCTGTCTTTTCCGGAAATTGCTTTAAAGACGATTTCTGCATCTTCAATATTTTTTGAAAATGGTCCAATCTGGTCAAGCGATGAAGCGTGCGCAATCAGTCCATACCTGGAAACGGCGCCGTATGTGGGGCATAATCCCACAACTCCGCAAAGGGAAGCAGGCTGTCTTATTGACCCCCCTGTGTCAGAACCCAAAGCAAAAGAGGCCATTTTGCCTGCAACAGCTGCAGCTGAACCGCCAGAACTTCCTCCGGCAACCCTTGTTTTATCATGAGGATTCTTTGTTGGACCAAAAGCGGAATTTTCGGTTGATGAACCCATTGTGAATTCATCTGTATTTGTTTTTCCAAGAATAACAGCCCCTTTTTCTTTTAGTTTTTTAATAACAGTTGCGTCATACGGAGCAATATAATCTTCCAAGATTTTTGAAGCGGCAGTGCATCTTTGTCCTTCAACCATTATTGCGTCCTTAATTGCGCAAGGAATTCCCGTCAACTCGCCAAAATCTCCTGAACAAATTTTTTGATCGGCTGATTCTGCATGCAAAAGCGCTTCTTTTTCATAGACAGATAAATAGGCGTTTATTTCTTTGTCTGACTTTTTAATTTTTTCCAAATAAGCTTTAGTTAAATCAACAGAGGAAAATTCTCTGCTTTTCAACCCTTTGTGCGCTTGCTTTATTGTCAGATCAGTTAATTCCATTTTGCGAAATTAAAGTATTGTTTTTACTTTTATATAATCGTCCTTTTTTGCGGGATACTTTCCTATCAGCTCATCTCTTATATTATAGCTTGAAATTACCTCGTCCTTTCTTGTTTCCTCTATGCCTATTGATTTTTTTCCCGAAACATTAGCTATCCCGGCTTGTTTTGGAATTTTTTTTAACAATTCAAAGTAATCCAAAACAGCAGATATGTCTTTTTGCATTTTTTCTATTTCTTGCTCTGTAAGCTCAAGCCTGGAAAGCTTTGCTATGTGTTTTACCTCTTCCTTGGATATCATTTATTTTGTATTAACAAATTGTAATATATTTTAAAATATTTATCAGACTGAAAATGATTCGTCTTCTTCTCTTGAAACTATCTGTGAAAGGGTGTTTGCGTTTTCCAGAGCCAACCCAGCGCCTCTTACAACAGAAGTAAGTGGGTCATCAATAATCTTGCATGGCATTTTAGTTTCCTTTGAAATAAGCGCATCCAACCCTGAGAGCAATGATCCTCCGCCAGCCAAATAAATTCCGTTTGACATAACATCCGCAAGCAATTCAGGAGGGGTTTCTTCAATAGTTGTTTTTATTGCCAAAATAATTTGTTTTACTGACCTGTCCAACGCTCTTTGTATATCATCATTAAAAACAACAACCTCTTCGGGAAGGCCTGTTACTAAATTTCTCCCGCGCATAGGCATCTCTTTTTTTTCTTTAGTGGGCAAAGCTGAACCTATATTTATTTTTATCATTTCTGCTGTTCTTTCGCCTATCAAAAGCTTGTATTCTTTTTGCGCAAACTGAATGATGTCGTCGTTTAATTTATCGCCTGCTATCCTTAAGCTTTTTGATGTAACAATTCCACCCAAAGAAATAACAGCCACTTCTGTTGTTCCACCTCCTATATCAACAATAAAATTCCCTCCTGGTTCCTGAATTGGAAGTTTTGCTCCTATAGCAGAAGCCAAGGGCTCTTCAATCAAAAAAACAGTCCTTGCTCCCGCATTTTTTGCCGCATCCCTGACAGCCTTTCTTTCAACTTCGGTAACTCCGCACGGTATGCCTATTATTACTCTTGGAAAAACAGCCGCTCTGAATATTTTTTTTGAAGATGACGATGCTTTTTCAATAAAATACTTTAGCATCTGCTCTGTCACTTCAAAATTTGATATTACTCCGTTCACCAACGGTCTTGCGGCTGAAATATAAGCAGGCGTCCTGCCAACCATTTTTTTTGCTTCCTCGCCTATTGCCAAAATCTGGCCTGTTTTATTATTTACTGCAACAACTGAAGGTTCGTTTATTATTATTCCTCTGTCTTTTGCATAAACCAAAGAATTTGCAGTTCCAAGATCAATAGCCATATCAATGGATAAAAAAGAGAAAAGTTTATTTAGTGTTTTTCTGGGCATAATTAAAATATTTTTTCAATCTGTTTTAATTTAACTAATTTTACTGTTTTTTTATTCCTTTCTTTTATTTCAAAAGAATTAGTCTTTAATGTTTTTTCAGAGACTACAATTCTTAAAGGAATCCCTATTAAATCGGCTTCTGCAAATTTTTCTCCCACAGATTTTTCGTGTCTATCGTCGTATAATATATCAATATTTTTCTTTTGTAAACCTGTGTATATTTTTTCAGCAGCCGATATCACTTTTTTATTATTTTCAACAGCAATTATGTGAGCCGAATAAGGCGCTATATTCTTTGGCCAGATAATTCCCTTCTCGTCATTATTGACCTCAATCGTTGCTCCTAAAATTCTTGAAATTCCTATGCCATAACATCCCATTATAACCGGTTTTTCAACTCCGTATTTATCGTGAAATTTTAAGTCAAAAGGCAAAGAATATTTTGTCCCCAATTTAAATATGTTCCCCACTTCAATTGCTTTTTTTTCTTCAAAGTCATCGCTGGAGCATTCCGGACAAACAGCATTTTCTGCTTTTATTTCCTTGTTTATTGCTGTTTTGCATTTTTTGCAGACATATATTATGTCTTCTCCGGCATCGGATTCCATTTGAAATTCATGCGAATATTTTGAAAAAGTCCCGCCCGACGCAAAGGTAAGATAGGTTTTGTCCTTAATCCCTATGTCCTTATAAACATCAAAGTAGGCTTTTATCATTCTGTTATAATACTTGTCCAAATCCTCCTGACTTTCATGAAAAGAATAAAGGTCTTTCATTAAGAACTCCCTTGTCCTTAATAATCCTGCTTTTGGCCTTAATTCATCCCTGAATTTTGTCTGGATTTGAAAAAGAGAAAAGGGCAAATCTTTGTATGAAAAAATATTTTTCTTTGCTAACGGAGACACAATTTCTTCGTGCGTGGGACCTAAGGCATATTCTTTGTCCCCCGACCCTTTCAGCCTGAATAAAACATCAAAGTTTTGCCATCTGCCGGTTTTTTGCCAATTTTCTCTTGGCTGTAAAACAGGCATTAGTATCTCCTGCCCGCCGGCTTTTTCCATATTTTTTCTGACAATGTTTCCAATCTTCTGCATCACCTTAAATCCCATAGGCAAAAAAGTATAAACTCCCGACATAACCTGGTCAATATAGCCTGCCCTTTGCAATAAATCAGCAGAAACAGACTCCGCATCCTGGTTTTTTTCTTTTGTTGTTTTGTAAAATAATTGCGATTGAAGCATATTTTTAATTTTGCCTTTGCAAAATTATTTAGCCCGATTAATTAAAATAATTTTTACTGTTGCAGAGATGATTTTAAGTAGTCTGCAAACCTTGGAACATCAAATTTTATTGTTATGAATATAGACAAGGAAATCAGCAGAATGAAAAAAAACATTGTAATTGCCTGTTCAATTTTTACTGAAACTGGCTTGCCTTTTATCTTTTCAATAATTAAAAATATCAGTTTTCCTCCGTCCAAAGCCGGAATGGGGAATAAATTGAATATTGCAATAAATATTGATATTGATCCTATAAAATACAAAAAGAAACCAGTCCCGTAGCTTGCCGCATTTGCCAAAAAAATTGTAATTCCCAGAGGTCCGGCAAACTCAGCTCCTTGCGGAGCACCCTGACCTGTGAATAATCCTGCGAATATTGAATACAGCCCCTGCAAAGCCAAAACGGTTGTCTGCCAAGTATAAGCTGCCCCTTTTATTGGAGCCAAATACCATGGATATTTTTGTATCAAGGTTGCTATTCTTTGCAGTCCAATTCCAACAGGTCCCTGACCTTCGGGAAAATCGCTTCTTGGGGTCAGTAAAATATTAATTTCTTGCCCTTGCCTCTCAATTCCCAAAATTATCTCTTCTCCCTTATGAATAGATGTGATTTCCTTGAACTGGCTAATTTTTTCTATTTTTTCTTCTTCCTGGCCTGTTTTTATGTTTAATATAATATCTCCTGTTTTCAATCCAGCTTGTTTTGCAGGAGAATCCAAAACAACTTCGGCAACTATCACTTTTGGATTTTCAAGACCTGCAACATCATTATCTCCTATTGGCAAATCTGTTCCGATTGCAAACACAACAGAAAAAATAAGTATTGAGGCTAACCAAAAAGCCGCCACTCCTCCCACTATTATCAGAGCTCTTTTCCAAATTTTTAACCCTGTAAAACTTCTGTAATCGTCAATTCCTCCCTCTTCCCCAAAAATTCTGACAAACGCGCCAAGCGGAATCCAGTTTACAGAATAAATTGTTTCTCCTATTTTTTTTCCAAATATCCTTGGAGGATACCCGATTCCAAATTCATCAACTCTTACTCCAAATTTCTTTGCTATAATAAAATGCCCAAATTCATGTATTATCATTAAAATAATAAGACTGAAAAAAGCTAATATTAGGAGTAAAATATTTGAAATCATAAAATAGAAATTATAAATTATAAATTAGAAATTCGTTTCTCTCTAAACAATTTCCTGCTTTTTCTTTTCCAGCAGGTTTTTTATTTTTTCATTGTATTCGTCAACAACTTTTTGCAGTTCGTCTTTTCCGCGGAATTTGTCGTCTTCTGAAATTTCTTTTGCTTTTTGGGCGGCCTGAATTTTATTCCAGCAGTCTTCCCTTGCCCTTCGCATAGTCTGTTTTGCCTGCTCAGCTTTTTCATTTAGAGTTTTGCTTAATTGATGCCTGTATTCCTCTGTAAGCAAAGGCAAACTAAGCCTTATTATATTTTTGTCCACAACTGCCGACATACCAAGCCCTGACTGCGAAATTGCCTTTTCTATGGGCTCAATATAAGAAGCATCCCAAGGTTGTATTAAAATTTGGTTTGTCTGCGGAGTTGAAATTGATCCCAATTGCTTTAAGGCAAACTTTGAGCCAAACGCATTAACTTCTATGTCTTCAACTAAAGCGGGAGATGCCCTTGATGTCCTTATTTTTGCCATTTCGCCTTCTAAAAATTTGAAAGACTTTTCAAATTCCGGTTTTGCTTTTTCTATAAAATCTTTATAATTCATAAAATATTTTTAATTAAATTTCCAGTAATAATGTTTCCAACGCCAGTTTTTGACTGACATTTGTAAAAAATAATTTATTGCTTATGTCTTCTGTTATATTTATTACATCTTGAATCTTTGAAATTGGATATTTTTCTATGCAAGACGATACGGCAGAAAAATGACTCTTTTCTTCTACTCCGGCTTTCTTAAGCAGTAGGTGCCTTAAATATTTCTCAAAAACTTCCAGTATGTCGCTTAATTTTTGCTTTTCAAAGTCCAAAGATTTTGCATATTTGAATTTTTCTGAAAAATCTTTGCCTGATACCGCCAAAATTCCTTTTAAAATCTCCCTCTCCTGCGCTTCGTTTTCTTTGTTTTGCACCATCCTGCCAAAAAATTTTATCTGCTGGCATCTTGACCTTATTGTTTCCAATAATATTTCCGGCTTTGAAGATATTAAAAAAATAACCGTTTTTCCTTTTGGTTCTTCAAGGGTTTTTAAAAAACAGCTTTGCGCCTCCTGATTCATTTTTTCTGAATTTTCTGCAATAACCGCCTTTAAAAATCCGTAATAAGATTTATAATTCAAAAAATTTTGGACTTCGCGGATTTTTGCAATTTGTATTTCTCCCGAATCTTCGGGTTTTATTACCATCAGGTCAGGGAAATTCCCTTTTTCAATCATTCGGCAGTTTACGCAATTTTCGCATGGTTTTTGCAGAGACAGGCAGTTGGCGTATTTTACAAGCCTTTTTGCCAAAGATTTCTTTTCTGTTCCTTCTTGTCCTGAAAACAAATATGCGTGGGCTAATTGCCCGGACTCATACCTATTTTTTAAAAAATCCCACTGTTTTTCATTTAAAACCGGCATCTTGATTTAACATTTTTTTGATTTTTTATTTCTTGGACATCACAACTTTTTTATAATCGTCCAAATGCTCTAAAACAGTTCCGGTGCCTTTTACAACGCAAAACAATGGCTCTTCTGCAATAAAGCACGGCACGCCTGTGCTTTGCGCAACCAGCTCGTTTATTTTTGGCAAAAGCGACCCGCCACCAGCCATTATTATACCCTTATTCATTATATCAGCTGAAAGTTCCGGAGGAGTTTCAGATAAAACAAATTTTACTGCCTGGATAATTTCAGCCAAAACATCCGATATTGCCTCGCATACATCATTATTGGATATTTTAATATTTCTTGGCAAACCCAGAATTAAATCCCTCCCCTGTATCTCCAAAAACTTTAATTCTTTCTGGGGCAAGGCCGTGCCAACTTTTATTTTTATTTCTTCTGCCGACTGAGTTCCAATAGCCAGATTATATTTTTTCTTTATATATTCTGCAATTGCTAAGTCAATCTTATCTCCCGCAACTCGGGCTGAATGCGCGGCCACTATACCTCCCAAAGATATAACAGCAACCTCCGATGTTCCTCCCCCTATATTGATAATCATATGTCCCGAACATGAATTAATCGGAATGCCTGCTCCAATCGCAGCTAAAATAGGCTCTTTTGCAACATAAGCTATCTTTGCCCCAGCTGACATTGCGGCTTCTATTACAGCTCTTTTTTCAGTGCTTGTTATTCCGGCAGGAACTGATATCACAAGTTCAGGCTTAAAAGGTTTAAACCCGCTTGATGTCTTAGCCATAAAATAACGCATCATTGCCTGCGTAACTTTATAGTCAGCAATCACACCATCCTTAAGAGGCCTGTAAACCTTGATGTCAGCAGGAGTTCTTCCGATCATTTCTTTTGCTTCTTCACCAAGATTCTGTTTTCAGACAAAGAAACTGCCACAACCGAAGGTTCATATAAAACAACACCCTTCCCCCTTACATAGACAAGAGAATTGCATGTTCCCAAATCAATTGCGATTTTATTGTGAAGCATAATAAAAATCTTGAATTTTAAATTCGTTTTATGTCTGCCCCTATTTTCTGCAGTCTTTCTTCTATTTTTTCATACCCCCTGTCAATCTGAAAAGCATTTTCAATAATTGTTTGCCCCTCTGCCGCCAAAGCGGCTATTACCAAACATGCCCCTGCTCTTATATCCCAAGAATCAATCTTAGCCCCCATAAGTTTTGATGGGCCAAAAACAAACGCTCTGTGCGGGTCAACTATCTCAATGTCCGCTCCCATTTTTCTTAGTTGCTGAACATAATTAAATCTGTTTTCGTACAGCGGGTCATGCACCAAACTTTTCCCGTTAGCTTTTAGTAAAAGCGGAATTATTATTGGAAGCAAATCAGTTGGAAATCCCGGATAAGGAAGCGCCTGAACTTTCACAGGATTTAAATTTGGCGAATATGAAACTATAACATGATCATCGGCTTTTTTAAAGTCAACATTCATTTCTTCAAGCTTTGCTAAAAATAAATCTATGTGTTCGGGATCTACATTTTTAACTTTTAATTTTCCTCCTCCCAATGCTCCCAAAACAATAAATGTTCCTGCTTCCAACGGGTCTGAAATTACCCTATGTTCGCATCCGTGTAATTCTTTTACTCCGTTTATTGTTATTGTATGAGTTCCCAGACCATCTACTTTTGCGCCCATTTTCAAAAGCATTTGTCCCAAGTCTTGAACATGAGGTTCAGCGGCGGCTCCCTTTATTATTGTTTTTCCGTTTGCCAAAACAGCAGCCAGCATAACAGCTTCCGTGGAAGTGACAGAAAATTCTCCAAGAACGATTTCGGTTCCCTGCAAAGATTTGCACCCTACCTCATACAAATTTTCTTTTTGGACAATATTAGCTCCAAGTTTTTCCAATGCTTTCAACTGTACTGAAATGGGCCTTAAACCAATCCTGTCGCCTCCAGGCGGAGAAATTTTAAATTTTTTAACTCTTGCCAAAAGCGGACCAAAAAATAAAACCGATATTCTGGTCTTTGAGGCTTTCTCCATATCCATTTTCTCAGGGTTAATAACGCTGGCAATTATTTTTACCTTATTATTTGCCATTCTTTCAACCTTCACCCCCATACTTTCAAAAACATCCAAAATATTTTCAATGTCTTCAATAAAAGGAATATTGTCAATAATACACTCTTCGGTGCACAATAAAGCCGCCATCAAAGCCGGTCCCGCTGAGTTTTTTGATCCTCTGACTTCAATTTCTCCGTTAAGAATTTTTTTTCCGTTAATTATAAATTTATCCATTTTATAAACGCAGTACGTATTATAATACGCATTGGCATTTTTTATTTTAATCTAAAAAAATAAACTTGGCAAGGTTTAATTTTCCCGCGAAAATTTGATTATTTAAATATCCGATAACATAATAAAATAATGTGTCAATATTCAAAAAATTAGATTTTGTGGTAAAATTTTAAATATAGAAACATACGATGAAAAACCCGCGGTGTTTAGGCAAGAAATATTAAATTAAAATCCAAAAATGAAGAAAAAAACCAGAATTATAATTTTAGGAATGTGCATTGCCTTATTTTTAGTTCTCTCTCCATGGATAGTGTTGTATTCAATGGGATATAAAATTGATTTTGAGAAAATGGAGATAATAGCAACTGGGGGAATTTACATAAGGACTTCTCCGCAGGCCTCAGAGGTTATTATTGACACAAGAACGCCGGAAAAACCAAAAATGTTTTCAGACTCTGTATTTGTTTTGGATTTAATTCCCAAAGAACATTCTGTTCTTATAAAAAAAGAAGGGTATTTTGACTATCAAAAGACAATTGAAGTAAAAGAAAAAGAGGTCACAAAGCTTGAAAATATAGTTTTATTTAAAAAGAATCTGGGTATTGATATTCTTTTGCGAAATGTTGAGCATTTTTTTGTTTCTCCCGATAAAAATTACATATTGGCCGAACTATCAAACACAAAGTCGCTTAATTTTGAATATTTCAGAACAAATTCTTTAAATAATAAAAAAACATACAGTTTGGCGCTTAAGAATACAACAGTTTCAGATTTAATATGGTCTGGAAATTCAGACAAAGCTTTAATAAAAATTCAAAACTCAAGTGGAATTTCTTATTATCTCCTTGATTTTTCAAAAGAAATCCAAACAACAACACCTGCTTCTTTCTTAAATTCTTCGTGCTTAGAAATTTCTTTTAACCCACAGAATTCAGAGCAAATTTTTTATATGAAAAATGGCTCTCTTTATCTGGCTGAAAATAACAAAGCCGAAATTTTAATTAAAAATTTAGTGTCTTATAAAATTGAAAACAATAGTATCCTTTGGCTTTCTGCAAAAGGGACACTAAGCAGGTCTGATTTTTCAGGAAAAACAACAGAAACGCTTATTTCAGAAGAAAATTCGTTTCCAATCAGCCAAAACTGCGATATAAAAATCGCCGGAGAAAAAATATTTTTAATGGCAAACACAGCTCTCTATGAATATGATTCCGAAACAATGGAGTTCAAAGACTTCGGAGTTGCAATAGATAATTGCGACCTTCTCCGCTCTCCGGACAATAAAAATATGATTTACTATAACAATTCCGGAATATACCTTTATACATTTATAGACAAAGCGGGCAAAAGACTCTCCGACAGCGAGAACAATGTAAAAATATTTTCCTCAAATTATCCAGAAACTATCACAGACTGTTACTGGTTGAATAGCGACTATATAATTTTTCAATCAGGAAACAAAATAATAGCCTCTGAAATAGATTATAGGGGAAATATCAATCAGGTCCAGCTGCCTTTAAATTTTGAGCCTTCTACGGACAGTAAAAACCCACAGATATTTTTTAACACAGAAGACAATAAGATTTATGTTTTAAACGGCGGCACCCTGTATTCTTCCGAGAAACTCTTCCAATAAAGTAAAAAATAAACAAAAAAATGCCAAAGGGTTTTCCTTGGCATTTTTTAAACTATGCGGACTGCATTTTATTTTCTGTTTTGAAATCTTCTTTGCTGGCTGTCTTGCAAATTTCCCTGAATACGCAATAATTGCATTGCCAATTTTTTGGATAGTCGTTTAGCCTTTCGGGTAAAACATCAGATTCAATTTGGCCTTTTAGCGCATAAAATTTATCCATAAGTCCGCTGCATAATTTTTCATCATAATCAATAAAAAATTCTTTCAGTTCCTGCTGGTCTTTATCAACATAAAGCAAAATTCCTTTTTTAATCCCAAAAAAATGCATGTAAAGCTGTATTTGATATATATTTTCTTCTTTTGGGGACCCTAAATTCCTGAAAATCATACTGTTTATGCTTTTGATATCTAAAACATAATTTTCATTATCCATACATAAAATCGCGTCAGCTCTTCCGGAAACTATTTCTTGGGGAGGTATGGGGATTTCAGTAGTGACTCCAATTTTTAACCTGTATAAAACATTAAAAATTGACCTATGGATATTCTCTCCATGTTCAAAGATTCGCATAATTCTTGGATTGGTAGGTTCTTTCGGGGCATTTTTAAATTTAAAAAAAACAGCGCGCGGACACTTTCCTGCATCTGTTATGTAAAATCTTGTCTGCTCTTTATTTCTTTGGTTTTCAAGATAAAATTTATCAATTAGTTCTTTTAGCATAAAATTATTATATTGTATCTGCTCCCAAATATCAAGCAAGCATAAAAATTAAAGCCGCCTTTCGGCGGCTTTAATTTAATTTTGTATTACCTCTTTGACCACTGCGGTGATTTTCTTGCCCTCTTCAATCCAAATTTTTTTCTTTCTCTCATTCTTGGATCTCTTGTTAGATATTCTGCTTTTCTAAGCCTCTTTCTAAAGTTTGCGTTAAAATCAACAAGCACTCTTGCAGTTCCGTGCCTTATTGCCTCTGACTGGGCTCTATGGCCACCTCCCCTGACAATAACAGTCACTCTAAATTTATCCAAACAGTTCATTTTTTTCATTGATGAAACCGCCATCTCCTGGTCCTCAACCGAAACAAAATATTTTTTATATTGCTTATTATTTATAATAAACTCTTTTTCCCCTCTTGTAAAAAGGCGCACCCTGGCCACAGCTGTTTTTCTTCTGCCGATAGCTTCAAAATAACGATCGGGCTTTCCGGTATTCTCTTTAATAGCTTGGGCAATTTCTTTTGAAATATCCTCTTCTGCCATTTCGTCGCCTGAAATATTTTCTATTTTTGAAGTTTCTTCTTTTGGAGTTTCCACCAAAACCTCAATTTCTTCCTTGGCTTTTTTAGCTGTTTTTTTAGTTGTTTTTTTCTCTACCATATTTTTATTCAAATTTAAGCCTTTTAATCTGCAAATTTCTCAATTTATTTTTTGTAAGCATGCCCATTACTGCGGTTCTCAAAACCTCTTTTGGACCCCTTTTTATTAAAAATTCTTTTAGTGTTGTTGTTTTTAAATTTCCCAAATATCCGGTAAACCTAAAATATTTTTTATTCTCTAACTTGTTTCCAGTAAATTTCATTTTTTCAATATTTTTAACAATCACAAAATCTCCCATATCAATATGCGCAACAAAATTTGGCTTGTTTTTTCCCCTTAGTAAAACAGCCACCTGTACCGCAAGCCTTCCCAGGCTTTTGCCCGATGCGTCTACTTCTATTTTTTTTCTTTGTATTGTCTCCATATTCCGGAATTTTATTTGACTAATTCTATTATCGCTATTTTTGCTCCGTCAGATCCCCTTTGCCCCAATTTTATTATTCTTGTATATCCTCCTTGTTTTTCTTTATAAATAGGAGCAATCTGGTCAACTATTTTTTTTGTTATTGTCTTTGTGACGTATTTTGACAAAATTCTTCGATTTTCCACGCTTGGATTTTTAGCCCTTGTAATCATTTTTTCAATTATCGGCTTTGCAACTTTTGCTCTTGTCTCAGTTGTTTTAATTTTTTCGTGCAGAAAAAAACTATTAACCAACGTTTTCAATAACGCTATTCTTGGCCCCTTTTTTAATGAAAGTTGTTTTCCTTTGTTTAAATTTCTCATGTTTCTGTTTTCTATATTCGTTGATGTTTTTAGTCCTATTTTAAATTTAATCCGATTTTTTTAATTTTTCTTTTAATTTCAGAAAGCGCTTTTTCTCCCATTCCTTCCAATTCAAGCAAATCGTTTTCTGATTTTTTAATAATCTGTCCGACGTTTTTTATATTATTCTTCAATAAAACATTAAGCGTTCTACCCGTCAGCTTTATATCCTCCACGGAAGTTTTTAAGGGGTCTCCTACAATATCTGCTTCCTTTTCCTGTTCGTCTTTTTTTACATCATCATTATTAGCTTTGGCAAAATCTTTTCCTTCAGGGTTTCCTGAAAAAATAATGTTAAAATGCTTCAATAAAATGTCGCAAGCTTCAAAAAAAGCTTCTTCAGGGGCGATTGTTCCGTCTGTTTCTATTTCTAAATTCAGCTTGTCAAAATCTGTTCTGTCGCCTACGCGCATATTTTCAATCTGAAAATTTACATTCCTTATAGGAGAAAATATGGCGTCCAATGCAATGGATCCTATTTCCGCTTTTTTGGCTGTACTTGAATTTTTTCTTCTATCTTTTGGTTCGTAACCGATTCCTTTTTCAACCAAAAGCTCCATTTCAAACTCAGTATTTTTATCGGTTATTGTTGCAATATGCGATTCTGGATTAACAATCTTTAACTGTGAAGGAACTTTCAAGTCTCCTCCTGTTATAACTTTGTCTCCCTTTACTTTTAATTCAACCTTATGAGAATCTCCTTCAAAAATCTTAAATCTCAAATTCTTAACATTCAAAAGAATCATTATCCCGTCTTCCAAAATTCCCGGCATAGTTGAAAATTCATGAGGAACTCCCTTTATCTTAATTTCAGTGACTGCAGCTCCTTGTAAAGACGAAAGCAACACTCTTCTTAGAGCATTTCCTATTGTAACTCCATATCCGGGATATAATCCTTCTATTTCAAATACTGCCTGATTTTTCTTTTTTTGAATTACCTTTGGCGGTAATGGAAGTGAAATCATTTTTTATAGATTTTTAGTCTGACAGATATCAGTCCCGCCCTCTAAGCTCTATGTTCGTGTTCTGCAAAAGAACTTACAGCATAGATGGTGGGGCTATCGCCCTGCATCCCAAAAATCTAAAATTAAATTGATTAAAATTAACGTGAATAAAATTCGAAAATTATTGAAATTTCTGCCGGAGGTTTTACTTCATCTATGTTTGGTTCTCCGGATATTTTTCCTTCTAATTTTTCTTTGTTTAATACAAGCCATGCGGGCACTTCTTTTTTCTTCAAATCTTCCGTCAAATCTTTAAATATCCCCTTATCTTTTTTGGTTGGCTTTATTGAAATAATATCATTTTTCTTTACCTGATATGAAGCAATATTGATAGCCTTCCCATTAACTAAAAAATGGCTATGGGAAACTGTCTGCCTTGCCTGTGCCCTTGATTTTGCAAACCCCAGTCTGAAAATTACATTATCCAGCCTTTGTTCCAATTTTTTTATAAGTTCATTTGAAACATTTTCAACTTTTCCCATTTTAGACAGAGTTTCTGTAACATATTTTTTAAACTGTCTTTCCGAAACTCCATACCATTTTTTTAAAGACTGCTTTTCTTCCAATGACTTTTTATAAGCAGAAGCGCTTCCGCCCCTTCTTTTTTTCTGTAAACCTGGGGCATATGCTCTTTTTAACATCGCGCATTTCTGTGAAAAACAACGATCCCCTTTTAAAAAGAGTTTTTGTCCCAATCTTCTGCAAGTTTTACATTGATCATATTTCATAGGATTTATTTCGGGATTATTTATACCCTTCTTATTTTTTTAGGTTTACATCCGTTATGAGGAATTGGAGTAATATCCCTAATTGAAGAAATATTCATCCCCTGAGAGACTAACGTTCTTACGGCCGACTCTCGTCCCGCGCCAACGCCTTTTATTAAAACTTCTACTTTTTCAATTCCCATTTTTTTACAAATATTTGCAATGGTTTCCGCAACTCTGGATGCGGCAAAAGAAGTTGCTTTTTTGGCTCCCTTAAAACCCACCGAACCTGCTGACTTCCACGCCAAAACTTGTCCTCTCTGATTAGTAAGAGTTATCAAGGTGTTATTATAAGAAGATAATACGTAAATCTTTCCGTCCTTTACTCTAGCAATAGTCGGTTTTATTTTAGCTTCTTTGGAAACTGCTGCTTGAACCTTCTCTCCCTCTTTTATCAACTCTTCTTGATTTGTTTCTATTATATGTTTTTTTCCCATTTTTTATTTATTAATAAGTTGCATTCTATGTTGGCATTGCCGGTGGTTTGCGCCCTGAACCCATTGTCTTTCTTACATTCCCTCTAATAGTTCTATTATTAGTTTTTGTTCTTTGGCCTCTTACGGGCAAACCCCTTGAGTGCCTATGTCCTCTCCACGTTCCAATATCTTTAAGTCTTTTTACGTTTATCATTATCTGCCTCCTTAAGTCACCTTCTATTTTATATCTCTTTTCTATATATTCTTTAAGGGTGTTTATTTCTTCCGGAGATAAATCGGAAGATTTCTTATCAGCGCTTATTTTTACATCATCCAAAATTTTTTTACTCAAAGGCCTGCCTATTCCATATATATAAGTCAGCGCTATCTCTATTCTTTTATTTTCGGGTATATTGACCCCCGCTATTCTTGGCATAACTAAAAATTTTTAAATTTTAAATTCATTTATTATCCTTGGCGTTGCTTGTGCTTTGGATTTTTTTTGCAGACAACATAAATACGACCCTCCCTTTTGACGATTTTACATTTGTCGCACATTTTTTTAATTGACGATCTGGTTTTCATTGTTTTTCTGCAAGTTATAAATTATATGAGAACCCCGCCCTCTAAGCTAATCTTTTATTAGCGCAAAGGGCGGGGTAAAATAGCCAATGTCTGTTTTTTATTTCAAACGATAAACTATTCTTCCTTTTTTATTATCATACGGAGTCATCTCAACAGAAACCCTGTCTCCCGGCAAAATTGTAATTCTGTTCATTCTCATCTTTCCCGAAAGAAATCCCAAGATTTCATTTCCATCTTCTAATAATACCCTAAAAAAAGCGTTTGGTAAAGCCTCTGTGACCCTTCCTTCTTTTTTGATATTTTTAGAGTTTTTTCCGTTTTGATCCATTATTGGTCAATTTCTAATACCTTAATACTTTTTTATAATAACAAATTAGAAAATAAAAATCAAGTCCCCGCCCAATTATTTAAGGATTTTAACAAAATAGCCTTTTATTGAAAATTTAGCTCAATTTCAACCGCCTTTTGGCTTTTGGGAGACTTTGTTATCCAAAAAGGAAAAAAGCTTATCTCAACCCTTGACACTGAGTCTGATAAATTATTATTTATGGTTTCGTTTATTTGGTTTTTATTTTTTCCAGTTAAAAGCAGAGAAAGAAGGTTTTTATTTATATTTCTATAAATGTCTGCTGAAAATTTAATTTCAATCGTAGCTTCAGAGTCTTTAATATTTATTGATTTTAAGGCATATTCCAATTTGATACTTGACTCCAAAACCGCATAGTCTTCTGACATTTCGGAAATAATATAATTTTTGGCAAATTTATCAAGATCTGATTTTTTGAATGCCAAAGCTTTTGTTTTAACGGTCGCCCTATAGTTAAATTGCTCTTTTATCTCGCCTGATTTTGCATCGGTTCCGGAGCTTAATGTTTCATAAAAAACCGCGTCATCCAACAGCATATAATCTGCGTCCAATTGGCTTTTTATATCTTCAAGGGATTCTGCTGATATGCTTTTTATAATTTCTGATTTCGCTTCAGATATGTCGCTTTCCGTAATTTTTTTAACACTGCCCGCAAACCCTCCGACCATTGCGTCTTTTGATATTCCGTAAATACTGTAATAATAAGGGCTCCCGGATAATTTTGGAACTGAAAAATTAGCTGGACCTATATTGTACCCGTCCCCTCCCTCTGTGGCTTCAACTTTTGCCTCAATCGATCCTGGTGTAATCTTTCCGCCACTTGTTGTTGCCGCCGGAATTACAATTCTTTCCAATGTCTTAAAATATTTTCCAGAATCAGACAAAAAGTGAGTTCCCTGTTTTAATGTTATTGATGTTGCCGGACTATATTTATTGTAAACCGTTATTGTTCCCATTGCCTTCCCTTCGTCTGAAGCATTCCCGGTAGCGTTAAAATCTTTGTTTCCGATTTTTTCAATTTCAATATATTTGGCAGGGATTAAATTTTCCGACAGATCTACAATTTCAAAAGACTGACTGGCAGTAACGGTTTGTTCATAACTAAAATTTTCCAGTTTTGGCCAAATTTTTACGCTCACTTTTTGCAATTTAAAATACAAATATCCACCTGCCGCCAGCAAAATAAGAATAATTGCGATTACCCAAATTTTGCGGGAAGATTTTCTCTCTTTTTTCTTTGCGGCGCTTCTTTTTATCGGCTTTGGGTCTTGGCTTAAAAATTCCTTTATTTCTTTTTCTGTTTTGACGGCAACTTTTGGTGATTTTATATCGTAAATTTTTCTTGGCATATGAACGTAGTGAACACCCCGCCCTCTAAGCTATTTGCAAAAAGAGCAGAGCGGACAAATTTATTTATTATATTTTATCTTAATGCCCATATATTTAGCATAGAGGGCGGGGTTTTCGCCCGCTACTGCGGGCTCAATATTGCTTTTATTCTTCTAACACCGGAAGAAGAACTTTCTTCTTTTTGTATTTTAAAATGTCCCAAAACTCCTGTATGCTCAACATGGGGACCTCCGCAGATTTCCCTGCTGATAACATTTTCTCCGTCTTTTATTGTGTAAACTTTCACCATTTGGCCATATTTTGATTCAAAAACTCCCATTGCCCCGGTTTCTTTTGCTTTTTCAATAGGCATTTGTTCTGCTAAAACAGGCAGGTCTTTTTTTATTATATCATTTACAAAATTTTCCACATCTTTTATTTGTTCACCAGTCATTTTTTCTTTGTGCGAAAAATCAAATCTTAATCTTTCGGCAGTAATATTGCTTCCTTTTTGAAAAACATTATTGTCTAAAACTTTTCTTAAGCCAGCTAACATTAAATGAGCTGTTGTGTGCAGTTTTGTTGTTTGTTCACTATTATCAGCTAATCCGCCCTTAAACATTCCTGCAGAAGCAGTCCTTGATAAGTCCTGATGTCTTTCTAATTCTTTTTTAAATTCATCAATGTTAATGTTTATTCCTTTTTCCTTGGCTAATTCTTCTGTTACCTCAATAGGAAAACCATATGTTTGATATAAGTCAAAAGCGTCTTTTCCAGAAATATTGTTTAATTTTTCAAACTCTTTTAAACCTTTTTCTAAAGTAGATTCAAATTTTTCTTCTTCTTTATTAAATTCTGATAGAATAAATTCTTTTTTTTCTATCTCCTGATAAAATCCATTATAAATCTTTACAACCTCACTATAAATTTCAGAAAAAAAGTTTTCCTTTATGCCTATTTTTTTTCCATGCCTTATCATTCTTCTAATTAACCTTCTTAAAATATAACCCCTGCCAACATTTGAGGGTTCTACGCCAGCTGCAATAAGAAAGATGGACGACTTAGCATGATCGGCGATTATTCTGAATGATTTTTTATTTTCTTGGCTTTTTTTATCAGTCAGTTCTTCAATTTTTTTTAAAATAGGTAAAAATAAATCTGTCTCATAACTATTTTCTTTCCCATTTAAGACAGAAAGAGTTCTTTCCATACCCATTCCAGTATCAACATTTTTTTGAGGTGATAGACTATATTTACCATCTTTATTTTTAATATATTCCATAAAAACATTGTTCCATATTTCTACCCAATTTTTATCTTTAGCATCAAAAATTTCTGGAGCAGGAATGCTGTTTAATTTCCAATAAAACATTTCTGTATCTGGTCCGCAGGGACCTGTTTTGCCAGCCGGTCCCCACCAATTATCCTCTTTTGACAAAAATGCAATTCTTTCTTTTTTAATTCCCAAACTCTGCCAAATTTTTGCTGATTCTTCGTCTTTTGGGGCATCTTTGTCTCCCGCAAAACAGGAAACTGCAAATCTTTCTAAGGGAATTTTTAATTCCTTTGTTATAAATTCAAAAGACCATTTTATTGCCTCGTTCTTCCAATAATCTCCCAAAGACCAGTTCCCAAGCATTTCAAAAAATGTATTATGAGTATCGTCACCAACATCATCTATATCAACTGTCCTAAAACATTTTTGCACATCAACCAATCTTGTGCCTTCTGGATGTTTTTGTCCCAAAAAATAAGGAATTAAAGGATGCATTCCGGCTGTTGTGAATAAAACCGTTGGATCATTTTCAGGAATCAAAGAAGCAGAAGGAATTATTTTATGCCCCCTTGATTTGAAAAATTCAAGATATTTTTCCCTTAATTGAGACGATTTCATATTTTATTATTTTACAACAAAAAAATATTTATCGCAACATCTCTTGTTTTATAAAAAAGCCGCCAAGTGCGTTTGAATAGAAACACTTGGCGGCACAACTGCCAGCTTGTTGCAAGAGACCAGAGTCGAACTGGCGCCAGGGATCACTAATCCCCAACCCTCCACGGTTACAACATACCTGCTTCGCCCCGAAGCGACGAATACTAAAAGTTCTGAATTAAGAATATCAGATACACAAAAATTTTCAAACCAAACACACCACCCACAAAAGTTGACGATCGTCAATTTCTGCGGATATATAATTAAAATGAGCACCTTAATACGTATTTTGAATTATTGCTCAGCTGTTATTTAATTTCAGCTGTTATTCAGCTGATTTTACAATTTTAATAAATTCTTCTGGCTGCAATGAAGCCCCGCCAACCAACAATCCGTTTGAGCCCGCTTTTTTAATGTAGTCTTCGGAGTTTTCACTTTTCACGCTCCCACCGTAAAGTATTCTTGCTTCTTGCCCAACAAAAATCCTTATAAATTCAATTGTTTGTTTTGTTTCTTCTGCAGAGCAATTGTTTCCTGTGCCAATTGCCCAAACAGGTTCATAAGCAATATTTAAATTATTAAAATCATCAATTCCTTGCAAGCCAATTTTTATCTGTCTTTCCAATACTTCATTTTTTTTTCCAGCTTCTCTTTCTTCTGCCGTCTCTCCAATACAAAAAATAATTTTAAATCCAAATTTTACTGCCTCTTTTATTTTTATGTTTATAATCTCATCTGTTTCTTTTAAATATCTTCTGCTTTCTGAGTGTCCTATTATCACATATTCAACTCCCAAATCTTTTAGCATTTCTCCTGATATTCCGGTTGTAAAAGCTCCTCCATCTTTATAAAAAATGTTTTGGGATCCAAGAGAAACACCGCTCAATAACGGCAAATAAACAAACGGTGGGCATACAACAATCTCTGACTTTGCATTTTTTGTTCCGGATTTTATTTTGTTAAAAATTTCTTCTGCTTCTTTTTTTGCAGAAGGGTTCATTTTCCAATTTGCAACAATTAAATTTTTCATATTTTGATTATTATATTGTATTATATGATACTAACATATCAGCAGAAATAAAAAAATCCTCGTTAGAACTCTGCAAGGATTTTAATTTTTAGTAAGAATTTCAGGACCTGACTTTGTAATGGCAATTGTGTGTTCAAAATGAGCTGAAATTGACCCGTCTTTTGTAGCATAACCATAACCGTCTTTTGAGCGCTTTAATCTCCAGTCTCCCATTGAAAGCATAGGTTCAATGCAAATAACCATTCCTTCAATAAGACTTTCTCCTTCTCCCCTTTTTCCATAATTTGGAATCTGGGGGTCTTCATGTAACTCCTTACCTATCCCGTGACCGCATAAATCCTTTATAATTCCATATCCTTTGGGCTCAACATACTCCTGAATTGCGTTTCCAATATCTCCTATTGTGTTTCCAATTTTTGCTTTTTTAATGCCAATTATTAGGGATTTTTTAGTGTCTGCAATCAATTTTTTTGCTTTAAAAGAAACTTTTCCAACAGCAATTGTTGAAGCCATATCAGAATAATAACCTTTATAAACAACTCCAAGGTCCAAACCAATTATATCTCCGTCTTTTAACTTATAATCAGATGGATAACCATGCACAACATCCTCGTTAGCAGATGCGCATAAAGAATAGGGAAATTTATTGTAATTTTTAAAAGCAGGCTTTGCCCCAAAAGACAAAATCAGGGCCTCTGCGGCCCTGTCTAATTCAATAGTACTAACTCCCGGCTTTGTCATTTTCTCCAGCTGATGCATAACTTTTGCCAGGATTTTTCCTGATTCTCCCATTATTTTTATTTCTTCTGGAGTTTTTATCGTAATCATTTAATTGCTTTTAGAATATCTTCATACACATCAGAAACATCCTGCTCTCCGTTTATTTTTTTGATTTTAAACCCCTTTTTCTCAAAAAAATCAAATATTGGGAAAGTCCTTTCTTTATACTGCGCAAGCCTAACTTTTATTGACTCCGGATCATCTAGACCCTCCCTTTTAACAAGCTCTGAACCATCCAAGGGGCACATAGTCAAAGTCTCTGTTTCTTTTGTAAATAAAATTGAATGTCTCACCAATTTGCAAATTCTCCTGTGGGTATTTCTCCATGTTGTAGCTTCAGGGCTTATATCAATTAAAAGCGTTTTGATATTTTCTTTTCCATACAACTCTTCTATCAACGGCATTATTTTTTCGCCTTCATAAAGAGTTCTTGGCGAACCTGCCAAAATTAAACTTTTTCCTTCTTCAAAAAGTTTTTTAATTTCTTCAATTACCAGATACGTCACAAACGGAGGGTCGCACAATATTCCCTGCTTCCAGATTTTGTATTCGTGCAGAATATCAAATTTTTGGCCGTCAAATTCAATATATCTCTTTTCTGAATCTTCTGGTAAATTTTCCGCCTTTTCAAATTCTCTTTCCAAGATTCTGCTTGTTTCAAACAAATAAGCGCCTGTTTTTGAAGATAAAAGCTCTGATTGAGTTCCCTTTCCAGCCCCCGGAGGACCAAATATTATTATAACGTGTTTATCCATTTTTTTTAAAAGGCATCATATTCCCGCATTTGAAGCTGGGAGTTTATCTGCCTCACTGTTTCTAAAACAACACTGACAACGATTAACAAAGATGTTCCTCCAACCAGAAATGAGAATCCCGAAATCCCTGTAATTCCGGATACAATTGAAGGGAGAACTGCTATAAGCCCCAAAAATATGGCTCCTGTAAATAAAACCCTATTTAAAATATGGTGCATAAAAGTAGAAGTTGAATTTCCTGGCCTTACCCCTGGAATAAAACCTCCCATCTTCTGTAAATTTTCAGCAATTGCCTTTGGGTCAAATGTAACTGCTGTGTAAAAATATGTAAAAAGAATAACCAGTAAAAAATACAAAATACCATGCACCCATGCATTATTAAAAAATAATCCAATATTTGTTGCAACGGTCCCAATAGCCCCAGAGTATGTCCCCAGATAAGTGGCTATCATTGTGGGGAATAAAAGTATGGACATTGCAAAGATAATTGGAATAACTCCTGCCGGATTAACGCTTAACGGCAAATATGTTGAAACTCCCCCATACATTTTTGCTCCCCTTACTCTCTTTGCGTAAGAAACGGGTATGTTTCTGCGGGCTTCTGTAATTATGACAACACCCGCTATTATTACAACAGACAAAACCGCAAACAATATATAAGAAGGGATTTTTGACAAATCCCATACCACAAAAGTCTGGAAGATATTTATGGGCAGAGTAGCAACTATTCCGGCAAAAATTAAAAGAGATATTCCATTACCCATTCCCTGCTCTGAGATAATTTCTCCAATCCACATCAAAAACATTGAGCCGGCTGTAATTGTTATAATGGAACTTATCAAAACCGGCAAAGATAATCCTGTAATCATTCCTTGATTCTGAAAAACAGCTAGCATTCCATAAGATTCAAAAGCCGCCAAGGGGATTGCGAACAATCTTGAGTACTGGTTAAATTTTTGCCTACCTGCTTCCCCTTCCTCTTTATACATCCTTTCCAATGCTGGAAAAATCATTGTAAGCAGCTGCAAGATAATAGTTGCTGTGATATAAGGCCCAAGCCCCAAAAGAGCAATTGAAAAATTACTCATTGCTCCCCCGGTGAATATGTTCATTAAACCAAAGGCCTGGTTTTGATCAAACATTCTTTTTAAATTTTCCGTTCCAATGCCTGGAATTGGGATGTTTGCGGCTATTCTAAAAACAACAAACAAAAAAATTACAAAAAGAAATTTTTTTCTCAAGCCTTTGTCCTTAAAAAGAAAAAGTATTTTTTCGTACCACATGATTTATGAGCTTAGCGAATAAATCATCCTGAGCTTTATATTGATATATAATAATTCATCATATAAAGCGAAGGACATCTCGCTTATTTTATAGATCCTCCGGCTTTTTCTATGGCCTCTTTGGCTGATTTTGAAATCTTACAGTTTTCAACGGTTATTTTTTTTGATATTTTTCCATCACCTAATATCTTAACTTCAGGAATTTTTCCTTTCAACAAACCTATAATTCCTTTTTCAACCAAAAATTTTGGATTCAACACTTCCCCGTCCTTAAAATTCTTCTCTATTGTATCTAAATTAATTATAACTGTTTTATTTTCAAAAACAAACCTTCTGTATCCTTTTAATTTCGGATACCTTTTAATTATTTCTCTTATTATTGGAACCATCTTTCTTCCTGCCCTTGAAGATTGACCTTTTAACCCTTTACCTGAATATGTGCCTTTCTTTCCCCCTCTCCCCACTCTCTTCTTGGATTTATTTTTATGTGTTGGCTTTAATTCGTGTAACTGCATAATTTTTAAAATATAAAAATTTAAAAATAAAACCTAAATTTTTATTTTTTTATATTTTTAATTTTTTTTAATGCCTCTATTGTTGCTCTGGCGTTATTTAATTTATTTTTTGATCCGGAAAGAACTTTAGAAGATATATTTTTAATGCCAGCCAATTCACAAATTACTCTCACAACTCCTCCTGCAACCAGTCCTCTGCCTGTTTTTTGAGGTTTTAGCATAACAATAGCAGGTCCTGCTTTTGCTATAACTTCATGAGGTATTGTGCCCTCTGTAATTATAACTTCCGTCAAATTCTTTTTAGCGCTTCTTGTTGCCTTCTCAATTGCCTGAGAAACATCCCTGCCCTTATCAATTCCGATTCCTATTTTCCCTTTTTTATTACCGGCAATTATAACCGCCCTAAACCTTAATCTTTTTCCTCCTCCTGTAACTCTGGTAACTCTTGCCAAATCTAAAAGCTTTGATTCAAATTCGTCTTTTGCAACAGCCCTTCCAAAACCAGCCCTTCCAAAACCGGGCCTTCTTATTTGTTTAAAAGATTCTGGCTTTTTATCTGTTTCTATTTTTTCTCTTGTTTTTACTTCTTCCATAATTTTTGAAAATTGAAAATTGATAATTGAAAATTAGAATTTCAGTCCTCCTCCCCTTGCCCCTTCAGCTAAAGATTTTATCCTTCCGAAAAAAATTAATCCCCCACGGTCAAAAACAACTTCTGTTATTTTGCTGTCAATCGCTTTTTTAGCCAAAACTTTTCCTACTTCTTTTGCAGATTCTGTTTTTGTTATTTTCTTTTTTCCAGAAATATCCTTATCTGAAGCAGAAAACAAAACTTTTCCGTTCTCATCATTTATCAGCTGGGCATAAATATGGTTTATAGACCTAAAAACACAAAGCCTTGGCCTTTTCTCTGTTCCGCTGATTTTTACCCGGATTTTATAATGCCTTCTTTCTTTTTTGATTTTTTTTACTGACATTTTACAATTTTCAATCAATGTCAAAATATTACTTTGACCAAATGATTAATTATATGGTTTATAAACTGTGTTTATTTTGAAGAAACTACCTTTTTGCCTTCCTTTCTTCTTATTTTTTCTCCCTGATATTTAATTCCTTTTCCCTTATACGGCTCTGCTTTCTTCTGCTTCCTGATAATCGCCGCTGTCTGACCGACAAGCTGTTTATCAATTCCTGAAACTGTTATTAAGTTTTTTTCAACTGCAAAAGAAATTCCATCGGGTTTTTTGATTTCAACAGGATTAACAAAACCAAGGTTTAACACTAGCTTGTCCCCTGCAACAGTCGCTTTAAATCCAACTCCTTCAATTTCAAGTTTTTTTTCAAATCCCTTGCTTACTCCTTCAATCATATTTGATATCAAAACTCTGTAAAGACCCCACAAACCTCTGCCTTTTTTTGACAGCCTTGATTTTGGAGAAACTAAAACTTTACCCTCTGAAAGTTCAACTTTGATTTCAGGATGCATTGCCTGCTTTAACTCTCCTTTAGGACCCGTAATCTTGATTTCTTTTTCAGAAATATCAATTTTAATTTGTTCTGCTATTATAATTGGTTTTTTTCCTATTCGTGACATAATTTTATAAACTTAAAAATAAGCTGAAAATATTTATTACCAAACCTGGCAAATAACTTCTCCTCCCAATTTCTGTTTTTTTGCATCTTTGTTTGTCATCAATCCTTTTGATGTTGAAATTATTGATATTCCATATCCGCCGTGCACTTTTTTAATTTCAGCCGACTTTTCATAAATCCTCTGACCCTGCTTTGAAACCCTTTTTATTCCGGAAATAACAGATTCCCCATTGTCATACTTTAAAACAATTTTTAAAGCTTTTTGTCCTGCTTTCACGGATTTTTTTACATCATCTGCAAACCCTTCCTTCAAAAAAATCATTGCGATTTCATTTTTTATTTTTGAGAAAGGAACCAAAACCTCTGTCTTTTTGACAGCTTGCGCATTCCTTATTTGGTTTAACATTTCTGTAATTGGGTCAATCATAATTTTAATATTAAATATTTATTATCAAATATTAAGCAATAAATTTATATATCTCTTTATATTTAATAATTGTTTACCAACTGCTTTTTTTAATTCCCGGAATTTCCCCCTTATTTGATAGCTCTCTGAAACATATCCTGCAAAGGCCGAATTTTCTCATAAAACCATGCCTTCTTCCGCACTTAAAACACCTGTTTACGGTTCTTGAAGAAAATTTGGGTTTTTTATTTGATTTTGCTATTTGTGATATTTTTGCCATATTATTATTCTTTTATGGGGAATCCCAATAACTTGTATAATTCCATTCCTTCTTCCCTGCTTTTTGCGTTTGTGCTGAACGTTATTTCCAAACCGAAAATTGTTTTTTCTTTTTCAGCAAAAATTTCAGGAAACATAATATGTTCTTTAAATCCTATGTTCAAATTTCCATTTTTGTCAATTGATTTTGGATTTATTCCCTTAAAATCTCTTGACCTTGGCAAAGACAATGAAATTATTCTTTCTATAAAATCCCACATTTTCTGTTTTCTCAATGTTGTTTTTGCCGCAATTTCCAAATTCTCTCTCAGCTTAAAACCTGCTATTGATTTTTTTGACTTGATTAAAATGGGTTTTTGCCCTGTAATTAAAGCTAAATCCTGCATTATAAGATTTTGAATCTTTTCTCTTTCTGAACCCGTTTTACCAATAACGCTTTTGCCAAAACAGCTGTTTACAACAACCTTTTTAATGGCAGGAACAGCCATTTTATTTTTATATCCAAATTTTTTCTGGAGTTCTGGAATTATTTCTTTTTTATATTTCTCTTTTAAATTCATTTATTTTTATTTAAAACTTTAAGTTTTAATCTAAAAATCTGCTAAATCTTGCTTTTACACTTTTTGCAGATTCTCTCTTTTTTTGATTTTACAGATGTCTTGTCAGACGACTTTTCTATCTTATACCCTATCCTTGTGGCTTTTCCGCATTTTGGACAAATAACTTTGGCATTGGAAACATTGATCGGAGCCGGAAGCTGTACTACCTGGCCTTTCTCTCCTTCTCTTTTGGGCCTTATATGCTTTTTTTTCAAATTAACTCCTTCAACTAAAATCTGGCCTTCTTTAGGAAATGCTTTTACTATCTTTGCTGTTTTTCCCTTGTCCTTTCCGGATATTACCAAAATTGTATCTCCTTTTTTGACTTTCATAATTCTTGATATATTGTTTCTATTTTATCTCAATTTTATGCTTATATTAAAGAAGCTCCGAGGCCATCATAGCTATCTTGTCAAAACCTTTTTCTTTCAATTCTTTCGGAGCAGGACCTAAAACCCTGCTTCCTTTTGGCATTTTTCCGTCCCCCAATATTACAGCCGCATTGTCATCAAACCTTATATAAGATCCGTCTGCTCTTTTGTATTCTTTTCTTTGCCTTATTATAACCGCTTTTACTTTATCATGTTTTTTAACCAGTTTTCTTGGCTCTGCTTTTTTAACCGCAGCAACAATAACGTCTCCCAATTGAGCATACCTTCTTCTTGTTCCTCCCGGAATATTGATAACTTGAATTATCTTTGCTCCGGAATTATCTGCAACTTTTAACATTGAACGTGTTTGAATCATGATAATTTTATGAATGAAGTGAATTATATTCGCCCAATTGCCTTCCATTTTTTATCTTTTGACATAGGAGAAATTTCTTCTATCACAACTTTATCTCCAATATGATATTCTCTGCCTTCATCGTGGGCTTTGTATTTTTTATGCATCTTAAACCTTCTTTTGTACTTTGGGTGCTCTTTTATACTCTCAACTTGAACAACAATTGTTTTCTGCATTTTGTCTGAAACTACTGTTCCTTGTAATTTTCTTCTTGGCATAATTTTAAAATTTAAAAATTGAATATGTTTTATTGCTTTGCTTTGTTTTCCAATTCTTTCTGCACTGTCAGTATTCTTGCAATATCTTTTTTATAATTATTTATTTCTTTTGTATTTTTAAGCTTGTTGGATGAAAAATTAAACCTAAGGTCACTAAGTTTTTTTCTGTTTTCCTGAACTAATTTCTCCAGCTCTTTTTTGTCTTTTTTTAATAATTCTCGGGCTTTCATATTCAAAATTGTTATTTTTGCAATTCTTTTTTAATAAATTTTGTTTTAATAGGAAGTTTCATTGCCGCCCCATCAAGAGCTTCTTTGGCAATTTCTTCTTTTAATCCATCTAACTCAAATATCATTCTTCCCGGCCTTATTGGAAAAACATAATGATCAACACCTCCTTTTCCTCCTCCCATTCCAACTTCCGAACCTTTAAAAGTGACTGGCTTATCCGGAAAAACTCTTACCCAAAGCTTTCCTCCTTTTTTTAAGTACCTTAATATATATCTCCTTGCCGCCTCCAGCTGTCTTGCTGTAATCCATTTGGTTCCCAATGATTTTAACCCAAAACTGCCAAAATTAATTTCCGTTCCCCTTGTTTCAATTCCTTTTGATTTTCCTCTGTGCCACTTCCTGTGCTTTACTTTTTTGGGCATTAAAATAGCCATAATTTTTGAATTTAAAATCTATATTCTTTTTTATTCAAATTTTTCCCCTTTGTATATCCAGACCTTTATTCCAATCTTACCATATGTGCAATGAGCCTCATTTTGGGCATAATCAATATCAGCCCTTATCGTGTTTCTTGGCATTTTCCCTTGAGAAAGCCACTCTCTTCTTGCAATTTCAATTCCGTTTAACCTTCCTGAAACTTCTATTCTTATTCCAAGCACTTCTCTTCCTGACATTGCTTTTTCAATTGATTTTTTCAAAACTTGCCTGAAGGGCATTCTTTTCTCTATCTGCTGAGCTATTATCTGCGCAATCAAAGCAGATGAAACCCATGGATTCTTTACTTCTTTAATTTCCAATTTTATCTCCCTTAATTCTCCTGTTTTTGATTTTTTCCTTATTTTCTTTTCAATTTCAGCTTTTAATAATTCTATGCCATTTCCTCCCCTTCCTATTATCAGTCCCGGTCTTGCGGTTTCAATTATAATATT
>Ga0265297_10002794_pt1 | contig 33944 bp, 51 predicted proteins | sample Munlanlwell13791_FD_192502 | JGI IMG/M metagenome (GOLD analysis project Ga0265297, IMG submission 192502) | Leachate microbial communities from a municipal landfill in Southern Ontario, Canada - Leachate well 137-91 | ecosystem: Engineered > Solid waste > Landfill > Unclassified | place...
AGGACGGCACCCTCTCTGATGCCGGCACCCTCTCTGATGTCGGCACGCTCTCCGATGACGGCACGCTCTCCGATGTCGGCACGCTCTCCGATGTCGGCACCCGCTCCGATGACGGCACCCACTCTGATGACGGCACCCGCTCTGATGTCGGCACGCGCTCCGATGTCGGCACCCGCTCTGATGTCGGCACGCTCTCCGATGACGGCACCCTCTCTGATGACGGCACCCACTCTGATGACGGCACCCGCTCTGATGTCGGCACACGGTGATATTTTTATATTTCTTTTTTTCAATTCATCGCTGTTGACATCGCATTCAACAAGTTTCCATCCTTCATTTTCATACCATAGATTTATTTTCATTTTACTACTCCTAACAACTTCATTTTGTTTTTATGCTTGCAAAACATTACATTAGCCATGCGCTTTTGCTCACTGCATCCGTGCTCGCCGATAAGTTGCGCGAGCTCCTTGACAAGTTGCACTTGCGCCTCACATATCTGCGCGGCTTGCGTTAAGTCGTCCTCATATTTTTTACGCTCACGTAGAACTGACAGCATCATGGTATTCGCCATGGCGTCAAGGCGGTCAAGCGTTGCGGTTTTTTTCCCCATGCATATACTCCTACCACTTTACTTCTGTTTTTTACGCTTTCGGCAAAATATTTTTGATACGTATTCCTTCATCCTGCGGAAGTTTTTCAGCGCCTTCTATTTTTTTGCCTTTTTGTAGCGCGATAAGCAGCCGATCTTTATTCACGTACTTTTCAATTTTGTGCGGCATAAGTCCGATTGCTTTGAGCGCTTCGATTGCGGCTTCTTTGTTTTCTTCCAGTACTGTAAACGTCACATCGTGATCAAAATACTTAAATGGAATAAGTGTTTCGTCTTTTATTTTGACACGTTCTTTTGCACCTTGGTTCTGGTATGATATGCTTATCGTACCATTGTCAACTGCCTTACCGCCAATTTTACTGCATACGTTTTTCAAAACATACAGCGCATATTCTTTGACGCGCTTTTGCATGTTTGTAGCTATTTTTTTCTGACGCTCAATATCCTTCACCCACTCCGCTGCGCGTTCCTTATCAAACTCCACGCGCGCGAGAAACTCTTGAATGTTCGATATTTTTTGAACAAAAGATGATTCGTCGCCGACAATGCTCTTGACTATTTCAGCGGCAAAGATTTCCTTTTCCTCTTCGCTTTCCCACTCTTTCGTCAAAAGCTCATTCAGCATTTCAAATTTATCGGTGATGTCTTTACCGATGTTGATTAGTGATTTACTCATTTTGCACTTCCTTTTTTATTTTCCCACCTGTGTATATCGTGTTTGTCGTAGCAACATGCTATGTGATCACCATCATGACCGCGTGGTAACGTGCATACAAAAGCCAGTGTATACGAGTTTATCTTACTTTTTGCCAGACATGCGCGTTTGTTTTTTACGACTGCGACACATCGCTTCCCATCGCATCTGTTGTTTTCTTTTTTGTGTATTGTCGTCATATTAGATTACCGGGTTTCGGATCGTTTACGAATCGGTCAACTTTTGGATCGTACTCGTCAAGCTTGTCGTCCAGTGGTAGCGGTACGTTTTCTTTCTCGCGGTCTATCAAAATCTTTTCAATTGCCGCTATCATTTCTACGCGTCCGTTTCCTTTGTACGTGTTGTCAAGCCAATCAAGCGTTCGTGATAACTCTTCATCGCTCATGCTATCCCATCGCTTCCCGAATGACGTTGACTTTCGGAATGGACATTGAACAGATCTGTCGAATATCGTTGACTCCTCATGCGCTGGTAACGGCTTGCGCTCTTCCTGCGGCGGATCTTCGTGATGCGCTTGCGGCGTTTCCTCTGTTCGTGTCGGCGTGATATTCTTTATCGCTCCGGGTATCGTTTCAAGTTCCGTTTCATCGAGAACGCCTAGCCCGCATATCGAGAGCGTAGCGCGTCTCTTGGCCTTCGTATTTGCCTTCATCATGGCGTTAGCAAGCGCATCGCCGGACAATTTTGCAACGTTCACCGCTCCGATTTCGCAATCCATACGCCCGGTTTTATCGATCACCTTCACCGTCACGGTACAGATATCGCTTTCGATGCGTTGCGTAGATTCTATAACTGATACGCTGTTCAGCTTGCGCAGCTGGTCTGTTGCATCTTTCGCCGCGTACAATACCTCCTTTCCGTTCAGTTTTATCAGCTGGAAAGGACGTGTCAAAGGATTGAGGCCGAGCGCACCGCATAGGCCATTATAGAATTCTACCTTTTGCAAAGCCGACATTTTGCTCACGTCGCCGTCAAGCACGAGCTTCGATATTATTTCGGCGTCGACTTTAACCGCAGGCACAGCGGCATCGCGCACCGGCTCGATTGCTTTTTCAGTTGTAAAGTTTTCCTTTACAACTGGATTAGCTATCGCCTCTTCGATCTTCGCCGTCAACGCTGTCACACGCTCTACTGGCACTTCATTTGTTTTTGTAGCCATTGTTTACCCCTTCAATATATTTTTCTGCAGCATGATTCAAATGCCAAGTTTTTGATATTCCACCCGTACGAATTTTTATCTTTTCAAGATCTGCAACAATCGTTTTCTTTACGCGCATGTGCGTGTATTTTTCTTTCTCTTTCATCGTTTATACTCCCGCTTTACCACAAGCAATTCTTTCCGGCTCATCTGCAAGCCATTCTTTATACCGGCGCATGATGGTATCATAGTACGACTCTATCACTACCGCCTGTAGCCATTTCGGTATGCATATCTCAGCGAGATAGTTTATCCCCGGAGTCATGTTATGATACCGTACTGCTATCGGATCTGCGTTGTCATCAATATCTACATTGATATACGCCGTTTCTCCGTTTTCTTTTATTGTTACGCCTATAGTATCCATTATGCCACCTCATGCAACGGTTTTGATAGGTGCACTTGTACATGCGTGCGGTCGATCGGCGTAACACGTAGCGCATGGCGCATGATGCGTATCAACTCAGCGCGCTCGGTAATTATGTTGTATATGTATGTATACATGTTATTCCCTCGCATAACGATTTTTGAATTCGCTGATTTCGTCGTCGGTATACGATAATCCGATTTTGAGCAACTCGCTTTTTGCGTTTTCGATTGTGCATGTTTTTAGGATGCGGATGATTTTTGAGAAGATCGTGTTGTTTGCGTCCATGGTAAACTCCTTGCGGGTAATGCCCCGCCCCATCCCCCGGACGCGGTGTCCGAGGTGAAGGGCGATGAATTACAGCACGTAAGGTTTTTTATCCCAATCGCAAGCGTTACTCTCGTCTTGTATATAACTTTCTGCATCATACATATTTTCTTTTTCAGATTCCGCAAGTCCTTCGTTCGTATATTTTCTCCACAATTCTTTGTAAGTTTTTTGCGCTTTGTTCCATTCTGCGGTCGTATCCCAACATACATAAGCGTTATCACCCTTGTTTTTTCCGGTTATGAATTTCCCATTTATCCGATACTGTCCTCCCTGATCCGCCATGTAGGCGTTGTCGTCCTCATTGTATTCGACAGTTCCGTTTACCGTTTTGATCCTTTTCATTTCGTGTCTCCTATGGGATCGAGTTAATCTCAATCTCATAGATATAATATAACATAGAGTTAACAAAAAGTCAACATAAAATACAACAAAAATTCATCACAACGCGTTGTATTTTTTAGCCTATTTTTTACTATGCAAAACGTGTATTTTATACGCTTGACTTTGCCGTAAGATATCGTATATTAATCGTATGTCAACGGCAAAAATAAAAAATAAAAAAACCTGGCGGGCGGGCAGTATCTTCTTTGCCGTTGACACGCTCGTTCGCCGGGTTTATTTTTATGGATTAAACCATGAATGAAATAAAAACCGACAATATCCAGCGCTGTATAGAGATATGTATGCCGTATGACAAACCGCTTGGAAGCGATAAACTCACTGCCAACGCCACGGCTGAACTTGACGAATTGATAAGAGTTATAAATTTTCTAAAAAATGAAACAGAAAGATATAAACAATCGTATAATAAAATATTTATGGAAAAAATTAATATTGAGCAATTAGTAAATGATTTTTATAATAAAATTAAAAATTGTACTGGTAAATCAAATGAGTGAAGATATAAAAACAGACGAGATAAAAAAATGTATAGCATTGTGTGCTCCAATCGATGATTGTAATCTAACTATCAAAGCAACCGAACAGCTTGACGCGCTGGTAAAGCGGGTACATGATGCGGAAACAAAACTTGCAAAACAGGGGCAATGCTCATGAAAATGACAAAAAACGACTTGCCTTTACCGTTTGACGGAAAAGCCGAAAAAACTCTGGATAGGCCAGTTTTTGAAAAACTACCATCAAAAACCCTTGGAAAAATGGGGGTATTTTTGGACTATCCTCAGCTATGCCATCTCTGCCAGCGTGATATTGATCCTAAACCATGCACGTACAAAAATTGCGATAATTTTGAGTATCGGAAATCTGTAAATTATCTATGCGACAATTGCAAAAATGATTGCAAGCAGCATAGTTTTGTCAAAATATTACAATGCAAAAAATATACTAAAAAAACGTAGTGCTACCGGCATATCACGTGCCGCTCTAAATACTCATCCTGCATGATGTATTTGTAGTATATCGTCGATTTGAAATCATAGTTTGACTGGCAATGGTTAGACATGATGTCGCTGTTTTCTCCGCTCCAGTAGCAAATCAAAGCCGTCTCATAAAAATGGTATCTGTCAAGGTAATTTTTTAGTAATCGGCACTGTATGGTAATAGTATACGATATCCTATTCCTAACGTCAATGAAGGTTGGTTATCCGCAAGCAGTAGTCCAGTTATTCCAAAGTACTCAACTGCACACCCACCTCCGTAAAATAGCGCGGGAGGAGACAAAACAGTCCTTGCATACGCAAACGGTGTAACTGACCATTTTAGCTTATCGTTATACTTATACGACAATGAATACTTCTGCGTATGTAACTGGAAAAATATCTTATCAGGCGTAACGTTGTATACGGTCGGAACAGCGTTTAGAAATAGTTGATAATCAGCAAGCAGACCATTGAACCGCCCAATAATATCAGCGCAGCCGCTATTCCCGTTAATATTAATAGGTCGATAGATGATATTCGTCCGTTCAACAATTTGTCCTTCTCCAATAGTTAATGTCGGTGTCGTCCACCCACGTACCATATAACCCAAAATAAAAATACCACCACTAACACAAATAAAAATGATAACATAAATACTCCACTTTTTTATGTTTATAAAAATATCACTGAGGCTCATTTTTTTTTCCACGTGACGATACAAAAAACGTCCCGACATTTGCTCCCATATATCCGATTATTATACCCATAATCGCCACTATTATCTGATTTATAATACTTTCTGAAACACGATGTGAGAATATACTAAAACACAACAATATGAACATTAGTAAAAAAGCTCCTACTGCAAATATAAATTTCCTTCCTGCCATATATAACTCCTTAAATAGACATCTTGATTCTACGTTCCCATCCGGCCTTATTGCCGATCTGATCGGGTCTATCAACAATAGATAACAAATAGTGATACCGTTGTATTATCGCAATATCAGTTATATAGTCTTGTTCCGGTATTGAATTTATTGCGCCAATAGTCTGCTGTCCTATTTTCCCATCAATATCAACTATCTTCCCATTTGTAACACATACTTGTTGCGCCCATCGTGCTACTTTTTCTTCCCCAAAGTTTACCGATGCTTGAAATATAAAAAATGCTACTTTTTTTGACTTGATATCAGTTAACCGCATTCTATTCCACCAATCTTCATAAAACAAATCCACCATGTTTTGAACTTCCTTATCTTTTGCAAGCTCATCAGATATTTCTTTCCATTCGCTATTTGTAACTGTCCTGCCTAGTCGGTCTGATATTGTTTTTTTTATGGCGTCAATTCGTATCCATATTGGATTGTTCGGCCAATAAACACGTGATATTCCGGCATACGTTTCTTTTCCTAAATCAAGCCGCGATATAGACCACACGCGAGATTCAAGTTCCATAATAAGTGACAATGATGTTATAAACTCTGCCATATTAAACCGCCTTATCCATTCTATCATGTATTCTTTCTATTGACCTTTTGTTATCCTCGATGTGAGTAAATAAAATTTCCTTTGTCATCGATGATTCCTTTTCTATCGCGACAACTTTATTTATCGCCTCAGCCATGCTTTCTAACTGTCTCATTATCAACGAGTTACGCTCGTCGTTTGTTTTTTGTGCTGTATCATTTACGATTTTAAATTGTTGCACGAAATAGTCGATTTCTTTTTTTACATCACGCTTAATTCCTTGCGATATGTACGATGCTACCCCGATTACGCTTCCACCACTTGCAAGCGCGATGATGAGTGATACAAGCCACGATTCCATGCTGTGTCCTTATATGTAGTATTTAAGTGTAATGCATACCCGTTTGCTATTTATAGCCGCACTGTAAACTATTGAAACTTGGGTGCTATTTAGAGTTAGATAAAAACTCTCGGAGGATGTATTAAATATTGCATACGGATAGTAATTAGACGCGCTAGATTTTCCTATTGCATATCCAGAAATAACTTTATCGTAATCCGGTATACCGTGATCAAATGCATCCGGAGATGTTCCGTCTGTTGTAAAATCTTTTGTCCATGTGTACACCAACTCGATCGCCGTGCCTATCGTCTGTATCTCGCATTCGCCGATTGTGCCGACTACGATCCACTCACTCGCAGCGCCGTACAAACGTAAACCGCAATACTGTTTTTCGATGACAATATTTGCAACACCGTTTATTGTTTCAGATCCGTTACCATCAACGGTAACATATCCAGCACCCGCGTCCGCCTTCATCACGTCAATATAATTTCCGTAATTTTCAGCTATCGGCGGTACAGTTACCGTCGTATTGCTTGCCCCTGTTGTTATAGCCCAAACCTTCGCGGCATTTGACAACGTGTGTTGTGTTCCTTGGCTATCTACTCCACCTTGGATTATCATAAATTTACCTCAACAGCTGTTATATTTATTTTCTGCGTTTTTATATTTGTTTTTATCGAAAACGTTTCAAATATTTTATTTGTCCATCCTTCATCAGAAAAATTAAGATAAAAATATGTTCCGAGGTCTACATAACTTAAAAACCTATACGGTATCGAGAAATCGATCTGATATAACGGTCGCGGGTTAGTCGATAGCTTATAGTGTGATCTATTTATATAACACTCACCGATATACGTTGCACTTACCGCATCTTTAAACGTTATCTGCCCGCTACCACTACTATTCATTTCCGGCAAGCTGTGCGTTTCGTATCTAGTTCGACTTACACTTGCAATATTATTTGCTGTAGCGTCCGTTACGCTTACTTGTTGGTCTCCGTCGTATCCTATACTGTAATCGTTAGTAATGTCAGAAGATAATAGATGCACTGAAGGTGGGTCTATGATGTCTTTTTCGTTTATTGTTATGCTTACTCCACCGCTAAAACTAGAATAATGTTTTACAAATATTTTACCTTTGCTTGTATACGCATACGCGCACGCGTACTCAGATAGTTTTTCAATTGCCTGAAAAAACGTTAGATTGTCGCTCTTGCTTATGTGTACTTTGCATAAACATGAATTATCTGTCAGCGTATCGATTGCCTGTTGCAGTGACGCTGCATCATATTGAGTATAGGAATAGGCGGTAAATATATTTTTTATCGCGCTTGCGGGTGTCTCCCAATCTGATGAATTATACTCTACGGTGTACGTATTCCATTTTGATACATACGATTGACTTTCTATCGTTGCTTTTTTATTTGCGTGGTTTCGTTTTATGTCTGTTATAATTCCATCCCATATTGTTACACCGCGCGAATCGATTATAACAAACGGTTGGTACAGATAATTTATACCGCTAAATATGCTTTTCGGATTCTCAATAGAGAAAAAATCGTCAAAGTTTTTAACTTGTAACGATAGTTTATTGTCAAGTAATTTCGACTTTTGAAACGTTTTACTTTCAGATATGTCGATTAATTGCTCTACATGTTCAAGGGCGTACAAATCAATTTGACTATTGAGTATTAATACTTGCGGTGTCATGGTTATTCTTCCTGTAGCGTAAGCTCGCTACCACATTTCCACGTTTCCTGTTGTCTATAAAATCTTGGCTGTGCGTACGCAATTGAGTTGCTTGCTATTCGACACACAATAAAATCGATATGATACGCGATAGAACTACCTGCGATAAGCTCCGCGTAATCGTCCTCGAGCGTCAATGCCGTGGAAGTGTTACTTAATATCCGATAATTTTTGACGATACTCCACGAAATATTTGTCTGGTTATCGACGTATCCGTTCGGATCGCTCACCGTTATCGTGGTAGCGTCGTTGTCCGTGATATACAGATAGTGCACTTTGCTATTGGTGTATATGCACAGGTAGTATCCGATCCATGCGTCAACCGTCCATCCGGCGGCGGCTACTGTGCACACTTTCGTCGCACCGACTATAGACATGTTTGTCGAGCCACTCACGGCCTTTACGCTGCACCAGAAACCTTTGTGCTCATCTTCTACCCACGTTTGCGATGTATCCGTCAGCGTTTTTGCTGTTGCGCTCACTACGCCCGCCGTACCTGTTTCTTCTTTTTGACTTGGCAAAAAGTGCAACCGTAGCCGTGTCTGTTCATTTGTCAAATCATTTTGCTTCGTTGTTATATCGGACAAGAAGTAAAACATGCGCTTCCTGTCGGTCTCGTTCATGTATTGCATGTTTCCAAATTTCAATGCAAAAACGCGCTTGTGCGCCTTGGCGAACGAATCAATATTTCCCTGTGCGCTTTCGAATCTGCTTACGTCGATACCGATATAGCTTTCATCGACTATGCGCGGATTGTATGTAAACCGATGCTCTTTCCATCCATCTGAATTAATTGATCGTGATATGAGATATGCGCCGATATCGTATCCGTCATCGGCGGTATTCATGCACGGAGAATTTAAAATATATCCGGCGTATATTGTTTTGATGTTAAAATCTTCGCTGCCCGGTACGATACTCATTAGCAACGGATTATCAGTGATATTATGATACGTAGAGTACGGCGATATTATAACGTTTGAATTGTACGCATCTGTTATATCACAATATGATATCGATACTGTAACGTTAGAATATATTCCGTACAAAGTGTTCGATATAAATATAGAATTTGTGACTATTATACCTGAACTATTTGTATATAAATATATTCCGTATTGGTTAAGATAAAATACATTATGGTCGAACGTTTGAACCGTTCTATCAGAATATATTCCGTAAATTGTATTATTGTATATTATATTATACGAACATGTATTACCGCCGTATGTAAATTTTATTCCGTTTCCATTATCATATATTTTATTATTTGATATTGTAGAAGTAGTATTTGCTCCGCTGTAATCGTCGATAGCAATACCTTGGTAATCATGTATCGTACACCATTTGACAGTTAGTGCGGTATAATCCGTCGCACCGGTTTTGTATATCGCGTTGTTATATTTCGATTGACCGTCAATGATAAATCCGTTTATTGTTACAGTTGACGATGATATGAGGATGTTTCCAAGTACTAAACCTACATCATTTTCGCTGCCGTCAAGTTTATAACACGGTGATCCTATTTTCAACGCGAAATTATATGGGCTTGTTAATGACATGAACAAAGGATCAGTTGTAATTTCATTATTATTTGTTTTTACTCCAGCCCCTGAAAACTGTACAGTGTTTCCGTAAAAACAATTATAATTTAATGTTATGTTTTCTTCTGAATTTATAGCAACAGTTGTGTTTGATCTAAAAATGTTTTTATTTATTGTCCCCGTGCATGCTGTAATATTTCCTATATTTATACCTTCTGAATTGTTATAAAAAACATTATTGTCTATGTCGCCTGAATACGTAAAAGCACTTGCTCCAACCTGTATTCCATGTTGGTTACTATATAATGTGTTTTTTATTATATCTATTGAGCAGGTAACTCCAGCTCCATTTGTGCCAAAATATATCCCATAGTATGGACAGTCATGCAATATGTTTTTTGATATTTCCCCAGACGTATTGCTAACAACCATAACTATGCAGCCGTTCGTGGAATTATATATAATATTGTTTTTTATAGTTATGCTTGTGGTCGATTCACAAAATATTCCATATGATACATTTGAGATCGTATTATCTTTTATTATTCCACCGTTGGCAACGCCATGTATTCCATGATTCACTACTGGTAAATTTAAAGTTAATCCATAAACGTTTGAATCGTTTCCTCTGTTTATAACTCCATTAGGCCATACATTCGTAGTATGGTTCATTGTTGGCAATTTTCCATAAATCGGTTCGATTGTTGTTGATGCTGGCAATGTTATCGACTCGTTATAATCACCGTTATCTTTTATATTTATAAAAGTTCTCGCTCCGATACCAGTTATTGCAGCCCCGATTGTCAAGTACGGCTCAAGCCATGTTCCCGCGTTTCCGTCGTCACCGAGTTTGCTTACGTACGCGGTATCGCTATCGTTACCGTCGTGCGCGACCTCGCGTGTGACACGTGCGCCTATGCCCGATGTGATAGTCGGAGTTTGCCCGAGCGCGGCCTGTAGCGTGTAAGCGCCGGAAATAGTCAACTCCTCATCGTACGTTTCGCTGTCTAATACAGTAACGATAGTAAACGCACCGCCAAGTGCCGCAAGTGCCGCCGTGATCGTTCGATATGGAGCTGCCGCCGTTCCCGTTTCAGTATCTCGCTCACCGCCATACTTCAAAGCTGAATCATAATATGATGAACCCGTAGAACTGAAATAATATATCTTATACTTACCGTCTGCTATTGTTTCGGAGTTATCAATATCGCACGATGTCGTACCGCCGTCATGTGTAACCGTGTATACCGGGCCGAAAGTGTTAAGCGTGACCGCCCCACCAGCCGCCGCAAACTTCAAATAATATTGTTGCGCTACAGCAAGTTCAGCGCCATCTACATACGCGCCCCCGCCTGTACGGCTGCCGAGCACCGTACCATCTGCCGCGTAACACGTAACGGTTAAATTTGCATCACCCGGATCTTCCATGTCGGTTACATCAAGCGCGGTCACAGGCACGCCGAATTTTCGAACGTGCTTGCAATTGGTATCGTCATACGCCGTTACTGTACGCAATGTTGTCGATGTCGTTGCGCCGATTGCGTTCAACGGAGTATTGTTATACGCCGTGTCGTGGTGATGATCGATCTGGATGTTTTCTTGTGTCGGAATTTTGTCATCTCCCTAGTAATCGCGAACCGGTAGCTTCGGCAAGTTGAAAAAGAAAATCATCTGCCGTCGCTCCGCTTCCGACTGTCATATTTTGTATTATTATTGTGCTTCCACCGTAGCTATTGCTTTGCGGTGACACCATTTCATTTCCATTTTCTCCGAACGTATATTGACGTCCGCTTGCACCAACGCCGCGCACAGGCTCAGTAATCATACCACCGTCGGCCATTGCATCCGCGTTATTAGCTCGAATAGCGGCAGCTCCACCGTAAGCGAGCCCTTTCACAACACCTGCAGCGGCGGCGAGTCCACCGGCGGCAGCATACTCAAGCCCAGCATGCGGATTAAGCGTTATCGTTTCTGCTATCGCAATAGCCAAATGTTTTGCACCCTCAGCGGCCAAAAAATTACCTATCATATCACCTATAGATTCAAGCATTGATGCGGCTGCAAATATAGCTGCTTTTTTCCAGTTCATATTAGATTCTATTAACGTCGAAAACATGCTCGAAAATACATTTGTTATTCCACTAGTAGCACTTTTAGCAAATGTTAATTGATCTTCAAACATTTTCTTTTGATTCTTTGTGAATGACCGTGTAATTAATTCGAGTGCATCAACTTCCTCTTCCGCAGTTTCCTGAAACTGTTGTTTTTGTACTTGCAATTGAACGGTTGTTTCATTAAATAAATTTACAAGTGCTACACCAGCATTCTGATACGCCTCTACAGTTCCTTGACCAAGTCCGATAAATCCACTTTTCAAAACATTAAGAGCTTCACTCAGTATAGGGTTTTTAGCAATTATAGAATCAGCATTTTTCAAATTCTCAGCGCCGACTTGTTTCAAATTATCAACAACAGGCGCTATAGCATTTTTTATGCTATCAAATGCTTTTCTAGCTGTATCTGCGAACGGCTGTATAACTTTTTTTACTTCGTCAACCGCGCCTTTTATCAAAGTAAACGCAGCATATCCGATAGTGCCAAACGCGCGAAATACAAGCGTGATATTATTCATTATGAGTCTCAATATTTCAAAAACTACTACAACCCCACGGCCTGCCATAGATACACCGTCAATAGTATCTTTCGCTGTAGAAAATTTAAGCATTTGATCCATCGACGGCTTTAATGCTATCATCATTGCCATTCCAAATGTTTCTTTTAAATCGTCACCGGCTACCTGCACACGTCTCAATTTACCTGCAAACGTTTCCATATCCGCAGACGCCGCACCGCCGAAAAGCTTATTTAGATTTGCTGCGATGCTTGTCATTCTTTCTGTGCTGCCTGCCGCACCATCTATTCCTATTTTATAACGACCTACATTTTCTCCGGTATCATTAATCGATCGTGATACCATATCAGCGGCACTTTTTAAGTCGCGCCCAGTAGCAGCCGCAAAATCGATTGTTGCTTTTGTTAGCGCATCAAGCTGTTCACCACTAACGCCGAATCTAGTAAAAAGAGTTTGTACTTTATTTATTTCATCGTCAGCAACGCCCGCCATAAGCTGCATTGACGATGCAAAATCCTTATTGTGTTGCATCGCCTTTTCTGTATATACACCAATCTTTTGCATCGCACCGGCAAGCTCAGCCCATACTTTTTCCTGTGCCGCGGCCGCCTGCACGGATTCTTTCATAAAATCGAATACAACTTTTAGCGATTGATATGCGGCAAACGCACCACCGGCAACAAGCGCCCAGTTTTTTTGCATTGATTGTAAAAACGATTCTTGTTTTGGCTTTTGATCTGATATATTTGATAATGATTTATTAAGTTGATTTAATCCATTCTGCGCAGCTATGGTATCAGCATTTGCTTTTATTACTAATTCTTCAACGGTCGCCACTAGCGTCCTCTCATACTACGCTGTATAGACAATGCTTCGCCTTGAGTATTTATTCTATTTATTCGAGATACTTCGTTATCATGCAATTCGAGCATTATGCTTTCAAGCACGGGATGCGATTCAAGTACATCTCGCAAAGTTATCGCTCCGTTGTATTCTTTTACTAATTGCATAATATTCTTAAGCCTTATTTTTTTTTTCCACTGATAGAGTTTGCGAGGTATTCGCCGATATATTTAAATACCGGTATAAAAGCATTAAGGCTCATTCCATTAATAAACTTTTCAACATTGCTTGCGTCGTTTTTTATCGATAGTATTGCTATTGTTATTCCTCTAGCATTGTCAAGAGCCTTATTAAATTCTTCGGCAGTGAAGTTACCGGAATTTAACTGCGAAGTTTCTTCAATGACGACAGAAAACTTCTCGTATATCTCACGTGGTATATCAGCCGTTATGATATACTTCGTTCCGTCTAAGTCCTCAATGTGATCGTCCGGGGTCAAAAATTCTTTCATTACGAGTGGCATAATATTCTCCTCTTACTTTAAATTAAATCAGCCGCAAGGCTGTTTTTCACAGTATACGTAATCAACTCGGTCGTCGCAAGTTTTTGCGCTACACCAGCGATATTTTCTGTCATCGTTCCTGCCCCGGATGTAAGCGTATTTCCGCCGATGCTTTTGTACATAATAGACGGTATCGCAAATTTGAGTTGTCTATCATCTGCCGCGCTCTCAGTGTATCGGAAGTCGAAATCGAGTGCCGCCGTATAGATATTTTCAGCACGTGCAGTTCCACCGCCATACGCAACGTTTTTCCAGTTTGTAAACGTGTCAGGAAAAAACTCGAGCTGCACATCAACGTTGAAAGAGAAGTCCGGCAAATCAACAACTTCGTATTCTCCGTTTTGCAATCCGCCAAGCGCATCGACAGTCATATCGATCTGAAATCTTTTGATCGTATCTATGACTACACCAGCATAAGAAAATCGCGCATTACCATCGTAAAAAGAAAACGGCTCCCGCCTCTCATAGGTCGGGGTGAGAGCCGTTGTCCGAAGTACAACGCCAAGCGCATCACCTTCTATCGCCGCTTTTATCGGCTGCCCGGCAACACCGGATAGTGATAGTTTGCTTATTTTGCAGTCGTACAATCGCTGTTGTAATGTCGCGTTTAATCCGCGCTCAAATGTTAGCCATGGACGGCCTAAGTCCGCGCGCGTGAGCGTATGCGTGTAAGGATCGCCACCGCCTGCTACAGAATCAGCGCCAAGAATATATGCAAGCAAATACGCAATAGTATCCGGTCTTGCATTCACTCCACACGCGAATTTTTCCGTGTGTTTCATTTTTATTGCGTTTACTGCAATATCTTCTCCGTTATTTTGGAACTGATAATCCATCGCGATATTCGCGCCATCATCGAGATACGCAATACCAATAGACGGGGTAGCGACAACGCCTTGCGCCGTCTGTTTTGCGAGCATCATGTATCCAGTGTTTGACGGTATCGACATTTTATTATCCTACAGCGGCAACGTAGTCGTAATAGCGTTCCAACACGTAACGGTAACGAGTTCCGTAGTCGGGAGTTTAAATGCAATCCCGCTATACGGTTGTTCCATCGTTTTAACTGCCGGATCGTTTTGTATCGCATGCGGTTTCAGATGCACTTTCGGTATATCTAGTTTCAGCCGGCGACGAGATACACCGCTACCGTAGTTGAGATTGATATACACGCTGCCTTCACTATAGTCAGCAGTATGCGTTGCCCCCGCGCCATAATTTGCTTTCTTGTATATCGTCAAATCGGTGTACTGCAATCCGATTGTAACATCGACATCAAATTCGTGATTGATAATTTCACGGCGTGTGAGGTCGACGGTTTGAATTCCTTCGTCATTTTTTGCAGTTAGTTTTATTGAGAACGATTTTATATCAAGATTCGATGTAGTCGCGGCATTGACATTATACACACCGTTGTAAAACGAGAATGGATTACCCGTCTCATACGTATCAGTCGCAACCGTCGTGCGTATCGCTGCAGTAAGCCCAGTACCTTCGACAGTCATTTTAACTGGCTGGCCAGCTTCTGCTTCCAACGTTATCGACGATATTTTTGCCGAACGCACCCGTGATAGATTAGTTGCGTTAAACTTTTTGTCAAACGTCAACCATTTTTGCATAGGTGTCGTAGCAAGGTCGGTTGTTTTGATTATTATCGTGTGTGTGTACGGAGTAGTTACCGCACCTGCACCGACCGTATCTTTCCCGAGCAACGCGGCAAACATGTACGCCGAAATATTCGGCCGCGCGTAACATGAGAACCCGACTTTCTCACGGTGCTGCGTTTTAAGTGCAGTCTTTTTGTATTTTCCGTTTCCACCCTCGACAAGAACTTCCTCATCGATTTCCGGCGCAAACGATTCCGACAAAATCGGTATATACATTTTCATCGTAGTTTTTGCAGTCGTCTTCTGTGCGCCCTGCGAGGCCACCCCGATATAGCCTAAATTGCTTGGATAGTAGCTCATGGTTATTCCTCCTCAGAGCGTTTTTGAGATTTTTGTTTTATTTTTACTTCATCATTTTCGTACACTGGTTCAAAATCATGCCGACCAATCGCTTCGTCTTCTGGCAACTCACTGCACACATCTCCCGGATTGGCAATGCGACCGCTTCCACCGAACTGTATCGGCTCATTCCCTATAAAGCGACCACCTATGTATTTTTTCATGTTATGCACTCCTCATGCGTTTTCGATCATCTTAACTACGGTATTAATCCATACTTCTTGCTTCATGTCATTTCCATTTGTCATCATTGGCTTATAATCAACGCTTGTAGCATACCAGTTCATATATGATCCGTCAATAGTGCGATGGTCAAGTATTATTTCGTTTATCGCGCGCGAAAATCTCATTGCCCGTTTTGCGCAATAGTCTTCACGGCCTTCGGTAGCAACTACATGACATACAACAATAATTTTATGTTCTACGTCATTCCATTTTCCACCGGGAATATCAACGTTTGTATTGTCTGCAATGATTTGTATTGCAGGCATCTGGTCTATGGCAGCAAGCTCATGGATATAATACGCTGTTGATATAGGAGCTGTAAGCGTTATTGTAAATCCCTCAAGCGTGTTCATTTCTGTTTGTATTGCAGTCAATTTTGTTTGCAAGTGATCGGTAATTGCAGTCTTTATATCGAGTAGGGCGTATTCAATATGTTTCATTTTCCTAATCCTGCACCGCGCAATTGCAGTATAATCCACTCATGCGCTTGCTTTACCCATCGCGTCGAGTCCTCTTTCGAGAATTTTATTATCTTACGTTCCGGTAAATATTGAGTACCGAAATGATGCCATACAGCTTTTTTATCGCTTGTTCCTATTTTCATACTTGTTTTATCAGTTTCAAATACTTCGTTCGGATCACCATTTTTAACAAGCGATGAATTTAAATTCCCACTGAATACTAATATTGATCGTCCAACATTTTGCTTTGCTTTCCATGCCGAATAAGCAGATGATAGCGGTTTCCATGCGGCGCCACCGTGTGCGCCTTCACTCGCAAACTGTTCGCGCATAATAGCATGAAACTCGTCGCGGAAAATATCATACAAAGGACGCCAGTCTTTTATATGCTCAGTAAATAGTGATATTTTTGCTTTTATCACTTCAACGTTTTTGACTGATAAATTAAGCATATTCACGCTCTATGATATCAATTATTTTCATGTATGCTTTACCATCGCCATAATATTTTTGTGGCGTTTTCTTATTCCGTTTTCCCGTCAGCATGTTTGCGATTGCAATAGTATTAATGGGACATAGTTTGTTCATCCCGTCTCGCAATGTTTCGGTCCATTCGGTGGACTCTCGTATTGTTATGCATGGCGTACCAAGTATGTACGATTCTTTTTGTATTCCACCGCTATCTGTTATAACTCTTTCAGCTTCGGCAATCAGCTTCAACATTGAGCTATAATTTTGCGGTTCTATAACGTCAACATTATAAGGCATTTCAATTTTCATATTTTCAATTGCTTTTTTTATTCTTGGATGCATTGGAAACATTATACGTTTTCTTGATAAAGCAAATCCATGCAATATTGATATAATATTTTCGATATCATTTGTATTTTCAGCGCGATGTATAGTAGCAAGAATATAATCGCAAGGCTCTTTGCATACAATATTACTAGCGATAATACTATCATACATAATATCACCGACATTGTATATTCCTTTGCACATTCCTTCGCGCGATAGATTTTTTACCGATGTTGTAGTAGGGGCAAAAAGTAAATCGGATATGTGATCTATCATGATCCTGTTGTGCTCTTCTTGCATTCGATCATCATAACTGCGCAATCCTGCTTCAACATGCGCTATAGGTATTCCAAGCTTTTTAAGAGTTATCGCAGCGGAAAGTGCAGAATTAGTATCGCCATACACAATGCCGACATCAATTTTTTTACTAGATAAATACGAATTAAGACATGATATAATTTCAGAAATTTGTTGTATGCTATTGTTATGGCATACGCCTAAGTTGTATACGTTCAATTTGAATTCTTCAGCAAATATACCAGCCATATTATAATCGTAGTGCTGCCCGGTATCTATAAGCAATTCTGTTATCCCGCGTGATTTTAATTCCTTAGATATCAACGCAGCTTTTATGTATTGCGGGCGAGTACCAATAATGTTAGCTATTACCATTTGTTTACGCTCCGTTCAAATGGTTCACTATCGCGCTGTTCGTCAACATCTGAATATTCGAGTGAGTTAAAAGATGCCATGCTGTTTGATATGATACTCGGATTAGTCTCGATTGATTTCATGTACTGTTCGTACTTTTTCATTAACCCGTTTACGTGATCACTTTCCTGTTTATTACCGCCCATGAACGCAGACTCTTCGATAAACGCCGCCGCCCCAATAGAGTGAACCATTTTAAGAAAACCGGATGCGCTTGTTGCCGGAGACGTGGATACCGGAACTGATATTCCAACTGCCGACATACGTTGATTCATATCCGCAAAAACATCCGCGATGATATACGACACCTGCGTCAATGTAGGTTTGCTCGACGTAGTGTACTTGCGCTTACTGTTGTAAGCCTCTACGCGGGCAGTTGCAGTATATGTCGTTACAGGCATATCATCTCCAAAAAGAGAATGGAGAGGTGGATTTATCCACCCCTCCGTATACTCTTACACACAAACTTGCTTCATGATCTTGACACCGATTTTCATGTGCGTCGTGGCAGTCGTTCCGCTGCGCACCGCGACACGCACGTACTGCGGCAATCCCTCAACAATTGCACCGACATTATTCGCAGTCGTAGTAATGTCAGTATCCATTGTCGTAATTGTTGCATACGTTGTAGTATCGACAGCGCCTTGCAAAACAACAGCGCAAGCGCCGGATGCATTTGCAGACGTTCTCAATACTACAGTTCCAACGTTAAAACCACCCACGTTAAAAGCACTTCCGTACTTCCAAGTGTTCGTAGTCGTAAACGTTAGATTAGTCGTAACATACGGCATCAACTGCACCGCTTGTTTTCGATTGTATCTAAGCTGAGTTACAGACATATAATCCCCCTTAGATCACCTTTAGTATACATTTGACGCCGATCCGCATGTGAGTTGTAGTCGTAGCACTGGCAAGCGCGATTCGACAATAATTCGGCAAGCCCTCAACAAATTTCCATTTGTTATTAGCCGTTGTTGTCAAATCGGTATGCAGCGTTGCGATATTTGCATAGGTAGTTGTATCACAAGCACCTTGCAAGTAACACTTCGCTGCAGCGCTGGCATTAGCTACAACGCGCGTGATAAATACGCCACTACCGTATCCGGCAGTAGAAAACCCGGTATATGTTTTTGTAGTAGAGGCAGTAGTTATCGTCACGGTAGTCGTAACTTTTGCAAGCGCTGTTATGCACGTGCTATTCTTGTTGTATCGTAAATTTGCAGTACTCATAGTACCTCCTTACGATATTACGGTTGACAACAGATACCCGCAGTCAAGCGCAGTAAATTCGAGAGTGTAGCAATTACGCGCGCGAACAATATCAGAATCGCTCTGATTTTCATAGTAATTTTCAACCTGAAAACCACTCGATTCAATGATATAACCGACAGACGGACGCATAAGCGCAGGACGTTTTTCAACGTACGCAAGAAATGCATACTTGCCCATCGTTTCCGCGAGCGAAACCGTTTGACCTTCTTCCGCGCTGTTATACACAGCCTTAGCGATAAGAATGTTTTCGATACCGATAAGTTTTGCAAAAATAGCTTCGGTGACAATTTTGTCATCGGTATTTTTGAGCCGATCGATAACAACGTCATGGTTCATGAGGTAAAACCAAACGTTCAGCGGTATCACGAACGTATTCGGAAGACTTCCGCAATTCGTTCGGATAGTACCCATAATCGTTTGGATATACTGAATAGGATCACTACCGGGGTCATCCCAACGATCTGCTGCCGCGACGGCAGTAGTATACGATGTAAACGTAGTCGTATTCGTTATCGCATCGAGAATTCGTTTCTCGCGGCGTAAAAGCACGTGAGATGCAGCGATTTCAGACGCATCACGAAACGGATCGAGAGGTGCAAGCGCAGTTTTTTGCAAACGCTTATCGACCGGAATTTCTTCCGCGTCCTCTTGACACGTATACGTTCCGCTTGAAACACTCCATGTTCCGCGTTGGAAAAGCGCCCCGGGCGCGCGTTGCATAGCGGGCGGAACGGTAAACCGATCTTTCCCGCTGAAAAGGTAATACGTGCCGCTTTCAAGGCCGACAGAAACTTTCGGAAAAATCTTGTCGCCAATGAACTCGGCATTAGTATAGTCAATCGCGAATTGTGTTAGTACAGGATTGACGGGCTGTACAGTTGCTCTTGATATAGCCATTTTGCTATCTCCTTAAATCTTTCGTTTTGCGCACATAGGCGTGAGTATCACAGCAGTGATATCAGACGCAGCCGCGTTAGACAATTGCGTTGCCTGTGTGTACGTAGTAGTCGCAGCGACACGGATACCATGGCCGCTGGCATTAGCCGCAACATGATTTGCCGTAGTGACAACCATCGTCATGGCCGTACTGCCGACCTTGAGTCTCGATATACCGCTGATAGCAATACGTCCATACGTCGATGGATTAATTGCCTCTTGCGATATTCCAAGCGTCGGTGCCGACAGAGCCGTTGACGGAAGCCGAACCGAATGTACTTGCGTCGCAGTACAAGACAGCTTAACAAAATGATACGGCTGTATAGTCGTAGTCATCGTGTTATAGCATGACATTGTAATCTGTTCGCTTTCAAAAGCCTTTCCCATAATTATCTCCTGCGCGAATATTGCGTAGCAGCAACTTTCGCGACTAAGTCTTTTTCTTTCCGTGCGATGACGTCATAAGCAGCGCTGTACGATACGCTTTTTTCGTCAGCGTACGCGCGTACTTTGTCATCAAGCATTTTGGCAGGATCTCCGCCTTCTTCTGCGCCTTCACCTTCCATACCGTATTCGCCGAGTTTCACACTCACGGGCAAATGTTCGATATCTTCTTTCGTTCGGTCAAAGGTTTCGCACAGGCGCTTCGTCCAGTATTCCTTGTCCTTCGGCTGTATGCGCCCTTCGCTAAGAGCTTTCGACATAACAGCTTCGGCTTCAATACCGACAATTTTTTGCTTGAGTGAAACGACTTCATCGCTCAGCTTTTTCGATGATTCAATTTTTGCATTCGCTTCGGCGAGTTGCACTTTGAGCGCTGCATTTTCATCTGATATCTTTTTGCTTTCAGCGAGAATCTTTTCATTCTCTTTTTGAGCTTCGTCGAGTGTCATATAGACACCTCCCAAAAGTATTTTATTCGCTCCCTTGTCATGCAAACGTTGTGCGGTCTCTTCGTCCGTGGCTTTCGCCGTAGACGTTTGCGCCTTGGATTTGTCGTCCGTGGCACCGTGTACGTTTTCGATGATTTCGTGTAGCGATATGCTAACGGATTTCTCCGATAGTTTCGTGTCATCAATAATTGCAGGCATTGTTTTGAGGAACGGTATGTTTGTCGCTGCCCCACCGCGCAAAACGTTTTTATATACCTTACCGTCAACAGGACTCTTGAAATCCTCGAACCATGGAGAGAAATATTTGTATATTTTATCTCCGAGTAATTGTTTCCCAAGCGGAGTCCATTTCGGCTTGATAAAAAGCCCTACGCCTTGACGTACATACGGTTGCTCATCAAACCACGCAAGTGCCTTACCGGTATCATGCTCTTGATCAATAAACGGCTGTATGCCGAGCACATTATTTTTATAGTTATCGATTACCTCGTTAAAAAACTGAACGTCAAAAGTCATTTTCCCATAGCGAGGATGCGAGAATTCACCGAAAGGGAAAAGCATTATTTCCTCTTTTGGATCAGCCTCTCCGAGCATAAGACTTTCAATCCATTCCTGCGATTTTATTTTAGACATTATTCAGGCTCCGTATATTTCGGTAGTTCGTATCGTTCCCGCATCTTATCAGCGTCAAGAGTTCCTTCGTCAACTGCAGTTTTGTCTTTCTCGTAATCGCTTTTGCTTTTTGTAGCGAAGTCGCCTTCCATGCCTTTGAGCTTATAGATATTTACGCAACGACATGCGCCTTCACCGCCAAGGCAATCGGGTGAAGGCGTTGCAAACTCGGGATCGTCGAGCTCATGTTCGACCATGTCTTTCGGTAAGCAATTCTCGCACGCTCTATCGTCGAGTATACTGCTATACACGGCGTATTCGATTTGGTCTTCATTTTCATTTGCCGTTTCTTCGCGCCCGAGACCGTACGCATAGTTCGCGGCTGCTGCAGCAAATCGCTCAATATCACGTGTGCCAATGTCAGCGAGTGCAGTAGCAATAAACTTTTCAGCTTCATCGTCCGTTGATTCGAGCGGAACACGCCCTTGATGCCACAGTGCCGCGTTTATCAACTTATTACCCATAGATACGCTTTCAGCTTTTGCTTTTCGCTTTATCGCCTTAAGCATATCGCTATCACCAAGTGTTTCAGCTAATTTTATTTCACCTTGTTTTACTTGTGCCTTGAGTTCACCGCGTAAGTCTTTTTTACCTTGCTCATACGATACGACCATTTGCTCATAAAGCGCTTTTGACATATCACCTACGCCCGGGGCGCGTATGTCTGCAGGATCACGTGATACAACTAGCCGAGCAACACCGGCTATTTGACTCTCGCGTATTTTCTCTATCGCTTTTAAGTTTCTGTCTGCGCCTTCGGAAAAATGCTTTTCAATAACGCTTATATCGCAGCACTTTGTTTCTATTTCAGATAATTGACGGCGGCGTGTATACTCGCGGAGTTTATGTTCATGCAACTCTATTTCTTTTTTATCTTTCGTTTTATCTTTTGCAGGTATATCACTATTATTGCCTGTAGCATCAATGCTATTATTTTTATCGCCACTATTAGGCTCAGTATTATTTGATTCGCCTTCTCTTTCAGCTTCCTCTTCCTCTGTGACTTTTTGCAGTCCATATAATTCCCTCACGTGGTTTTCGATGTCAATATCAGGGCGTAACATACCGCCGTCTTTTGCCAATTTCAAAGCATTTACAAATTCGCCCGGATTAAGCATTATCGTACCGCATTTTAGCTTCGGGTACATACCGTCTTTTATTTTGTAGTTATATTCACACAACTCTTTTATTACCGTTGCATTAAGCGTGTCGCAAATATTATTAGCAACGGAATTTATTGACATGAGAAAAAGTTCCTCGAACGACTCTCCGAGTGACCGGCTACCCGATTGAGTTGTACCAAGGTTAATAAATTGCGCGAGAACGCTTTTGCCTATCTCTTCGTTGTGATGCTGTATTGATTTTATTATCGATTCATTGCTGCCAGTCTTCTCGAGTATGCCGATATCCCACCCGTTAGGCACATTCATCCATGATTTTTCGCGGCTATGCAAATTCGAAAGGACAGTTTCGACGCGAGAAATATCTCCTTGTACTGCTCCGAGAGGCTCTTTTGCATACGGTACACCACTGGCAAACCTATCGTGTCCTATCGCGTCGATTTTATATAATTCGTCTTTGATGTACCAATGTTTATATGCCGAACGAAGTATTGATACGCCTTGGTAATTACTGCCTTCCATGTCATTTACAAAAACAACTATTCTGTCATTCGGTATTGTAATATATTTTGTATTTGAGTTCGGGCGTGTTACATATTGTTCAATGCTTTGCAGCATTCCGTATTCATCAACGTTCCATTTGTGTAGAGTTTTTTGTATACGAGGAGCAAGCTTTTTAAGCGATACCTTCCCGTCTTTTATCTCGTAGACACGTTCAAAAATAGAAAAACCGAAAACAAGATGTGACAATATTTGTCGTAGTGTATTAGCCCATGGTATTTCCATGCCCGATAATATATTGCGCTCAAGCTCATACGCTATTTTCGTATTTTCGTCGTTATCCTCTTCGCACTCTATATACCAACGTGCATTGAGTATCGGTAAAATTATTGATTGCAGTATTGCGCGTACTTGTCCATCACTTTTACGCATGCGGTCATATACAGTGATCCCAGTTTGCCAGTTTAATTCTGTAAGGTATTCTTCGTCTGATATATATCCGCTGAAAAACTTTGTACCCGTGTAACCTATTTCACCGAATGAAACTCTCTTCGGAGTCTCTGTATTTTGCGTTTTCTTTTTTGACTGGAAGATAGCCAACGGTACCACCCGAAACATGTGTGCGTGATTAACCCGTAGGCGTTTACTTTATGCTGTCAGTATATCATAGATAGTGGCAAACTGTCAAGTGCTACCACTGCTTTTGACCGATACCACGGATATTCGATATAACTTGCTTTTTATGTATGTCGTCGTTTTTTATCGGATCAATATCTTTAAACGCTGCGCCGGCGTTACCATATAGCACGCTCGCACGCTCAGCAAACCAAAAGGCCATGACACTATCAGACGTGTCGGCAATAGGATAATATTTCATCTCGCGCGCAAATTGACACCATGCACATTTGCATCCTGCCTCGTGATCGGGCGCATGAAATTGCCATAGGCCGCGCTCAAATTGCACATCGAGCGCAGGGAGTCCTATAAGCTCACTCGCTTTTTGTTTCCCTGTAGTAAATGGCATGATAGGCAACCCGCGATAGTTTTTTGTTGACATCCAGTCAATGATAGATTGTTGATACGCGTTGTTTTCGACAAGAATAACATGCGGCTTGTATTTTTTATAGACCTCAGCGATACGCTCAGCTGTGTCAGGCGATGACCAGTTTCCGCTTTGTATATCGACTACCCACTTTTGAGACAGGTCATTTGTGCCACCGACCACGCATATAACATTCCCTTTCCGCTTCTCTCCGCTTAGGTCAACGCCGACAAAATGGTTCTGCGATTGCGGCGCATTGATACCACGCACTACGCATTTGTCAAAATGACGAAATGTAAGCTCGCCCTCAGTAACACCCATCTGTCGGAATCCTCGATTGAACGCTGCCTCACCTATTTCCTTGTATCTTATTTTCAATGCTTCGGTGTTGAAAAATGAGCACGGTTCAAGGTCTTCGAGCTTTTCCGTTTCCTTTCCGCATAAGCGTTCTTGTGTGATCTTAGTCATATCCTGCGATACGCGCTGGATGAGCACACTATATCGTCCGCTGTCTATAATTTCCTTTGTCAAATCCTCATCGTGCCAGCGAGTGCAAATATAAAGCACAAATCCAGTGTCTACCAGCCGGCTCATCCACACGTTACGATATGCCATGCGGGCACTCTCGCGTATTTTTTCGCTTGTTATGCTATCTACGTCAACCGGATCGTCGAATATAAGCACGTCAGCACGGCCAGATATACCAGTGCTCAGTATCCCACGCGCCTCTATTGTCGGGTCAATTGACATGCTATCACGCTGCACGTATATACGATGCGCTGTCCAGTCACCTTCACCGCGTTGTATATCAGGGTAAACATGATGATACTGGTCGCTGTTCTCAATGTAATTCCGTAATGTTTTGACTCGATCGATTGCATACTGGTCAATCGCATTGATTATCTTTATGCGTACATTCGGATTTTTACCGATTATTCGCAACGATTCCGCTATCGCTACCTGCACGGACTTTCCATGCCCCCACATTGAGATTATGGCGCAATGTTTCCCTATAGACTTGCAATACTCAATGTGTGATACCCATGACGTATGCAACGGCTCTTGTTTAACGAATTTACCGTCTCTGTCGTTTTTTATGACATACTCGCGGAATTTGTTCGCATCTTTCCGTGCTATTACTGCCCGTTTCGCATCATGCAAACAGGCGGCATCCGGCTTTCTATTTGACTGATTTTGGGTCAATGCCATATTCGATAAGATACGTGTCTATTTCTTCCTCGCTCATATCGTAAAACGATTCTTTTTTCGTCGTTTCGATCTTTTGCGCCACTTTTCCGAACCCTCTGTCAAGCAATTCCCTTGTCATAGATGGATCACCTGATATCGCTTTCTTGTACATGCCGCGTACTAGTATTTGAGTACGTGTAAGTTTTTCACCGCTTTCTATTTTTACTTCACCGGCAAGGTATTCCCGTATACAATCGGACATCGTATCTTCTTTGCGCGGTCTGCCCGGTCCTCCGGGATTTCCGGGTAAAAACGGTTTCAACTTTCCACGCGTTTTTTTCACGTTTTTAACGATTTCATCGCTCATTGTATGTGCTCTATGGGTATGTCAGGGAACGCTGTCTTCATGATACAAGTTTCCTAATGTAGTCTAACCCGATTTGATATACAACCGTTTTTAAACTTATCTTTGTTTCCCCAGTAGGTATAGTATACCGAGATTCTATAACACGAAAATATCCGGCATCAATATATTTTTGGTATGGAATATTATCATGCATCAATATTCCCTGTTCTCTTAAAAACTCAAATAGTTTATTGCGACCGAATTCAAGATTTAGTACTTTAGCCGCCTCTCCAATATCAATCGCATCCGTACTATCAGTAACGGCGTTGTAAAATTCAACCTTCGGAATAGCCACGTTCAATTGATTTTGTAATTGTAATATTCGATTGTCTTTCCATTCATCAACTTTCTTTTGCATCAAAAGCATTTCAAGTTCTGTGTTGATTTTTGGTAGCTCGCATACGTGTGCGAGGTCATTTCTTCCGCTTTTTTCTATACGTAATTTTATGGCAGTTACTTGCGCGTCGTTTAGGTGTGTTTCTATTCCGTTACGTGTTATACCCATTGCTGAAGAGTGTTTTTGTACAACACGTTCACTACACCCAAGAGCTTCCGAAACTTCCCGCACTGTCATTGTTTTTTCAGTTGATATTTCGTTCATAAAAACCGCCTGTTTTTGAGATTGCCGAACGATGACATGGCGTAGGTATGCGGAAACGCCGCATTCAGCAACCTCGAAAAAAAGCGGTTTGAATTGTTCATTGCAATACCTTTACCGATGTCATTCGGTTTATTAACATAAGTATACGATATTGTATCTGTTTTGTCAACAGCTTTTTGAGATATGCGCCTCGGGTTGCGCTCATACGGTATCAATTTATCGATCGGGAATTTTTCGGTGAATGCGCTATGCATGTTTTGCTTTTTCAGTGTGTGGCAATTGAGCATACCACGATTTCAATTTACGCATACCTGACTTTGTTGATACACCTTGCTTTTTTGCAATGTTTAATACTTTTTTAACTGCTTTTTTTCTCATGATTGTCCTCATACTTTTTAAGATATGTAATTATTGCGTTATCGTCAAGTAGCAAATTTTGCCGAAGACAGTGCCCGCCCGGTAAACCATCCACGTAGTCGTATATAGGACGTTGCCAGTTGCTATGTTCTTCCCGTATTCCTTGGTTATATACCCGCGTCCATGTGTCGTATACAAAGTGGTAATCATATCCTCGTTTTCTGCATTCATCGTGTAATTCATGTTGAAATACCAAGTCAAAGTACATTCGCGTCGTACACATAAGTTTGCTAAATTCGAGTTGATCGGTATTATCGTTTATGTAAAGTGTACTGAAAAAGAATTCATCTTTTATAAGCTCATAAGCATGCTTGTTACCGGAAAACAGTTTCGTATACTTTTTAGCGTTATCTGCAAAATTATCGGCATGGCGACCATTAACCGGAGAATATAATAACTTGCATGGAATACATTTTAACGATATTTCTTTTGTCGTTCCTGCCTTTACCGTACTATGTATTATTGCAACCACAGGTGCAAATACGTCTATTGCATTACATACTATCGATACAAAACTATCGGTATACGGTATACAAATATGCAGTACGCCGATTTCTTTATTCATCCCGTGCAAGTGTTCCCACTCGCCTTTGTCATGTATAGACGCTTTGCTTTTAAGGTTTTCTTTTATTACATTTCCGACTTGTCCGCGTCCTATTATTACGTGATTCATTGTTGATTACTCGAATCGGTATAAAAATTACCGCTTACATCAAGCCGTCCTTTTATTGCAGTACCATTTTGTATTAGGCTTGCGTATGAGTTTTTACATACGCGCCCGAAAACCTTTACATTATCTGGTACGTTTACAAGCACAAGTGCTCCACCGCCTATTACTACATTTTTACCAATTACTTTAGGCGCAATTATTGTGCAGTTAGCGCATAGTGTCGACCGCTCACCGATTATAGTTTTATCAGCTACAAAATTATTATGGTTATGTCGATCATGCGGATTATGATGATTTGTAAACACAACAGCCGGAGCTATAAATACATAATCTCCTAACTCTACACCATCCCATAAATTATTCCCATTTTGTACGCGAACCCCATTTCCAAGTTTTACGCCACCTGCTATATAGCAATGCTCGCCTATCATGCAATTATCGCCAATTTCTGCCCCTTTTACAACGTGAGAAAATCTATTTATTATTGTTCCGTTTTCAAGTTTATATTGTCTATCGATAGTTATAATGTCATTTTCTATTTTCATTTTAATTTCCCTTCAAGTCTATTTTGTAATCAAAAGCTATTGAATTTTTTGGCACATGTAACATAATCATATGATTATGGACAGAATTAATTCCATTACACCTTTCAAACATGCTATCCTCTAAAAATCTGTTTCTAATAAAACAATTATATCCTGATCTATCAATTTCTACGCAATTACTCCCATCTTCTATTATTATGACATATTTTACATCTATACTACAAAGTACATAGTTATTATTAACCATTTTAGCATAAAAATAAAACTTTTCATTTTCACTTTTTATACTCCCGCCTCCAAATCCTAAAACAAAAAAACAACTACCACTTATTTCTTTATTATTATTTAATTTTATCTGTTTCATATCAAATTTTAATGTTTCACCTTTTAATATTTCATTACTTTTTTCTTCGTCAAAACACGATACGAAGAATGTGCATATAAATAAAATTGCAAAATATTTTATATTTATTTTCATTTTCTTACCCCGTAAAACAGTAAAAATTGGTCAACTTGCGCGATAGAAATAATATCTATTGCTTTGGAGTATCTTTCGCGTACTATTTCTTCGTTAAATATTCGCACGTGTGCCGCACAATCTCGTTGTAGCTCATACGGGACGGATGCATATATTTTACATCCCTGTGGTAGTTTTTCTATCAACTCAATATCTTTTTCAAGATGCTCGAGCGTTTCCATGATAACAGCAACTTCACATCCGCTGTAATCATAATCATACACACTTCCGCATATAAATTTGCAGCATGGATACATACGCTTGGCATGCATTATCGCAACTTCGCTGAAATCAATACCAGATGTTTCACGTGAAACATTGAAATATAAATGGTCGGTAAACCACCCTACGCCACTGCCTACGTCAATTATTTTTTTATCTTTTGCGCCGGTGAGTTTCATTTGCTCAACCATTTTATCGGCAAGTTTTATATACTGTTGCCAATCGTACGAGAATTTATACGCATCATCGTAATAACCAGCGGGTAATTCTTTTCGTTGTATTTCGCGAATATCCATTTTATATTCCTACCTTGTCAAATAACTTTTTTAACTGATTTTCCATCGTGTATTCTCGCCGTATTTCGCGCACGTTTTTTCTCATGCGTTCCCACATCGATACGTCACCCCATGGAACATTTTGTAATGCTGAAAGTCCATTTACCGATATTCCGATATCGTTATCTATACAAAACTTTCCGGCGGTGTCAGCATTGAGACATATTAGCGGTATCCCAGCTGCCATGCAATCAAAAAGTTTATTTGGCATGCATATTTTTATTTCCTCACATTCAACGTTGCTACCTACAAAACCGTAGTCGTATCGTGTATATTGTTGTATTGCCGCCCACATTTTAAGGACACCATACGTACATGCGCCGGCGGTAATATACGGAGTTACGTCGATATTTGGAGTTGTGTAGTATATGTGCGATGCGATTCCTAGTGCAGTCAAATACCGGAATAGCGGTACAACGTCACGATATGCAAGGCGACTTCCCATCGACGGAACATTTATTTGACCGCAATACAACATCCCATTAACGCGGGGCATATCAGCATTCGGAAAAAACGCGCTCGGCGCGCATGAATATAAAACATGAACGCCTTCTTTTCGTCCATATTTTTTTTCTGTTATATCAACGTAATCTTGCGTCGGAACAAATACCATATCGCTTTTTGTCATCGATATCATTTCTTGTTCATTCACTTCTTCGTTTTTAGTATATTCAGGGTGAAGCGTTGGCAAATCATGGCAATCGTGAATTATCATTCGGTCGCGTTTAACATTCGGTGAGTGAGCAAGAACTGTCATTAAATCAGGTTCGTTGTGGCACCATATTATATCGGCGTTTGACTCTTCCATGTATTTTTCAAGTTGTGAAGGCGTTGACCAAATTCTTATTGACTTATAGATGTGGTCGTGCATGAGTTCGCGGACAAGGCCGAGACCGTCGCCTTGTGTTATCAATTCGAGTTCATATCCGAGGTTATATGCAGCAATAGATGATTTGATGTTTCGTAAACAATTGTAATGCGTTGAAATTAATATCCTTGGCTTTTTCATCTTTACCTCATACTTTTTTATTGATTGCAGTATAGTATATTACTTGTTTTTTGTCAACAATTACATCCTCGATCCGAATTTATTATTTTCGTTCATAAGTTTACAAAACCATTCTACAAAAGATATTGACCATAAACCATTCGTCATTCTTGGCATACGAGAAGTTTCATTTTTGTATTCATCAGCATATTATTGCAATGTTTTATATTGTATCATGCTTCATACTTCCTATGTTTTTCCGATTCTTGTTTCAACTGCAATAACGGTATTCCGGTGTCTTTCGATATCATGTCCATAGCAAAATTCATATATTCTTTCATTGTTTCACTGTCGCACCCACTGTTCGGACTTTCACTGAGAGGTATGCTCGCCATTGTCATCTCACCATTTTTGTATACTGGTATCGACTGGAAATAATGCGGGCGTTCAAAACAGAAAACCCACTTATAATGGTTGTGTAATCCTTCGTGTGTCTGGTATTCAGTTTTTAGTCGTTCGCTTGAAAATAAGGCAAACTCTATCATTGCATGGTACATCCTATGCTGTGCCGATGATCTGTCCGAAAATATTTCAAACTTTATTCTAGTTCCCGGCCTGTTCTTGTTCCGCAATGTTTGCCATTGACGCCGATCTTTTTCTGTATCCGGCTGGAGTTTTTTGTTGTCATCGACTACAAACGTAATTTTCATATATTTATCACAACGAAAAAACTTCTTTCAAAATATCAACATGATATGAGTTCACTTCTCCCCACCTCTCATCTGCGACTTTTCTAAACATATTGCACACCATAATTTTTTGAAGCATCAGCACCTGTAAGTACTCCATGCGCAAAACAATGAAACATATTTTTTACATATTCGTCATGTGCATAAAACTCACCTTTCAATTTATATTTTTCCAACTGTCTATGTAAGTATTTTTCATTTTTACGCCATCCTTTAAAATAATACACGATTTCATACTCGCTTCCAGAGGCAGAAGCTATTTGTTTACACCTGTCAACCACAGTACCATATGTATATCCAATTTTATAACGTTTGAAATATTTATCAAATAATATATACACATTCCCTTGTTTTTCTTTGAATATCTTTGGGATATGCGCTTTAATTTCAAAAAATCCGATTCTCATAATAGTTCACTTTTGCCTGTCAATTCAGAAATTTGCTTGATTGTCATGGTCGAACTCCTAAAAATAAAATAACCCACGAAGCGCCGAGTCCGACCAAGGATAGCGCCTCGCGGGGAAAAAGCCTTTCGGCCTCTTTTGTGTGTTTATCGGTCGAACTCATGTATATATAATAACCTCTCGCAACTGTTTTGTCAAGTTTTACTTCATCCACCTATGCTTTAACGCTATCATTTGATCGCGTTGCGCTTTCCGCAGCCTATCACTATTGCAAAATATATTTTGAAGCATCTCTATCTGTTTTTCAAGCGTCTGTTTCTCGTATTCTTCGTGATGCTTTTTGCATAACGGTATTTCGCTATATCCTATCAGGCAAACCATCGCTCCAAGTATTTTACGCATCTCACGGCCAAGTATTTCGTGATACTCTACGCCTGCGCATCCGCATATCGCGCACCCACCGTCATACATCTCACGGCTAAGTGCATGTGCTTTTTCGGCTATTGTTGCGTTACTTGGTATCACTTCGTTTTTTCCTAAACGGGTCAAATATATAATCTAATCTTTAATTATGGATTTGTTTTTTATACGGTATTCAACCATTTGATTTACCCTTGTCGCGATCGGCGCACGCTTGTTCGTATGTCATTCCAATCGCTGACCGACTCAATTTCAAATAATTTGTTTCTTCACACGAAAATTCACATGCCAATTCATACCCACGTCGCTCCGCTTGCTCAATCGTTTCCTCATGGAACTTCACCCGCGCCTTTAGCTGCGAGTTTTCTGATATGATCGCGGCATAGTCTATGTATTTGATGTAATTACCATTTTCATCTTCGAAACAACCATAATCTTCTATTTCAGTACCAGTTGCATATGGTTCATATCTTTTTATCGCATCCGTACTGATACCTGCTACCGTGCTACCTGCGCATATGTGACTATCCATGCCGGTTATGTCTTCTTTGCAAGTTGAGCATTTCATTTTGATTTCCTCCGTTTAGATTTGATGAATACAGCATCATTAAGAAAATAAAATCTATTATACCCACATGATGGGAACCGTTTACAGAGAGTCCTATAATCGCGCTCCCGGACAAGAGCATATTGCTGACAATCAGACTCAATAGTTACCCTAAACAGTTTTCCAACAAGCTGCGCCCTCCATGAATAATACGCATCATTTTTGCTAAGACTACGCAATATAAAGTACGTTTTCATTGTTTACTCCTCGCGCTTGGCTATTATTTGCTTGTATTCACCGTGTATTCTATCAACGTCTGTTACGTCAAGCATAGTAGTATTTTTGTTTTCGATTACCCATACAAGTATGCGTTTTTCAGCATCATATATCTGCACACATTTACAATTTAGTAAATTGTTTTGCGCATCATTCAGTTGCTGTTCGAGCGTGGCGATGCGTTCATCTTTTGCAATCAGTGCTTCCCCCGCACTTCTAACCATGCCATCTTCAAGTTTTTTTTGCTCCTTCACCCGCGCCTTTAACTTTTCGTTTTCTGATATGAGTGCGGCGAGTTGCTCGCGGGCAATTGATGGCATGTTTCCCTTGTAATCTTTTTTAGGTATTTCAGGAGATACCCATTTTATGCAATATTTTATCGCGTCAGTACTTATAGCAGCTACTGTTCTACCGGCGCATATGTGCCCGCCAAATGCATCGTGCTCTTTTTTGCACTTTGAGCATTTCATTGTTTAATCCTTAGTTTCGTCAAGGTTTTTTGCCAGCGATTTTAGCCGCGATACTGTCCCAAGCGGTATCTCATCATCACAATCTTCCTGTAAAATTTTTGATACCGGAGTTATTCCAGTAACATCAAGTGCTATGTCAACAGGTAACATAACGATGTCTTTGATAAATCCAAGTATACTCATATTCACACCTCGTACAAATTATAATTGTTTTGTAACACTCTTATTTTTATGTCCTTCTCTTGTAATACTAGTTTAACAAGTTCTGCTGGTGCCGTGCCTATTTGCCCATGTATTTCCATAACATTTTGAGATAAATCAAGAGTATTGACAACATCCTCAAGCATATTTTCTAATTGTTCTTTTGTATAACACGACATCTTCACACCTCCCACAGAAAATTACCGAGATGCTTCGGCTCTCTCGGCTTCATCCACTTCTCGCCCCAGTTATAAATGTTATAATTATTCATTTGCCCCGCGTGGTTTTTAGCGCACCATTCCATTATTTCCCAAGCCTCCATTAGTGATACATGTATTTTACCATACGCCCACTCTGCTAGATGCTTATGTACAGCGGCGATCCATTTGTCGCGTTCGGAGTTGCTGTCAAAAATGCACGTGTCTGGGTCGCCATTAGTTATCATCTCCTCACCGCAAAGTTTATTTACTTCAGATTCTCCTGTCGAGTATTTCCCACCCACCACCTGCCACGCGGCGGCTTTTTCAAGTGGTACTAAATAATATTTGAGCTTCATGTTTTATCCTCACGACGACGACCACGACAACAACGACAACGACG
>Ga0265297_10002795_pt1 | contig 33939 bp, 34 predicted proteins | sample Munlanlwell13791_FD_192502 | JGI IMG/M metagenome (GOLD analysis project Ga0265297, IMG submission 192502) | Leachate microbial communities from a municipal landfill in Southern Ontario, Canada - Leachate well 137-91 | ecosystem: Engineered > Solid waste > Landfill > Unclassified | place...
TTGTTGAACGGCTATCAGAAACTAGAATAATACCCTCAATAAGATTGGCGCCAAAAACTACTGACATAATAGGTATTTATTCATTATCTTTTTCAGCATTATCAATTATTTTTTCTAAATCTTTATTAGAGTATTGCTTACTAGCATCACATTCAATGAAAAAACTGTTTTTATTCTCGTTATAAACATAGATATTCACAAAGGGTCTTACATTATTATCTGGTTTTTTATTTTTTTTATGCCACTTATAGATTGTAGTAATTATAGATTTAATAATTTCATATATAGCAGAACTGGCAACTCCAATCCACACATCTTTCACGGTTATATGAGCAACTACTTGAGAAATGATTTCACCTGGGCCACCCCCTAGGTCTGCTTGGTCATCATATTTTAAGCCAAGTTTTTCTAAATCCTTTGAAAGATTAGTTTGTGCCTCATGTTTATAACCTTGAATAATAGGTGTAACAACATATCTACTGTTTTTCATATTGTTTATCCAATGTTTTCCTTGTTAATAATCTCTTTAATTTGCTCTGGAGAGAGGTTCTCATGACCGACGATGGGGAGTAATCTGTCAATCCTTCTAATAGCTTCTTCTTCTGGAGTAAATGCATAGATGTTTTTTAGAGCGAATAAAATGTTAATTACAAGTTGTATAACTATTGGTTGAAAATAACTATTAGTGTAGTGAAAACCTGAAACACCATCAAAGTCAAAGTCCTCTCTAAAAACATCAATAGAATCGAATAATGCTCGATAATTACTGTGAGCATACATAGAATAAATCTTATAAACCTTAGATTTCATTTCATTGTACTTTTGTTCTTCTTGGTTTATCTCATTAACTAATTTTCCAAGCTCTTTCCTTGCAATACTATTATCAATAGTTTCACCAGCAAACCATCTATTCATATATGGTTTACCATTTTCAGTTAAAAACAGAAATATGAGATCAATAGCTTCATGAGCAGATCTAGACAGATCCACCATTTCAATACACTTTCCTTGTTTAGCAAGAGATAAAACAACTTTAAGATTACTAATAGATCTACCCAATAACAAATATGATGCAACCCTTTCATCTTGATCCCATATGTTGCCGACATATTTTCTTAAACCATTGAATAGAGATTCGATCTCTTTCATTACTGGATCAAGTTGTTTTAGTTTTGCATTAACAATTAACTTATTTCTTGATTTATCCATAGTTGGGAGTTGTGAATTAACCGAAAATGCTTTTTTTGCTTTTCCAGACATAAGTTTTTCTATTTTTTCTCTAAATCTCTCATCGCCCTCATATTTATCTTGATCTTTCATAATAGCTTTGAGTAAAAAAGGAAACTGTTCATAGATTTTACCCATAGTTCCTACGCTAAAATGTTTTTGACCTTTTTTAACAAAAAGATCTCCATTAAGTTTCTTTGAAAGTTCTTTTGCATGATCGAGAGGACAATATGGATCATTATCTGAATGAATAAATACAAACTTGTTAGCCATTTTCTTAATTTTTTCAAAGTCTAGTTCATTTTCAAACAAACCTTTTAATGAGTCCCAATCCAAATCATTCTTGAAAGATCCGACTAAATAACATCTATTTACTTTTTTATTTATAGGAAGTTCATCTAATAATCCCAGAATTGCTACTGCTCCGGATGAATGACCTATTAAGACAGTATCTTGATTGAAGTTGGGCTTTTCTTTATTTATTAAAAAGTCATTATATTTACTTGTATTTGGCTCATTAGCATCAGGTAATTGAGGAACATGAACATTCCATCCTCTTTGCTCAAGCTCTTTTTTTAACCAATCAAACCAATTCTCTGTAGGATGTCCATTTGTACCATGAAGAATAATAGCGTTTTTCATAAGTCTATTTTACACTAATCTGGTCAAGTTTAAGTGCTATAATTCAGTTAATTAAAATATAAGTAGGATTTCTTAACTTATGAAAAAAAACTTTATACTCCCCATTGCAATTATTGTTTCTCTTATAATCGGTTTTTTTATTGGCCAAGAATATACAAAATATACTATTCGCCAATCCATTGACGATGCTATCTCAAACATTGGAGAATCTTTAGGTTCTCCTGAGACTAATACAGAAGAAGAAAATCAAGGCATTAAAAAAGAAGTCGAAAAGATGAATAACATTGATATTGAAATCGGAGATCCAGCAGAATTAGCAACCTTAAAATATGTTGTTAATTCAGCAGAAGAAAAGGATATGATTAAGTCTGGTTATGGCCAACCACATTTGGCAACAGAAGGAACTAAGTTTGTAGTTGTTGGCCTCACTGTTACAAATACAAAGTCAGAAACTTTTGACTTTGACGATGATACTTTCAGAATAGAAGATTCTAATGGCAATTATTACGAATCATATGGCGATACCATTAGCAACATTGATGATTATTTGGCTTGGAAAGAATTAAGTCCTAGCATTCCTGTGTCTGGATATGTTGTTTTTCAATTACCTAGTTCATCAGAGTCCTATGATTTAATAGCCAAAAAAGCCAACAGTAATGATCTTTTTAGAGTTAAGTTAAAATAAGATTGCTTTTGACTACTAGCTCATTACTTTGTATATTTAACTTAGTTTAATAACCGATAGATAATTATTAGATAGATAACCGCTTAGAGTTGCATGGTCGCAACTAGGGCGGTTTTTTTATTATCAAATGTGACCCCACGCGGAATCGAACCGCGGTTATCGGGATGAGAACCCGATGTCCTAACCTCTAGACGATAGGGCCGATCCAGAGATTATACCAAATTTGCTTTAATTTTGTAAACGTTGCACTTCTTGTAACTTAGCTAAGTCATAATTGAATTAATGATTCTAATTTTACTTTTTCTTAGCATACTTGTTTTGTTGAAACCAGCTTTAGTACATGGTTTCACTTATCAGTTTGTTTTAGAGAATAATACTGTTGATCTTAATTTCACTAAAGTAAAAATACCAGAAAACCCTCAAGTTGAGCTTTCAAAATCAAATGATGTTTTATCTTTTGATTACAAACTGGAAAGCGAAGAAAATTTGCCAACAGATATTCCACTTTTTATCGTAGTTTTCAATCAGGAAGTAATTTTTTCTGCAGATGCTAGTTTACTTGATGAAAAGTATCACACCACTGAAGTTGGCATGAAGAACTTTCAGGCATATTTAGGTCAAATGCCAGTTTTTTATAAAAACAATGTTATCGAAGATTTCAAACTAGAGATAGCTAATGTAAGCTTCATTGATCAAGTTACAGAAAACGAATCTTTAGTTGAAATTAATGACTTAAATATTATTAGAGAAAAGGAGGGTTTTTTGACAGTTATTTTTTCTTTGCAAGAAGAAATTAAGAACCCTCATTTATATCAACTTTTTTGTCTCAATGAAAAGCAAGAAATTGTCAACTCAACTCAATTAATTCAGAGGGATAATTTTTTATGGCCAGATTATTTTTTTGCTAATTTAGTTGTCAATCAAAAAAATGAATTGATTTTCCATTTGGAAAAATTTAATTGTAGTGGTGAACTCTATGTAACCGCAGATAGTAGTTCTAAGTCAGACAAGACTTCAATTATTGGAATAGAAAATTTATGACAAATATAAAAATAGATTGTTTCGGTACAACTAATTTTTGCCAAGTAAGCTCTCTAGATAAATCTATTAAAATTAATAATCCTTTGGGAAAAGAAACCATTTTGGAGATTTTTAATCATGGAACAAGTAGCTGCACTGTCAAAATGAAAGCAAAAAATTTTCCTATAAATAATGATTTGAAGATGGCAAATTTGATGGTTAGTAATGTAAATAAAATATTTTTTAAAGGCAGTTTTTTAGATTTTACAAAAACAGAAACCGCTTTGGATTCTATTGCACCTGAATCATCTATTAGCTATTTTTTTTCTATGGATTTATTGAGTCTAGTTTTAGAAGAAAAACAATTAGTTTTTGATTTTGATTTAATTTTTGATTTTAATTGTGGAACCTATGTAGAGGAAAAAAATCAAATAAGAAATACTGTATCTGCTGTTTTATCTTCTAGTGATAGTGCTAGTGAGAGTGCTGAACTTTCAGATTCCTTTTTCAAGTCACCTGTATTTTTTTTATTATTGTCGATCTTGTTTGTCGCAATTTTTTTTGTCATAATGAAGTTCATTAATGACCAAAAGAAGAAAAAACAAGCAAAAATCATGGATTGATCTGGGTCATTTATTTCGACCACAGGCCTCTAATCGGTATCGATCTAAATTATTGCATCCGCAGTCCTTATTAATTCTATCTTTTTTGTTATTAGCTTTTTTTTCTTTATTTAATGCCCTGAGGTTTTTTCCAAGTCTTGCAGATAAAGTTTTAGGTTCAGACTCTCATATCAATGTGAATAGTTTGTTAGAGAAAACTAATGAAGAACGTCGCAAACTTGGTGTGACAGAGTTAGTTTTAAACAAAGAACTTAATCAGGCAGCTTTAGCTAAAGCTCAAGACATGTTTAACGATCAGTATTGGGCTCATGTTGCACCAGATGGCAAGCAAGCCTGGGATTTTATTAAAGAAGCGAACTATGTTTATAAATATGCTGGGGAAAATTTAGCTAGGGATTTTAATAATAGCGATGAAGTGGTGGAAGCGTGGATGAATTCTCCGTCACATTACGAAAATATAGCCAACAAAGATTTTACCCAAATGGGTTTAGCTGTGGTAACCGATAATCTAAATGGTTTTAAAACGACCGTTGTCGTCCAACTTTTTGCTGTACCATCTGCAGTGGCCATGAAAGGTGACAATGGAGAAAAACTTCTTTTGCCAAAGGCAGCTGAGGCAGTTAAGAATGATGAGATAAATGCTCCACTTGTTGCCGGAGAAAAGAATATTAATACTGACTTGATCTTTTCTAAACTTAATTTAACCAGAACCTTCTTCTTAGTGGTGGTTTTACTAATAGTTCTCACCTTGATTTATGATTCTTTAATAGCCTCAAGTAGAAAATATCAACGCTTAGTTGGTCAAAATTTTGCACACGTAGCTCTTTTAATTACAGTCGCTTTTCTTTTGGTTTTGTTTAAGGGAGGAGTGGTTCTGCCATGAAAAGTTTTTTAACAAAGAACAAGCTAGCATATCTGATTCTTTTTGTTTTACTGATTTTATTTGCGTTTTTATTTACGCAGGCTTGGCCAAATAAACAGTTGCAGCGTTACATAGCTATCATATTTGGAGTAATATATTTTCTTTGGGGAGTCATTACTCATACCAAGAGTAAAAGGATCAATAGCGAAATTATTTTTGAATATTTATCTATTTCAATGTTAGCTGTACTTATAATAGTTTTGATCACTTTATAATGATGACTTGCTTTTAAAAAAGGCACGTGCTAGTTTTGATTAGCAAAAAAAGAAAGGCTTTTCTATGGAAAACAAAGAAATGAAGGGAATTATATTAGCTGGAGGAGCAGGCACTCGTCTCTATCCTTTGACCAAGGTGACTAGCAAACAACTTTTGCCTGTTTATAACAAACCCATGATTCAGTATCCACTAGAAACTTTAATTAAAGCTGGGATTAAAGATATTCTGATTATTGTGGCTCCTGATCACGCTGGAGATTTTCTTAAGTGTTTGGGAAGTGGTAAGGAATATGGTTGTCATTTCACTTATGAAATTCAAGATAAGCCAGAGGGAATTGCCCAGGCCTTTTTAATTGGTGAAGATTTTATCGATCATGATAATGTAACTCTGATTTTGGGTGACAATCTTTATGAGGATGATTTTTCTGAGGCGATTAGAACTTTTAAAGAGGGCGGTAGAATTTTTGCTAAACAAGTTGTCGATCCCCAACGTTTTGGTGTGGTGGAATTTGATGAAAACAACAAAGCTATTTCCATTGAAGAAAAACCAAAAGTTCCAAAATCTGATTATTCAGTTACTGGTCTTTATATTTATGATTCGACTGTAGTTCAAAAAGTAAAGAGTTTGGCTTTTTCACATCGAGGTGAATTGGAAATTACTGATATTAATAACCTTTACCTTGAAGCAGGCAAACTTGATGTGGCTTTTGTGCAAGGAAAATGGTTTGACACTGGTACATTTGAATCAATGCATGAGGCAATTTCTTTTGCGAGAGATCGCCACCTAGCCAAAGAAGCTGGCTCACTGTAAAATGTTTTTATGAAAAGATTGGCTTTTTGTTTTTTGTCTTTTTTTCTCTTTTTTTCTTCTGCCCATGCTCAAGAAGTCGAGTCAACTTTAAAAACTGATTTAATTTGGCAAAAAGAAAGATTGGATGGAGAAATAGCCACATTAAAGACGACTTATCAATCTCAATTAGAAAACTATTTGTATCAAGAAAAGCTTTATAAAATTGCTTATGATCAGCATGAGCAATTGCAAACTTTAGTTTCTATCGAAGATTTAACCCAAAAAGCAAAAAATCTTGGATTATCCAGAGATGAGGTTTTGATTAGCTATTTAGATTTACTAAGATTAAATCTGATTGGTACAGAAGGAATTGAATTGTCATTGAAAAGTCAGCACTTAAGTCAGTTGGAAACAACCATTGCATATTTAAAAAATCATCAAGAGAATCTTCAAAGCCTAAATGAACGAGATCAGGTTCTAGTGTCTCTTGGCACTTTTACTAATGATCAAAAGAATTTAAGTAAACAAGCTGAAGAAGTGTTGGTTTTATTATCTGTTGGAAATCTGCAGATGATTTATGATAAATCTGTTATTTTAAAAAAAGATATAGATACTTATTTAGAAGATAAAGGAACCTTAAATCTGCCTACAATTAGTAGAGCTAGCGACGAAACGAATCGTAGCTTGAGTTCTGCCAAGTTGAAGCTAGATGCTTTTTGGACAGAGACACTAGATCGTAGTCAGAGTAATTGGTATTTATCTAAATTTTATGATGATCTTCCTAAAACGCTTAATCCTATTTATGTAAACTTATCTCAATCTATTTCTTATTTAAATGAATTACTAGGCATATAAAACTATGTTCGAACGCAAAGAAATTGATGCGGCCAATCAAACAGAATTTGTAGATCAGGCTCAGTTTTTAGAAAAAAAGTCTTTTGGGTTGTTCAATCTCCAGAACATAAAAAAGAATAAAAATCTCTTACCTTTTTTTATTTTAGCATTCTGTATTTTTTTTCTTTTTCTAATAATTATTTTAAAAGTTGTTTTCAAAGAAGAAAATGTGGAGTTGGAACAAAATAAAGAAATTACAGAAGAAACCCAGTCTGATCCTTTGCTTGTTCGTGTTGAAGAGCTCAAAGAAGATTTAAAGACACATAATCCCACTAAACAAAGCCTGCCTTTTCCTGAGGTTGATTTAGAATTTAATATCAATTAAAATGCCCGTCAATAAAACTATGTCAATAAATAAAAATTCTTATTTGGAAAAATTTGAAAAAACTTTAAGTTTTGCTCAAGAAGATTTTTCCACTTTGCGCACTGGTAGAGCTAACGCTCAACTTTTAGATGGAGTTTTTGTTGAGGCTTATGGCACCAAGATGGCGTTACATGAAGTGGCTTCTATTTCTGCCCCAGATACTCAGCTCTTAGTTATTAAACCTTGGGATAAAAGTCTTTTGCCAGGAATAGAAAAAGCTGTCCAATTAGCGCAGCTTAATCTAAACCCTATCATTGATGGAGATATTATTAGAATTGCTGTGCCAACATTGACTCAAGAGAGAAGATTGGAAATGGTCAAGCTATTACATCAAAAAGAAGAAGAGGCTAAAGTAATTTTGCGCAGTGTTCGATCAGATGTGCGCAAAGAAATTGAAAAACAAACAGGATTAGCAGGTGTCAGTGAAGATGATGTTAAAGCAGAGGTAGAAGAATTAGATAAAGTTGTCAAAGAGTACGTGGAGAAATTGGAAGAATCAGTTAAACAAAAAGAACGAGAGTTGTTAAATATTTAATTAAAAATTTTATGGCAGCATTGATTTTTAGGGCTATTTTGTCTGTTTTAGTGATCATTCATGAGGCGGGACATTTTATTTTTGCGAAGAAGAATAAAATTAAAGTCAAAGAGTTCGGCTTGGGGTATCCTCCCAGAATTTTCAAGCTTTTTCGTCATAAAGAAACGATTTTTTCCATAAATCTCATTCCTTTTGGTGGTTTTGTGCAAATGGACGGAGAGAATGGACCAGAAGAAGAAAACATTGATCAATCTGGATCTTTTTATGAAAAATCAGCCAAAGCTAGATTAGAAGTACTTTTAGCTGGGGTATTATTTAATTTTATTTTTGGTATTTTAGCTTTTACAGTTGTTTTTTATCAATTGGGTATTCCTATACAACTTCACAACCAAGCCAGAATCCAGGCAGTTGTTGAGAATTCTCCATCTTTTCAGGCAGGTTTGAAGGAAAATACTAATATTTTAGCGTTTAACGCAAATGAACAATGGATTGAAGTAAATAACATTGTTCAAGTGCAAGAACTCATAAGTAATCATCTAGGAGAAATCCTTGTTGTCAGAACTTCTTTGCCTTGTGAACAAGAGAAATGTCCTCAAGAATATGAAGAGCATGAGATTTATTTAAGAACTCTTGAGGAAACACCTGACAACGAAGGATCAATGGGGATAATTTTTGGAGATGTAATTTTCAAAAGTTATCCTTGGTACCTCATGCCTTTTATGACTATTTTTCATGCTTTCAAGCAATCAATTGATCTTGGCGTCTTAATTCTTCAATCTTTATGGCAATTATTGGTTGATTTATTTGCTGGTCACGGTGTGCAACAAGAAATATCTGGTCCGATTGGCATTATTGATCAGGCCAATACTTACGGATTTTTTGATGGTGGTTTGTTAAGTATTATCAACTTTGCTGCACTTTTATCCATTAATCTTGGAATTATGAATTTATTACCAATTCCTGCTTTGGATGGAGGCAGAGCAATTTTAGTTTTATTAGAAAAAGTTTTTAAAAGACAAAAGATTGATAAAATTGCTCATTATTTGAACTATTTTGGTTATATTTCTCTACTTGCTTTAATGATTATTGTTTCCTTTAATGATATAAGAAATATTTTTAAATAAATTTATGGCAAAACACCGTAGTAAAAAAAATCGCATACGTGCAGAGGAGCGTCGTTCTTCTCAATCAAGTACACAGGTGTTAGAAAAAATTGTACAAAAGAAAGAGCAAGAAGAAATTTTTAGTTACGACACAAAACTAATTGCTAAAGATTTAAGAAAAACTTTCTTCTTAGTGATCTTTATTTTACTTGTTTTGTTAACTATTGCTTTAATATATACTTGAGACTTAACTTTAAATTTTAAATTAAGAAAGGTTTTTAATGCCAAAGAAAAATTTAATAATCGCTTTAGTTTTATACGTCATCAGCGCTGGAATTTCTTTTACTGTTTTTTCTTATTTTGCCAAAGGTTCTCTGGCTACAAGTTTGAATCCTAAAAATACCAATGATCCCAAAGAAACATTGTTAAGTAGTTTGTTAACCATAGCTCCTGGAGAGGCTAAGGATCAGGTATGTCCTTTAAATGGCGCTTATTACACCATAACTGAAAAAAACGCTTGGGAAACTCGTCGTCCATTATTTGTCATGATCGAAAACACCCCTGATTCTCGCCCACAAGCTGGGCTGAGTAGAGCTGATGTGATTTTTGAAGCAGTTGCAGAGGGTGGAGTGACTCGTTTTGGAGCTTTATTTTATTGTGGTGCTCAAATACAAGATTTAACTTTAGCTCCAATTCGTTCTGCTCGTACTTATTTTGTTGATTGGGCTTCAGGTTTTAATTTGCCCATGTACGTTCATGTAGGTGGAGCTAATGTGTCTGGACCGACTGATGCTCTTGGTCAAATTGGAGATTATGGTTGGGAAGGTGAAAATGATATTAATCAATTTTCAGTGGGCTATCCGACTTTTGTACGTAATTATAATCGTATTCCTGGTAAAGAAATTGCTACAGAACACACTATGGAAACAACCACCGAAGCATTATGGGCAGTAGCAGCCAAACGCGACTGGACTGGGACTACTCCTGAGAGAGTTGTGGCGAGAAAGACCATCCCAGCTGCTTCTTGGAAGAGCGCTTATAAAGGTTGGACTTATGAAGCAGAAGTTCCAGCTGCTGGTTCAACTACTAAAATTGCTTATGATTTTTGGACAGGATATAACGACTACTCAGTGGAATGGAATTATGACACCAATACCGATGCTTACAAAAGAAACAATGCCGGTGAGGCTTTTGTTGACATCAATAACGATGAACAAATTGCTAGCAAGAATGTCATAGTTTTGTTAACTACTGAAAAAGGACCGATTAATGAGAAAAAACACATGATTTATGGCACCACTGGTCGTGGCAAAGCTTTAATCTTCAAACATGGTCAAGCTCCAATTGAAGCAAATTGGACCAAGGCTACTCGTGAAGCTGAATTGCAATTTGTTGATGTGCGCGGCAAAGAGGTGGAGTTAGCTAGAGGACAAGTGTGGATTTCAGTTTTAGCCACTGATTCTGAAGTGACTTATTAAGTACGTTTAAATTAAAACTAAAAGCTGGTGAAGAAGTATTTACTTCGCCAGCTTTTTTTGTTACCATTTGGATTGAGTACAAATTGACTTCAATTAAGGATTCTTTATGGCAGACCTAAGCGACTTGCTAGTTTCTAAAGTTAGAGTAAAGATGCTGTCTTTATTTTTTGAAAAATCTAATGATATGTTTTATGTGCGTGAAATTACGCGTTTAATCAAAGAAGAAATTAATGCTGTTCGTCGTGAACTAGACAGAATGTTAGAATGCGGCTTGCTCAAGAGTGAACAACGAGCCAATCGTCTCTATTATTATCTCAATAAAAAATATCTTTATTACCAAGAATTACAAAGAATTATTATTAAAACGAGTGGTCTTGGTAAAAAAATTCGCAAATTTAGGCGTAAATTGGGTGATTTAAGCTATGTAATTTTTACTGGAGCATTTTTGAATCAAGAAAAGCTTAATAAAGATGAGTTGGATATTTTGGTGGTTGGTGAAATAGTTTTACCTGAATTGGAAGCCTTGATCAAAGCCGAAGAAAAAGAGTTTGGTAGAGAAATTAATTATGCAGTTTTAGAAACGGAAGAATTTGAATTCCGCAAAGCTCGACGTGACCCTTTTATTATGGAAGTTATGTATGGTGTGAGAGTGATGGTAATTGGAGACGAACTAGAGTTTTGTCATCGCGAATTACCAACGATTTAACCAGAACTAAATATGAAAAAGAGATCTTTAGCTAAGCCATTATTTTTGATTTTTTTCCTTACTTTAATAGCAGGGTTTATTGCTTTACCCGATCAATTTGCCAATTTTCAAAAACCAAAGATAGATTTCTATTTTTTGGGCAAACATATTTATAAGGATTATCAATTACGCAAAGGCCTGGATATTCAGGGAGGGATGCAGGTTGTTTTAGAGGCAGAAATGAACGAGATTCCTGAAGAAGATAAGACAATAGCTTTAGAAGCAGCTCGTGAAGTAATTGCTAAAAGAGTAGATCTGTATGGAATCAGTGAATCCTCTATTCAAACCTCTAAGGCAAATGGACAAAGTAGGTTAATTATTGAGTTGCCTGGAGTTTCTGATCCAGCAGAAGCTTTAGAGTTAGTTGGAAAAACGGCTTTGTTGGAATTCAAATTGCAAAGAGAATTAACTGATGAAGAAATTATTGAAGCAACTAGGTCGCCTCAAGTTTGGCTAAGTTCTTTTGTCGATACAGGCTTGACTGGCAAACAATTGAAAAAGTCTCAAGCTCAATTGGATCCGCAAACCTCAAAGCCAACTATTTCTTTAGAAATGAATGAAGAAGGTCGAGAGCTATTTGCTGAGATTACCAAGACCCACGTCAATGAAGTTTTAGCAATTTTCATTGATGGCATGCCCATTATGACTCCAGTTATCTCTACACCAATTTTAGATGGTAAGGCAGTCATTAGCGGAGATTTTAGTGTGGAAGAAGCCAAAAACTTAGCTATTCAATTAAACGCTGGAGCTTTACCAGTGAACATTAAGGTTTTAGAACAAAAAACTATTGGGGCTAGCTTGGGCGATGAGTCAATCCAAAAAAGTATTAAGGCTGGCATAATTGGCTTAGCTTTGGTTTTATTTTTTATGATACTTTATTATGGCTGGTTGGGTTTTGTTGCCAGTATTTCTTTAATTATTTACGCAATTTTAACCATCGCTTTGTATAAAGTTTTGGGCGTAGTACTAACTCTTCCAGGTATAGCAGGTTTAATTTTAACTATTGGTATGGCAGTTGATGCAAACATTTTAATTTTTGAAAGAATGAAAGAAGAACTAAGAAGTGGAAATCCTTATGCTCGAGCGATGGAACTAGGCTTTGGCCGTGCTTGGGATAGCATCAAAGATGCTAATTTGGCTTCTATTTTTACAGCTTTAGTATTAATTAATCCCTTAAACTTTTCTTTCTTAAACACTAGTGGCATGGTAAAAGGTTTTGGTTTAACTTTTTTAATTGGTACACTTTTGAGTTTATTTACTGGAGTAACGGTAAGCAGATTGTTGCTTAGGGCTTTTTTACCTATTTTTAATAGACCAAAAAAAGAAGACGGAAAGTCTAAACTATGAACTTAATGAAGTTTAAAAAAATTTATTTTTTAATCTCTCTGACCTTTTTAATTCCAGGTTTAATTTCTTTATTGTTGTTTGGCTTGAAGCCAGCCATTGATTTTACAGGAGGTTCCTTGTTGGAATTGCATTTTTCAAATCAAGAAAATTTTGATCTGCGAGAGAATAACTTTATGGATGATTTGTCTAAACTTTATGAAACGAGCATCGTGCAAAGTTCTGGAGAAAATAAAGTGATCATAAAAGGCAAAGAGATTAATAATCAAGAAAAAGATGAATTGTTGTCAAAACTAAATGAGTCTTATGGACAAGCAGAAGTTTTGCGTTTTGAAACAGTTGGGCCAATATTGGGGGCAGAATTGTTAAAGAAAACTTTAACAGCAGTTTTTCTTGTGGCCTCAATCATCGCTTTTTACGTATGGAAGCAATTTGATGAGCTCAAATACGGTCTTTGTGCTATTTTAGCAATGTTACACGATTCGCTTATTTTAATTGGCGCCTTTAGCCTATTGGGTCATTTTTTTAATGTTGAAGTAGATGTTTTATTTGTCACTGCTTTATTAACTACTCTATCTTTTTCTATTCACGATACGATTGTTGTTTACGATCGTATTAGAGAGCTCAAGCGCAAGCATCCTCGATCTAGCTTAGAAAATATTGCTAATGCAGCAGTTTTAGAAACTCTTAGTAGATCGATTAACAATTCAATGACGATTATTATTATGCTTTTAAGTCTGGTTGTTTTAGGTGGTGATACTATTCGTTGGTTTGTTATTGCTTTACTAATAGGAGCTATTACCGGTACCTATTCAAGTACTTTTACAGCTGTGCCTTTATTATTAGTTTTTGAAAAAAAGAAAAATTAAACAAGCAGTTTTTTGGCTTCTTCGAGTAATTGTTTTTTAGAATTTAATTTTGGATTTTCTAAAACTTTTTCAAGTAGTTTATCTAAAACTTCTCCAAGTATAGGACCTGGTTTAATAGCCAATTCCTTCATCAAATCATTCCCATTGATATTCAAATCCTCAAGTCCCATGGGTTGGTTTAATTGCTCAATAATGCGTTTTTTCATTTCTTCTAAACGCCAGCTAGTTTTTTTAGCCCCGCTTCCTAGGCGATCGCCTTCTCTTAAATCAAGAATATCGTCTATATTCTCAAAACCAACTCTACGAATAAAACGACGAATCGAAGCATCGGAGTGATACTCTTGATAGTGGAACATGTGATATCTAACCAGGATAAAAACTCTTTGACAATCTTTTTTGGATAACTTTAATCTTTCAGCGATTCTACTAGCAATTCTAGAACCTAAAATATCGTGATTATAAAAAGTAATCTCCTCGTTTTCTTCTCTGTAAGATGGTGGTTTTCCAATGTCATGAAGTAAAGCTGCTAATCTGACAATAGGATCTTTGGAAGGACAGTATCTGAGCGTATCAAGACTATGAGTCCAAACATCAGTTGTGTGATGTCCTCTTTGTTGCATGTTTATGCCTTGATAAAGCTCTGGAATTATTTGCATTAATAAGTCACTTTGATCAAGCATCTCTATGCCTTTAGCAGGATTATTACTGACTAGAATTTTGAGCAGTTCGTCTCTAATTCTTTCAAAACTGACAAATTTTAATGAGTTTTTGTGAAGTTTAATGGCAGAATAAGTTTCTGTTTCAATGTCCATATTTAATTGTACAGCCAGACGCACAGCTCTTAGCATGCGTAGGGCATCTTCTGCAAATCTTTGATCTGGCTTACCTACGGTGCGAATAATTTTTTTATTAATATCTATTTGACCGTTATGATAATCAATTAACTCAAAATGATTTTTTTCAATTAAATATTGTTCTTGAATTTGTTTTTGAGAAAAGATTTTTTGTAAATATTCTTTGTCAACGCTGATCGCTAAAGCATTAATGGTAAAATCTCTTCTTTCCAAATCTTCTTTGATATTTTTTCCAAAAATGACCTCATTTGGGCGTCGATGATCTGAGTATTCTCCATCACTGCGATAAGTAGTAATTTCAAATGGTGCTAAATTATTTTCTGTTGATTTTAATGATTGTTTTGTTATAGCTTTATCTTTAAGCGAAGCATGAATTTTTTTAGCGTTTTTTAAATCTATAATTTTGTTACTTTGTTGAGTTTTTGTTATCAAAAGATAACCAAGATTCTTTTGTGGCAGTTGATAGTGTTGATTCATTAAGTTTAGTAAATTTTCGTGAGTGAGACTGACCGTACCAAACTTATTTTCATAAAAACTATCTTTAAAAATACTTTGTATTTCTGTGGGATTAGCATCGCTAGTAAAATCATAATCTTTAATAGTCGAAGGTTCAAAATTCATTACCAGGTCGCGCACTGCACCACCGACCAAAAAACCTTCGAATCCATTTTTATTTAAAAGATGAAGAATATATAAAACTTCAAATGGTAAATTTAGCTTCATGGCTTTATTATAAGTCTAAGTAAGATGAAATGGCATATACAATCACCACTATTGCCCAAGAACCTCAAAGAACTTGAGGAAATACTATTAAAAAATAGAGAAATTGCGGAATCAGAGCAATTTTTTAAAGGCACTTCTCCTTTTAAAATTACCCTGCAAGAATTAGGAATTAGTCAAAAAGAATTGGAAAAAATCCAAGCAAGATTGCTTAAGGCTAAAAATTGCAATGAAACGATTGTGATTTTTGGTGATTACGACGCCGATGGAATTAGTGCCACAGCAGTGTTGTGGCAAACCTTACACGCCCAGGGTTACCAGGTATTTCCTTTTATTCCCAATCGACTCAAGCATGGTTATGGTTTATCTATTAAGGCTTTAAATGATCTTTTATTGCAACAACCAAATATTTCGTTAATCATTACTGTTGATAATGGTATCGTTGCACACAAAGCCTTGGATTTTTTAAGCGAAAAAAAGATTGATGTGATTATTAGCGATCATCACCAACATGATGGAGAACAAGTCAAAGCTTTGGCTGTTTTTCATTCGACTAAAGTTTGTGGTTGCGCAGTGGCTTGGTTTTTAGCTAGGGAACTGAGTGAAGACAAAAACAAGATGTTGCTAACAAATTTATTGGCCTTGGTGGCCATTGCCACTGTAACGGACTTGATGCCCCTTCTGTCTCTAAATCGTTCTTTATTAATGTATGGTTTAGTAGTTTTAAGAGCTAATAAAAATCTTGGTTTACGAAAGCTTTTCGCCAAGACAGTTATTAATCCAGAAAAAATTGACAGCTATATTCTTGGTTTTCAAATTGGACCACGCATCAATGCCATGGGACGTTTGGCAGACAGCATGGATGCCTTACGCTTGCTTTGTACTCAGAATGAAAAAAAAGCTGAAGAATTAAGTGATTTATTACACAGTACTAATGAAGATCGACAAAACTTAACTTTCGATTTAACCAAACAAGCAGAGGAAATAGTGTCCAAAGAAACTGAACAATCTATTATCATTTTAAGTTCAAAAGAATATCACGAAGGAATTATTGGTTTAATTGCTGGAAAAATGACAGAAAAATTTTCTAAACCAAGTATTGTTATTAGTATTGGAGAATCAGTTTCTAAAGCCTCTGCTCGATCTTTAGCTGGTTTTAATATTACTGAATTTATTCGTTTATTTAAAAAAGATTTATTGGAAGTGGGAGGGCACCCTTTGGCTGCTGGTTTTGCTTTAGAAACGCAAAAAATCACTTTGGTCCAAGAAATGATGCAAAGCAAGGCAAAAGAAATGTTGAAGAATAAAAGTTTAGAAAAAACTTTAGTAGCTGAAACAATTCTTTCTTCTCATTTATTAACTCAGGAAACAGCTGAATTAATTGAAAAATTTTCTCCCTTTGGTTTGGCTAACCCTAAGCCAATGTTTGTTTTTAAAAATGTGATGATTAAGAATTACAAGTTATTAGGTAAAGAACAGGAACATTTAAAATTAATTGTGACATTTAATGGTGAAGGCAAAGAATATGAAGTCTTAGCTTGGGGGAAAGGGGAATTAACTTCTGAATTTAAACTAGGTGAACGTTTGGATTTGTTGGCTTCTTTGGAAGTTAACTCTTATCGAGATTTTAAAAAAGTTCAGTTAGTATTAAAAGATTTTAAAAAACCGGAGTGATTAAGCTCCGGTTTTTCTTATTAATTATCAAATAAAAATTAAAGATGCTTTTCTAGCATGCCTTCAATTTTTTCAAGAGATAGGGCGCCTGGAACAAGTTCAAAACCGCCTTTTTTACTAATAATAATTGTACCTGGAGTACCTGTAACTCCAGCTTTTGCTCCACCAGCTTGATCATCCTTAACGGTTTGTTTCATTTCGGCATTATCCAAACAAGTCTTGACTTGATTGCGGTTAGCCCCAGCTTCATTGGCAAGAGCGAGTATCGTTTCTTCGCTGACTTTTTTATTTTCCGTGTCATTACCGTAAATTGAACCGTCAGCCATTTTTTCATAGACTTTGTCTGAAAATTTCCAGAAGGCTTCATTGGAACCATAAGTTGCTACACATTCACTGGCTTCAGCTAATGTTTGAGCATTGGGATGAAAACTAAGCGGTAAATGTCTATAAACCCAAACGATGTCTTTTTCGTATTTTTTCATTAAATCAACCATTGTAGGGTGAAACTTATTACAATATGGACATTCATAATCTGAATATTCAATCATTACTACCTTGGCTTTTGCATTACCTCTGAAATGATCTGTTTTAGCATCAAATGCTGGCACACTTTCTAATTTTTTAAGAGCAGCTGCATCAGCTGTGTTGCTATCTTTTGCTGCAGCAGCGATATTGGTTCCCCCAGATTTGAGCATTTGGTTTTCTCTCCATAGTGAGCCACCCAAAAACCCTAAAATAAAAGCTATGATCAATAAAATAATTAAAGAAAAATTAGCATTTATAAAATCACTGAAAACTTTAAAAGAAAATCTATTTAAAGCTTGAGGCAGATCGTTTTTTTGAATTTTTATTGCCATAGGGCCTTTCTACATTTAATTATTATAATAAAAGTAGATTACAATATGCCTTAATAATAAGAATTTTACAAGCAGAAATTATATGAAGCGAAATAGGATCTTAAGTATTTACGAAAAAAACCAACTTTTTAAGTATGGTTTCAAAGAAGCGGATTTACTTACCAAGGGCGAATTACCAGTTGAATATCTCACCGGATTTGTCGAATTTACGAGTCTTAAATTGAAAGTTAACCAAAATGTTTTAATTCCTAGGGTAGAAACTGAAGAATTGATTGTTTTAATGAAAGATTTTTGTTTCTTATTAAAAGATAAACTTTCTTATTTGGAAGTAGGCACTGGCAGTGGCGCAATTAGCTTGGCTTTTTATGATTTTTTAAAAAAACAAGATAAAATTGATATTGATAAATTTGTCATAAGTGACTTGTCTTTGTCGGCGCTAAATTTAGCAAGAGAAAATTTTCAGAATTTATTTGGAGATGAAGTAAAAAACCAGATCAAATTTTTGCAAAGTAATTTACTAAGTGATTGCCCGCATTGCAAATTCAATTTAATAGTAGCCAATTTACCATATATTCCATCTCATCTAATTAGAAGTTTAGAGGCCAGTGTTAAAAATTATGAACCGCTATTAGCTTTAGATGGCGGTTCAACTGGTTTTGAGTTAATTAATAAATTTTTAGAACAGATTATAAGTAAAAATATTTTGGCAGATGAAAGCAAAATTTTCTTAGAAGTTCATGAAACTCACACAGTAGATTTTATTAGAAAAAATTTCTCCAATATTGTTAAGAATTTTTTAATTGAAGAATTTGATGATCAATTTGGAAGGCATCGCTTTTTAGTTCTCAAAAAGACTTAAATATTTTTGAGCAATTGCATTAATTTCATACTTTTTAATAAAAGTTTCATGAGCATTATGAGATAATTTTTTTTGCAATTTTTTATTTTTTAATAGTTCAATAATTTTTTTTGCTAGATCAAAATAATTTCCATCTTTGGCTAATAAAGCATTCTTTTGATCTATAAGTATTTCATTTCCCGGAGCTCGATTGAAAGCGATAATTGGTTTGCCAAGAGCCATAGCTTCAATGATAGTCAGTCCAAAACCCTCAAGTGGCCAAACTGATGGACAAATGATAAGATCGCTTTTCTCAAGCAGCTTTTGTTTGTTAGCAACATATTTTAAAAATTTAATTTGCTTATTAGTTTTTGCGATTTTTTTAAGTTCATCGTAAAAACTTCCCTCACCAATAATTTGCAGTTCAAGATTTTTAATTTGTTTCTGTACTAAATAAAACGCTTTAATTACTAAGTCCTGACCCTTGCCTTTTTCCAGTCTGGAAATGACGCTGATAATTTTATCATTATGTTTTTTATATATCGTGTTAACAGGGAGAGTTCCACAAGGAATTAAAACCATTTTTTTATCTTCAAACACATTTTTTAGTGCTACTTTAGTATTGTTTGAAGGAATAATAACTTGTTTGGCAATGCTTTTATTCAGAGAATAAAGTATTTTTGGTATGCCACATAATTTACTAAATAATGGTTCCAGTGGACCATACTCTATGAAATAAATTGGCAGATTAAACAATTTAGCTAATCGACCGGGAATAATTTTTTCAGAGAAACCAGAATACAAAACAATTTGTTTGCCAGCTGATTGACTAATCTTTTTAAAAATTTTTAAATAAGCAAAAATTGCAAAAGGAGCTAGACAAAAACTCTTGATTAAGCCTTTGTAATTTCCAGAAAAATCTAAATAAATTGGAATTTTATGCAAACTAACTTTTTCTTTTTTGCGCAAACCACTTAGAAGATGTGAATTGCTAGTGTAAAGTGCTACTTGATGATTTTGATTAGCTATGGCTAAGACCAAGTCATTGGCAAATTGTTCTGCTCCTCCGAAATCACTACTTTGTAAAAAAAAGTTAATCGTCATTTTTTCTCAATTTGGACGATGATGTCGTTCATATCTTTGGGGAGCTTATCTAGGATCTGATTGATCTTGGGGCCAAGTAAGGGGGCGAGAATTTTGGCTAAAAGTAATAATATAATAATATTGAAAAACCACACTCCTGCACTGCGTGAAATGCCAGCTACGAAATTTTTTTTCACAATAGTCCAATTACTGACATTATAAAGAGTATTTTGTTTTTCTAGAAATTTTTTTGCAAATTTGATCATGTGTTTATTTTATCTATTATTTTTCTTTTTAGCTAGATTCGATGTTAATGTTATACTTAGTTTACGTCTATGAAAAATCAATTTAAGTCAGGCATGTGGCAAGAAGAAATTAACACTAGAGATTTTATTTTTAACAATTTTACTCCCTATGATGGAGACAAATCTTTTTTAGTGGGACCGACAGAAGCGACGCAAAAGCTTTGGGATAAATCTAGCGAATTATTGAAGCAAGAAATTAAGAAGGGTGGTGTTTTGGATATTGATACTAAAACCATTTCTTCGATTACCAGCCACAAACCTGGTTATCTTGACAAAAATTTAGAGAAAATTGTTGGCTTTCAAACTGACCAACCTCTTAAAAGAGCAATTAAACCTTATGGCGGTATCAGAGTAGTTGAGGCTGCTTGTGAGGAAAATGGTTATAAAGTTGATCTAAGCGTTTCTGAAATTTTTGATAAATATCGCAAATCTCACAATGATGGGGTTTTTGATGTTTATACCAAAACCATGCGCCAGTTGCGTTCAACTGGGATTTTAACTGGTTTGCCAGATAACTATGCTCGTGGTCGCATCATCGGTGATTACCGTCGTGTGGCTCTTTATGGCATCGATCGCTTGATCGAAGCCAAAAAAGCAGATAAAGACACTGTAGATGGGGTAATGACTGACGATGTAATTAGACTTCGTGAAGAAGTGAGCGAACAAATTAAAGCTTTAAATGAAATGAAGGAAATGGCGGCTTCTTATGGTTTTGATATTTCTAAACCAGCGATCAATGCTAAGGAGGCAATTCAATGGACTTGGTTTGGTTTCTTAGCAGCACTTAAGGAACAGGATGGTGCTGCCATGAGTCTTGGTAATGTTAGTACTTTTTTTGATATCTATATTGAAAGGGATTTAGAAAATGGCAGTTTAACCGAGGCAGAAGCTCAGGAGCTAGTCGATCACTTCATCATGAAATGTCGTTTAATTCGTCACTTACGCATGGATGCTTATAACCAACTTTTTGCTGGTGATCCAACTTGGATTACTGAGGCTGTCGGCGGCTTTTTTGCTAATGGTCAACACAAAATCACTAAAACTAGCTTTAGATTTTTGCAAAGTCTATATAATATTGGTTCGGCTCCAGAGCCAAATTTAACTATTCTTTGGTCAGACAAATTACCAGAGGGTTTCAAGAAATTTTGCGCTCAAGTTTCAATTGATACATCATCGCTTCAATATGAAAATGATAATTTAATGCGCGAAGTTGGCAACTGTGACGATTATTGCATTGCTTGTTGTGTCTCGATGATGGAAACTGGCAAAGAAATGCAGTTTTTTGGTGCGCGTTGTAATTTAGCTAAGGCTTTGTTGTTAGCCCTCAACGAAGGTCGCGATGAAAAAACAGGTGAATTAATCGTACCTAATATTGCCAAATTACCAGATGGACCGATTGACTATGCAGAATTTAATAAACGATTTAAAAAAACTGTCGCTTATTTAGCTCAAGCTTACGTTAACACCATGGATGTTATCCATTACATGCACGATAAATACTATTACGAAAAAGCACAAATGGCTTTGATGGATACCAAGGTCAAAAGAAACATGGCTTTTGGCATAGCCGGTCTTAGTGTGGTGGCGGATTCTATTTCAGCTATCAAATTTGCAAAGGTAACCGTAGTTCGCAATGAGGATGGCTTAACCAAAGAGTTTAAGGTTGAGGGTGAATATCCGATGTATGGTAATGATGACGATAAAGTTGATTTGATTGCTCAGCAATTAGTTGAAGATTTTAATGCTGAGTTAGCTAAACAACATATTTATCGCGATGCGACGCCAACTTTGTCTGTTTTAACCATTACTTCAAACGTGGTTTATGGCGAAAAAACTGGAGCTACTCCAGATGGTCGCAAGGCCGGTGAGCCTTTTGCTCCTGGTGCTAACCCAATGCATGGTCGAGATCACTCAGGAGCTATCGCCTCGCTTAATTCAGTGGCGAAAATTGATTATAGAAATGCTCGTGATGGAGTTTCTAATACTTTTTCGATTGTGCCCAAAACTCTTGGTGAAAATAAAGAAACTCAAATTAAGAACCTGCTAGGTATGTTAGATGGCTACTTTAATAAAAATGCTCATCACTTAAACGTAAACGTTCTCAATCGTGAAACCCTTGAAGATGCTATGGCTCATCCTGAAAAATATCCGCAATTGACCATTCGTGTTTCTGGTTATGCAGTCAATTTTATTAGATTGAGCGAAGCTCATCAGAGAGAAGTTATTGCCAGAACATTCCATGCAAGCATGTAGTTTAAAAATACATTCAATTGATACCTTTGGCACTCATGATGGTCCAGGTATTCGTTTGGTGATTTTCACCCAAGGTTGTTCTTTTAGATGTGTTTATTGTCACAACCCAGATACTCAGGATTTAAAAACAGATAAAATGAAAATCATCAAAACAACTGAAATAATTGCACTTTTAGAAAAAGAAAAAACTTATTTTGGCAAAACTGGTGGTTTAACAATTTCTGGGGGAGAACCAACTTTGCAAGCCTCAGCTCTAATAGAGCTCTTTCAAGAATGCAAGAAACATGGCTTTAATACCTGTCTTGATACCTGTGGAGCCATTTTTGATAAAACTGTGCAGGAACTTTATGATTTAACTGATGTAGTTTTACTTGATGTCAAACACATTGATCCTATTTGGCATCAAAAATTAACTAAAGCTAGTAACGAAAATGTTTTAAAGAATGCGAACTGCCGTGAACAAAGTGGCAAAGAAATGTGGCTACGTTATGTTTTGGTGCCCGGTTGGACGGACCAGTTAGAGCACCTGCAAGCTTGGGCTAAATATTTTGCAGGATTTAAAACTGTCCAAAGAGTAGAAATTATTCCTTATCATAAATTAGGGGTTTTTAAATATGAGGCTTTGGGTCGCAAATATGAGCTTGATGGTATAGAACCACCAAGCAAAACTGAGACTGCCAAAGCAGAACAAATTTTTGTAAAGTATCTAGGTAATAAAGTTGTAGTGGTTTAAGTCATTTCAACACATAAAAAGAAAATTATGAATTTTAGTGCTGTTTTTTATCCAAAATCAATTGCCATCATTGGAGCTTCAAGTCATGAAAAAACGGTTGGCAATGATATAGTTAAAAACTTGGTCAGACAGGGTTATGCTGGCAAAATTTATCCTATTAATCCTAAAATAGAAGAACTTTATGGGTTAAAAGTTTATAGTAACATTGATCAGGTTGAGGATTTAGTGGAGTTGTTGGTAATAGCTATTCCAGCTAAATTAGTCGCAGAAGAAATCAAGAAGGGTTCCATAAAAGGAGTTAAGGCCGCCATTGTTATATCAGCTGGTTTCAAAGAAGTTGGCAATCTAGAGTTAGAAAAAGAATTAGCCAAAACTTGTAGAGACCTTGATATTACCTTAGTGGGCCCAAATTGTTTGGGAGCTATTAATGCTGAAATTCAGATGAATGCTTCTTTTGCGAGCATTATGCCTCCCATTGGCGAGGTGGCTTTTATGTCACAAAGCGGTGCGCTTTGTACAGCAGTTTTGGATTATGCCAAAGATTTGGGTATTGGTTTTTCTAAATTTATTAGTATTGGTAATAAAGCTGCTTTAAATGAATTAGACCTAATCAAATATTTGCATGCTGATAAAAAAACCAAAGTGATTTGTATGTATGTAGAATCTCTTGAAAATGCACCAGAGTTTATAGAGGTTTTGCGCAAGTTAAATAGGGGCAGAAATCCCAAACCAATTATTGTACTTAAATCAGGCAAAACTGCTGCTGGAGCTGGAGCAATTGCTTCTCACACTGGCTCACTAAGTAGTGGTGACAGTGCTTATAAAGCTTTGTTTGCTCAAGCTGGCATGATTCGCGCTAATAGCGTTAGTGAGCTTTTTGATTTAGCTCAGATTTTTTCAATGAACGAGATTGTGAGAGTAAATAAAGTTGCGATTATTACTAATGCTGGAGGTCCTGGAGTTTTGGCAACTGATGCGGTTATAGAAAATGGTTTGGAGTTAGCTAAACTAGCTCCTGAAACAGTGGCTGAATTGCGCTCTTTTTTGCCTGTTTCAGCTAGCACTCATAACCCGATTGATGTTTTAGGAGATGCTGTTGGTGAAGTTTATGAGAAAACGATCAATGTTCTGGCTAAAGATGCAAATATTGATGCCATTATTTTACTTCTAACCCCTCAATCGATGACTGAACCTGACAAAACCGCACAAGCAGTAGTACAAATGCGTAAAAAGAGCAAAAAACCAATTGTAGTAAGTTTAATGGGCAAAAAATTAGTTGCTGCTGGAGTAGAGATTTTACGTAGTAACAAAATTGCGACAATAGCTTTTCCAGAACCAGCAGCTATGGCTTTAGCTAAATTTGCTAAGTTTAGTAGTTGGAGTAAAAAACAAAACGAAGAAATTTTAAGTTTTAATGATGTTGACCGAAAAAAAGTAGCAGAGATTTTTACCAAAGCTAAAAGCCAGAATAAAACCTCTTTTCCAGAGGCAGAAGCCATGGAAATTATGAGAGCTTATAACTTTCCTTTGATGAAATCTGCGGTAGTTAAAAGTTCTAAGGAGGCTTTAAAAGTCATGCAGGAATTCAAGTGCGAAGCAGCCATGAAAATTGTTTCACCAGATATCTTGCATAAAAGTGATGTTGGTGGGGTAAGTTTAAATGTGACCGTTGCTACTGTGGTTGATGAATATGAAGCGATGATGAAAAGAGTGTCACAAAATAAACCTAATGCAAAATTAGAGGGTGTTTTGTTATTGCAAATGGCTAAGAAAGGTACGGAGCTAATTTTAGGCATCAACAAAAACTCTTTAGGTACCATGTTGATGTTTGGTTTGGGTGGTATTTATGTAGAAGTTTTCAAAGATGTTAATTTTGCTTTTGCTCCACTGACTAGAGAAGATGCTTTAAATATGATTAATGGTCTCCGCTCTAGCAAGTTACTAGATGGAGTGAGAGGTGAAAAGCCAGTTGATAAAGAAATTCTCGTTGAAACGATTGGTCGTTTAGCTCAGTTAGTACATGACTTTCCAGAAATAGTTGAATTAGACATCAATCCTCTTTTGGCAAATGGAGATGGAGTGAAAGTTTTGGATACAAGAGTTGTTATAGAGTAAATGATATAATTGCTTGCCTTATGAAGTCAGCTATCTACGCTTTTTCCGGTGATCCTATTACTTTTGGTCATATTGATATTATCAAACGTGCTGCGGCTGTTTTTGACCGTGTGGTGGTGGCAATCGGTGTCAATCCAGCCAAAAAATATCTTTTTTCTCAAGAAGAGAGGACGGAGATGGCCAAAAGATCCCTTTTTGACTTAAAAAACGTTGAAGTTAAGTCTTTCAGTGGCATGTTGGTGGATTTTGCCTATGAGAATAACATTGATGTTATTGTTAAAGGTGTACGCAGCAATCGTGATTTTGAATATGAAATGAGTCTGCACAATTTAGGTGAAAGTCAAAAACTCGGCATCGATACTTTTATTTTATTTACTAGACCAAGTTTAGCTCATATCAGCTCTGGTGCTGTCAAAGAAATACAAGAGGGTCAAGGTTTAATTCAAGATTATGTGCCAGCTTATGTGAAGCAGTGTGTTGAGAGCAAGTTAAGTGGTCAATATATTATTGGTCTAACTGGTGAAATTGGCAGTGGCAAATCCTATGTTGGAAAAAAACTTGTGGAGCTGTCTTCTAAAATGGATTTAGAAGCTCACAATATAGAACTTGATGATTTAGCTAAACAAATTCAGTCGGATTTAAAAGAAGATAAATATACAATAGTTCGAAAACAAATTATTGATACTTTTGGAGCAGAAGTGGCTAATGCTGATGGCAGCATCAATCGTAAAATTCTTGGTGAAATTGTTTTTGCCGATCAGAAAAAACTCAGTCGACTAAACGAAATTATGGAAACTCCTATTTTAGTGCGTTTGCGCAGGGAATTAAAAAATAAAAAAGGTTTAATTATTTTGAACGCGGCTTTATTAGCAGAAGCAAGAATGAGTCAACTTTCTAATTACAACACTATTCTTTTATCAGTTGATCAAAAAACCCAAAATCAAAGATTGTCAGATAGAGATTTGAGTCAAGAACAGATTAAAAGAAGATTGAAGAGTCAATATGATTTTCTTAGTAAGAAAAAATATTTAGAAGCAGAAATAAAAGAAAATCAGCAGGGCAAATTATGGGTTTTAGATAATAAGGCTGCCTCTGATTTGGAAATAAAAAAACTACTGCAAAGTATTTTAAGCTATTTCTATAGAAATGGGGCAGTGATCTGAGCCCTGCACATGATTGTGAATTTCAGCTGATTTCAATCTTTTCTTAAGATTTGAACTAATAAAAAAATAATCGATTCTCCAGCCCACATTTCTCTGTCTTGCTCCAGAACGCTGGCTCCACCAGGTATATTGATCCTTTTTAGTTGGATTAAGAGCGCGGAAGCTATCGATAAAGCCGATGCTTAGCAATTTATCTATCCAAACTCTTTCCTCTTTTAAAAATCCTGAAATGAGCTCATTTTCTTTTGGTCGAGCCAGATCAATTTCTTGGTGTGCCGTATTTACGTCACCACAAATAATGATATTTTTTTCTGTTTTTAATAATTCTTTAAGATAATTAAGCAAGAAATCATAATAAGCCATTTTATAAGCCAATCTTTCTTCGGAGGCTTTGCCATTGGGAAAATAAATATTAAAAAGTGTGAAGTCTTTGTATTTAGTGATCAGGGTACGTCCCTCACGATCAAACTTATTTTCTTTGAGACCAACTTGGATGCTTTCTGGTTTTTCTTTTGTATAAGTTACAACTCCGCTATATCCTTTTTTTTCTGCCCAAGCAAAATAACCATGATAAGAGTCGATGTTAGTTAAATCGAAAGTCAGTTGATCTGGAGAAGCTTTAGTTTCTTGTAAACAAACGATATCAGCATTTGTTTCTTCAAGCCACTTTAAAAAACCCTTTTTTAAGATAGCGCGTATGCCATTCACATTCCAAGAATAAATCTTCATAATATTGAAATTATAGCGTATATTTAAGCCATTGTTTTATGAATGAATTTGATCGATTAGTTTACTTGACCATAGCCTACAGTAGCTACTTTTCTTTTGCTTTAAATAAAAGCGAGATTTTAAAACGTTTGCCTTTTTCTTCTAGTTTTAAGTATTTATTTTATGGAGAAAGGCAATCTCCAAAAAAAGTATTAATTTCACAACAAAAAATAAATAATTCTTTAAAAAAATTGCTGGAGCTGTCATTAATTGAAACTGATGGTGAATACTTTTATTTACAAAAAAAAGACTTGCAAAATAGAAAGCAAAGAACGGTTTTTTATGATTTTAAAAATGAAGAGGCAATGGCCTTTGCAAAAATGGCTAGCATCATTCCTTTTGTTAAAGCAGTAGCCCTAACCGGATCAGCTGCTGTTGGTAATGCTCTCAAAGATGATGATCTGGATTTTATGATAATTTGTCAAAGTAATACTTTGTGGCTGACACGTTTTTTATTAATTATTTTAGTTAAATTAAAAGGTAAGAGGCCAGTTTTTAATAAGCCTAATTCCTGGTGCATCAATTTATTTTTGGATGAGAGCGATCTGGTTTTAGATCAAAATAGAAGAAGTCTGTATGAAGCTTATGAAGTTTTACAAATGCAATTTCTTTTTGATCGTGGTCAGTATGAGAAACTTTTTTTAAATGCTAATCATTGGCTTAAAAAATATTTAGCCTATTATAGTGATTGTAAATTTAGTCAATACAAAGAAAATAAGTCTTTTTCATTGATTAATCAATTATTCTTTTTTATACAAAAAACATATCGTCTAGCTATTTTTGGCAAAGAGAATTTTTCATTAAGTCCAACTCAGGCTTTTTTCAATGATATTAATTTTAAAAATAAACTGATAGGAAGCTTAAAGAAGCAAACAATTATTAAGGAATGATGAATTTTTTAAATAAATTGTTAGCTTTTGAAAAAACTTGGGCTCATGACAAAACAAGCAAAAAATATTTTTTAGTTTATTTCAATTTTGCTTTAATGGGTTTTTTCTTATTTATTATATTGGCTGGTTTAAATCATCAGTCGTTTTTCTATCTTCCAATTAATAATAATGATCTTACGTTTTTATTCATTGTTTATTTATTCTTGAACTTTTCATCATTTTTAATTCAAAAAAGTTATATTCGTTTAGCAACTCTTTTTACTATCTTTATATTATTACTTGCTCTATTTCAAGCAACTTTAAGTTTGGGAGTAGATTTTTATGTTATCGACAGTATGTATCCATTTCTTATTTTAATGAGTGCTGTTTTAGTTAATCCAAAGTTTGCTCTTTTTATTTTTGTATTCATATCTTTGACAATTCTTGCGATTTTTTTCTTACAAAGTAATGGATATGTGGTGAGCAATTCTACTTGGAAAACATCTATTCCAAACTTTTCACAAATATCAATCGTTCTAATTAGTTATGCTTTAATGGTTTCTTTAGTTTGGCTTTCTTTTAAAGAGATTGAATTGAAATCAAAAAAAATAAAAAATTCACAATTGGAAAAATTAGTTAAATTAATTCCACTTTTAGATTTAGGGAAACTAACAACGGGGTTAATTCGGGAAATTAGAAATCAGTTATCTGTTATAAGTATTGTGTTACAAAATGCACAAGCTAACAAAAACACAGTTAATGACTTAGATTTAGCTTTTGAAGCAGTAGATCAGATAGATAATCTTACTAAATTGAGTTTATGCAAGCTATCAGATCAAGCAGATCTAGAAGTTTTTAACTTGAATTTAGAAATTAAAAATATGATTAATTTATTTAAAGATAAATCTAGAAAGAAAAAAATAAGAATAATTTTTGAACCAAATAAAAGCTATCAGTTACATGCAGACAGAATGAAGCTCGACCAAGTTTTATTAAGTTTAATTTTAAATGCCATTGAATCTTATGAACATACAAAGAATAATGATAAAAATATTTTTATTAAATTAATTAAGAAACCAAGGAACTTGTTAATTAAAGTTAAGGATTATGGAGTAGGAATAGATAAAAAACATTTAGCATCTATTTTTAATCCATATTTTACTCTGAAAGATACCACAAAAGCTCTTGGCTTAAGTCTTTACGTTAGTCAAGAAACAATGACTAAAGCTTACGCAACTAAAATCAAAGTAGAAAGTTCAATCGGAGTTGGATCTACTTTTACTCTTTATATCAAAAACAAATTTTTATTAATTTAATTTTTTACTAATTGCTACTTGCAATGATTTTTTATTTTTGTTAGTTTGATTGTTGCTGTGGAATATAGTGAAAATCTATAACTGTGCCGCAACGGTGAATTTCCATTGAGAAATGAGTCCGATCTTCAGCAAAGAGAAATCTTGACGAGCATCGAGGAATACTTTTATCTCCGATGCTCCCTAACAAGGGAGCTTTTTGTTTTAAAGAATCACAGCTTAGTATAAATATAAATAAGCCTGGTGGTTTCACTTGGCTAAGAAAGGTAAGATGGAAAAAAATCCAAACAGAAAAGCTGTGGAGATGGCTGTTAGTATTGGGAGCAAACCCAAAGAAGTGAGTGATCAATGGGCCAGTTTAGGGGCGCAAAAGTTTGATATCCACTCGCAATTGGAAGCCATAGGCTCGGAACTTCACATCGAGAATGGAGAATGGCAAAAATTATTATCACAAGTTGGTTCCTGGTTAGTTAATCTTCTTGATCAAAAAATAGAAAACATCCAAGCAAAAGTGGTTGAGCAAGAAACAGCTGTTGAGCTAAGACGGTTATTTGGTATGCCTTTATCTTTGCTAGCTATGCCAGTCTTTGTAGAATTAGAAAAAATGGAATTATTGGCAAAGATAGATTTAACAAAAGAAGCCATCGATATTTCTCAAATTTGGGAACAAATTAATAATAGAGTTCTTTACATGGTGCAATTGTTTTTGGCAGGACAAATCGAGCAAATTGAAACTGAAGAAAAAGCTCATCAAAAAGCTTTTGAAGCTTCTCAAAACGAAGCAAAAGGCCTTGAAGCTTTATCTGGAACAGTACACTTAGTGGAAGACAAGTTTTCTTTAAAACTAAAAGAACTAAAAGAGAAGAAAGAACTGCTTTTTGAAAACTTTAGAAAAGTAGGTGGCAATATTCAAAATCTGGTTGAAAGTTCTTTTGAAAAAACTATTTTTAATGCTAGCAGACAAAGTACTCAGCCTATTGCTATTAGTTAACTATTGATCCCGGGCCAGGATTCGAACCTAGAATAATTGATTCAGAGTCAATGGTGATGCCATTTCACTACCCGGGAGGGTAAATTTTAAGATTTTTTTATCTTCTGATTATATAACAAAGTGATTTTTCTTTCAGAGGATAAATATGCAAAAGATTTTAATTTTAGAAAATGATTGGTCAATACTTTCTCTTCTTTGCGATTTTTGTAAGAAGTACGGACACCAAGTTTTTTGCGCTCAATCTATTGAAAGAGCTGAGGAGTTATTAAAACAAAATACCTTTGATTTATTTTTGTGCGAAAGAATTTTACCAGATGGAGATACCTTATCTTTACTAGAAAAAATAAAAGAGAAGAAACTTTTTATGAGGGCAGTGGTGTTCAGCCATAAAAAATCTTTAATAGATAGAATAAGCACTCTTAAATTAGCTGATGAATTTATAGCTAAACCATTTAATTCAATTGAATTTTTTCTTAGAATAAAAAACATCTTAGCTTTGGAAAAAAAGACTCATCAAAGCGATTTTGATGAATCTATTTTTTTACTTAGGGATAGCTCTAATGCTATTAACTACAACCGCTTCCGTCCTCAAGAATTAAAAATTTTAGAATGTTTTTTTAAACATAAAAACATCATTATTTCTTATGAAACGATTTCAGCTTATGTTTGGGGTTATAAAGAACCTTTGCCAATTAAAAAAACAATTAATGTATATATCAGAAGAATTAGATCTAAGTTAATTACAAATTTTAAAATAGAAACAATTAAAAACAGGGGCTACAGATTTATTGATTTAAGGGAAAATAGCAAGTAAAAGTAGCTCCTTTATTTTTTTTAGAAATAATTTTGATATTTCCCTTAAACTCTTTTTTTAAAGTTTGGTTAATTTGCTGAATACTGCAATCAGAGTCTTGTTCTCTGAAAATAAATAAATTTTGCCTACCAATGGTTTTCTCTAGGAATGACAAACCTCTGCCTCCGTTAGTAATGCTGAGCGAAAATTTAGCTGGACTTTCTATTTTGGCAATAATTAGAATTATTCTGTTTTGAAAATCATTTAAAGAATAGGCTTGACTTGCATTTTTTAATAGTTTAAATATCAAGCCTTGAAAAATAATTTTATTTCCAGCAATTTGAATTTCTTCAGGTAAATTAATTTTAATACTGTAGATAAATTCGTTTTTATTGAGTTTGGCTAGGTTTAGCACCTCTTCAATCGATTTCTTAATAAAAAAGCTTTGTTTGCGTGCATTTTCTCCAACATTTTTCATGATGGGAAAATTGTAATTTTTCAACTTAAAATTTACTTAAAATTTGGGCTATTTTTTGATCTCCCAAACTTGTAAACATGGTGCTTGGTTTGGTCGACAAAAGCTTTTAAGCAAATTAGCCTCAGGTAAATTGATTTTTAAACGATGCGAGTTGACCACTAATAATTTTATGTCAAAATCCTTTGCTTTTTCCCAAAAAAAACTGGGAATTTCTCTCACTGGTTGCCCAATTCCTTCCACATAAATATTTTCGACATTTTTGTTATGTAAGTTTAAGAGTATTCCATCTGGAAGAGTGCCGAAATGGCCCTCAGTAGCAACGGCGACTTTTTTAGTCTTAGCTAGTTTTTCGATAAAGTCAGTTGTTTCTTTGATACCATGACCAGAAGACCATTCTTCCAAATACTGAGTTCTATCTGGCTTACTGAGTTGTAATTGATCAACATCATAGTAAGCATTTTTAATGAATAGAAAACTGGGAATAATGATTAGTAATAAAACGAAATATTGAAGTACTTTTTTATTCTTTAAATTATTAATCGAAATAGCAGCGGAACTTATAAAAAATAGACTGCTAGGTAAGGCATAGCGAGAATAGATTACTCTGCCAAAGATAATAAGAGGTAATAAGAAAATAGCTCCTGAAAGAAATAAAACAAGCTGTTTTCGTCTAGTTTTACTAAAAATAGGTAATGATAAGAATAAAACAATAGGACCTAAATAATAAAGCAGGTTTTCTAAGAAAAAAACGCTATTATTATAAGCAATGCCAAAAATTTCTTGAGAAAAAATAACAGAACTACTTTGTAAAAAGTTGCCACCTACAGCAAATAATTGACTAAAGAGGGGTACTATTTTAAAACAATAAAAACCTGAGCCCGCAATGAGTAGTGCAAGACTAATTTTTATGATTTTGTTTAAGACAAATCTTATATTTAATTTTTCTTCAAAAAAGATTGCCAGGTAAAAAACAGGCATGAATAATAAAGCTGGAGTTTTGCTCATTATGCTCAAAAAAAAGAAAAAAGCTAATCCTAAAATTGACCAGAATTTTTTCTCTTGAACTGCATTTAAAGCAAAGTAATAGGCAACACTTAGATTAGCGAAAAGCAAGGCATCAGTAATGGCAAGACGATTGTGAAAAAACATAAAGGGAGCAACGATGGCTAAAAACATGGCCAAATAAGCAGCTTTTTTTTCCTTAATTTTTCTCAAAATTAAAAAGATGAAAGTAACACTTAGTGCACCAATTAATACAGAGACTAATCTAGCTCCGTACAGTTGGTCTGTGAAAATTTTCAAAAATGGAACAGTTAGCCACATCAAGAGTGGCGTTTTACCATCGTTCATGGGATAGAAGAAATAACGTGTAGAATCGTCAATAATTAATTGCGACCAACGAATATAGATGGCTTCATCAGCAAAAACTGGTAATGCTGTCAATTTAAAAAAATGCAGACAAAAATAAGCAACTAAAAGAATACTGAATGCAATTAAACTTTTATTTTTCACGTCTTCTATTAAATAGGAAAACAACCCCACTAAGCAAGAGGTAGAAGCCAGGAATAGCCCAAGTAATGAGTTTTTGTAAAGGAAAAAGATTGCTACTATCCAAATGGAAACTCATCCAAGGTAGGTAATAAAGCCAAGGTAGATAGCGCAACATTGCAGATAATGAAAAAGCAATTAAAAGGTTTCTAAAAATTTTGTTTTTAATTAAAGGTACGAAAATTAACGACCAAATTAAATACCAGGGTAGAAAATATCTTGATCGCTCTGTCAATAGAGGTAAAAACAAAGCCAAGCTCATAATATCAAAAATATATGGAAATTTACCTAACTTACCGAGTTTATTTTTGAAAATCAAATAAATGACAAAAGGGGATAAAACAATTGTGGCGTATTTTATAGAAACTGATATGGCCATTAAAATAATAATTAAGTATATTTTAAATAATTTATTTTTTTGCAAATTAGTAGATAAATAGATTGCCAATAATGCCGGAATTAACATCCATAAGTCATTGTGAGCGCTACTTAAAATTTCTATCAAAAATAGTGGATTCAAAAATAACAAAGCCAACTTAGAATAATTAGTTTTTTTAAAAAACTTTTCTAAAATAAGTAATGTTAGCAATAAAGAAAGAAAAGCAAACAATTTAAAAACAATAAAAGTAGATAAAAATTTACCTAGACCAGCTAGATAAGGCAATATAGACAGGGCTGTCCAACCATATCCATAAGGAGCTGGTGTATGAACATTATTCATAAAACGAAGCATTGGTTCATCTGGGAAATTAATAGCGGTTTGTATGTGAGGATTAGCACCAAACTCAATCACCATTTTAGCATTGAAAATATAGTTAAAAAGATCGTAAGAAAGTGCATTGTAAGAAAAAATTAAGGGTAAACTAATAATAATTAAGAACTTCCAAAAATTTGTTCTAAAATTTAAATTTAATTTTTGCCAGTTTTTTAGAATTAATAAATAATTAGTAAATAGCAAAATGATTAATACTCCATAGAAAATGGTTCTAAAATTTTGCAAGGGTAAAAAGTTTTTCCATAAGTAAGTTTGGAAAGAAATAAATAGATCGGATTTAAGTAAAAATAAGTTGGGATCGGTTAATACAAAAGAAAAAATTCCAAAAATTACAAACAATAAGAAATAACTAA
>Ga0265297_10002796_pt1 | contig 33927 bp, 33 predicted proteins | sample Munlanlwell13791_FD_192502 | JGI IMG/M metagenome (GOLD analysis project Ga0265297, IMG submission 192502) | Leachate microbial communities from a municipal landfill in Southern Ontario, Canada - Leachate well 137-91 | ecosystem: Engineered > Solid waste > Landfill > Unclassified | place...
GACGGCGCAGTAAAGAACGTTCAGAACGAGCAGCTATACGGGGATATTCACACGCAAACTTGGACCGTGCGCTCATACGTGCGCCGTCGCTTTTTTTGCGTGTGAAGTGCTGTTTACACGGTAATTATACCATTTCTATGCATCGTTTACTTGAGGAAAACAAAAGAACAACCATCGTGCGTGTTGCAAACGGCCGTCTGCCGGATAACCTACGCACGCAAATAAAAAGGCGGCACCATAGTCAGCATGCCGCCATGTAGTTGTTTCTGGCCCGCGAGTATCGAGTACAGATTGATTCCACTTGCGTGGGTTTTGTTTATCCGCTGAACTGCGAGCCAGAAATTTATCGCGAGGGGAGGATTTGAACCTCCGGCCTTCGGGTTATGGGCCCGACGAGCTACCAGGCTGCTCCACCTCGCTTCTATGTGCGATTTAGTTAACATGGGTCTGGGAGGATTTGAACCTCCTGGCCATCCATACGCTCCAGCAGCTTCTGGATGATTCTATGAGTACAGACCCATCTGCGTTTTCCGCCACTGTCCGTGCCAGGGAGAATGGTGCATATGCGATGAAGAACATCATGTCCCTTGTAACAGTCGGATACGCAACCATTTTGCGAGGTAGGAGGGATTCGAACCCACGACGCGCGATTTTGGAGACCGCCGCTCTCACCACTGAGCTACTACCTCGAATTTATTTTTATATTTTAGTAACAGTATATAAAAACATGGCGCTTGTCAAGGAAAGCGCTATTTTTTAGCTCAACTTAGCCTAAATACGCCAAAAGAGGAACCATGACAGGAACGCGAGGCCGATCCCAATAAAATAAAAAAGCGGGATGCGGATCGCTCCGAAGCGGATGCGGGGGTAGTAGTTTGCGAAATCGGTGTTCAGCTCACGGAGTTTCACGACGGGATTGACGACGTACCACATGAAGTCTTCTAAAACCGAGCCGGAGAAAAATGCGCTGAGCAGTATGCCGAAAAGGCGCGTATCCCATCCGTGGACCACGAGCGGGAGCGTAATGAGCAGGGGCCACATGACATAGAAAAGAAAAAAGTGGTAGCCGGTCAGTTTGAAATTGCCGATTTGGATCTTCCAGCCGAGCTTGCCCTTATCCCAGGCATTGCGCCCTTCGACGTATGCTTCCCAGAATGACGTTGCGACCATCGCCGCGTAGATCCAGATAAAAATGAGGAGCGTGTTCATGCTAGCGTGCGTTATATGCTTCGAACGCGGGGTGGAGATTTTCAATCAGGTCGGCGTTCTTGTATTCCCGCGGATTGATCCACTTGAAATCATCGTGCTCGCGGTTCAGTACGATGCGTTCGGCGCTTGCACTGCACTCAAAAAAGATTCCGACGATCTGCCACTGCTCGCCCCTGACCGCCGGCCGCCACTCGTTGGCAAAGAAGGTGCGCCCGACTTCGACGGCTAGCCCGGTTTCTTCCATGACTTCCCGCCTCAGGCAGTCGAGGAAATGTTCGCCTGGATTGAGCCGGCCACCCGGTACGTCGTACTTATCCGGATTAGTGCCATTGGGGTTTTTCGGGGATTCACGCAGAATGAGCACCTTGCCGTTGTGAACGATGAACGCCTTCATCGCGAGGAAAAATTTTAGAGGCTTTTTTTTGGTTGTTGGAGCATTAGCCATAGAGCAGTGAACCAAACACGACGAAAAGTTGTACGGTCATATAACCGCCATTTGCGACGATGATGGGTTTTTCCTTGTGCACGAAACCATAGAACAGCCAAATGGCAGATATGACGACAAAGCCTGCCCACGTAATGATAGAAACGCCGTCAGCTTGCTGTTCGATAAAAATCTTGAATACCTGGGGGAGGCCGAGCGCTGGGCCGATAATTCCGACTGCATAGATTGACCGGTCGAGCAGCCGTTTCCACGGGACCGGATGGGGGAAGGCTTCATGCTGCTGGTGTATGCGTTTTCGCAGGTGTACGTGGTGAAGCGCATCAGTCATAATTTTTTGTATTACTAATTTTTTTCAGTATAGCACAAATCTGGCTGAGGGAGGCAACCGCTACGAGTTTTGACCGGTACGCGGATGCATTCGGAAGCGCCTTGACGTATGCGACGAGATGCTTACGGATTTCAAGCAATGCGATTTTCTCTCCTTTCAGTTTAATCAGGAATTTTGCATGTTTGAGTATGAGCGGAACTTTATCCCGAAAAGCGGCCGGCTGGCGATCGGCGAATGCCCACGGATTGCCCACTGACGCCCTGCCGATCATGAAGCCGTCGAGGTTTTTTACTTTCGCGGCGCCATCAGCGATGGAATCAATATCGCCGTTTGCGAGGACAGGTATGCCGATTGCCTTTTTTAGCTCATAGAGCGGCTCGAATGTGGCGCGATCGCCAAAACCTTGCGCATATGTCCTGCCATGTACGGTTATGAGGCTCGCTCCGGCTTTTTCAATGCCGCGGGCAAATTCAACGAGGTCATCGGCACTGTCCCAGCCGAGCCGCGTCTTTACCGATACGGGGAGCTCCGTGGCCTGGGCGACTGCGCGCACGAGTTTGAAAGCGCGTTCAGGTTTATTCCTGAGGGCGACACCGTGTTCCGATTTTACCACCTTTTTCGAAGGGCAGCCCATGTTGATGTCAATGCCGTCAAAGCCTCGCGACTCGCAGTATCGGGCGGCCGTTATGAAAGTTTCTGCGTTCTTGCCGAAAATTTGGGCAATGATCGGATGTTCGGATTTGTGGTATGCGAGTTTATTGTGGAGCCGCGCCGCGCCGTGGTGCAAGCCGTCCGCTGAGGTGAATTCCGTAAAGAGGACGAGATTCTTATTCACCGATTTGCACGTACGACGAAAAGCGCTGTCCGTGTACCCGTCCATGGGTGCAAGCGCGATAATGGGCTTTGGTGCGTTCTTCCAGGAAAAGCGTTTCATAAATCAGGCGGGGAGGTTACCGCCCCCAGATGGCATCGAGCAGCTTGATTCTCGTAATGTGGATTGCGGGAATCAGCCCTGCGCCGATCGCAACCCAGATAAGCGTCTCGAGCCGCGCAATAAAGTCGCCAGGATTCACCATAAGCGTCGCGTCCGCGATGGGAAGCACGAAGGGGTGGGCGTTGAAGTAGGGGATAATAGCGCCGAAAAAAATTGCCGAACCGATGATCACGCCGGCTACCGAGTATACGGCTGTCAGGATGACGTACATCGCCTGGATGAGGTATGGCTTGATGCCGATTGCCCGCAGGATTCCGATTTGCTTCCGTTTGGATGAGATGTCGATGTAGATGACGATGAAAACTGTGATAGCGGCGATAAGTACGCCGACGATCGACAGAATGACGTTGATGCCGAGAAAGCTGTCGCTGATCGACTCCATGAGCGTACTCGCCTCGGTCCAGCTGTATACATTCTGCTTGATGCCGTTTGCCTTCAAGGAGCTGATGAGCTCCGCCTCGCTGCCAGTTTTTTCTGCCCGTACGATTATTTTCGTTGCTTCATTGTCGTACAGGGGATTCATTGCTTTCAGCGCGTCGAGTGTAATAAACGCTTTATCATCGGTGTCGATAAATTTTGTTTTAAAAATGCCGCGGACGGTCAGCTCGTATCCGCTGCTCCCAAAAAGTACCGTGACGGTATCGCCGACATTGATTCCGCTGAAAGCGAACGGATTAGCAGCGCCTTCAGCTGCGTCGCTATCCGCAATAGAGCTTCCGATGATGATTCCGCCGGCATCGCCTGCATCCAGGTAGTTGCCCTCGATCATCTTTGCGGCAACGTTGGTCACTGTCCGTTCGCGTTCCGGGTCAATGGCGAGAATCTGCCAGGAACCCTTTGTATTGCCGTATTGGATGCTCCCCGGCACGATAACCTCAGCGCTCGCGGCCTCGATTCCGGCTATGCTTTCGATTTTTGCCAAAATGTTCGGGGCGTTCTTGATTACGTCCTCGCCATGAGCAGGCGTCACGAGAATGTGCCCGGTTGAGGTATCGATGATCTGCTCGTTAAAACCCTCGATGATGCCGTTGAACAGGGAGGTCACGAATATCATGTTAATGAACGCAATCGCGATAAAAAAGATAATGAGCGAGAGCGTCCACTTGTTGCTCCTTATGAGGTACTTCCACATTAAGAAAAATGGTATTTTTGTTTCCGATTTCATACTCTCTTTCCGTCAGCGAGCTTGATAATCCTGTTCGCGTATGAGATTTCGTCCTGCTCGTGCGTAATCATGACAATCGTGCGATGCTCGGATTCGTTAAGCTTTTTGAATACCGACAGCACGTCGCGCGCGGCGATCGAATCGAGGTTTGCCGTCGGTTCGTCGGCAAAAATCACGTCAGGCTTGTTGATGAGCGCGCGCGCGATCGCGACTTTTTGCTGCTCGCCTCCGGAAAGCTGGCGCGGCAGGTACTTCAACTTATTGTGCAACCCGACCTTCTCGAGCAGCTCCTGCGCCCGTGGTTTGCAGGCCTTTGTCGTTTCGAGCATCATCGCAGGGAGCATGACGTTCTCGACCGCAGAAAGTTCCGCAATGAGTGCATACTCTTGGAAGATGTAGCCGAGGTGCTTGAGGCGGATGAGCGAGCGTTTCTTTTCGGCCATCCGAGTCACTTCATGGCCATTGAGGGTGATCGTCCCCTCATTGGGCTTATCGAGCAGGCCGAGCTGCCGCAGCAGCGTGGATTTGCCCGAACCGTTCCGGCCTGTGATAATGATAAAGTCGCCGTCATTGATGTCGAGCGATACTTCACGCAGGGCTGGAACCTGCACGTCACCGAGCTTGTAGGTTTTGGAGATATTTCTGACTTCAATAATGTGGCGGTCGGTAGGCATCGGTAAAAGCGGGATAATGCTATAGGGGCAGTATACACCAGCTCGCGTTCCGCGAAAAGGCTGCACATTTACTCGGCGGCAGCGGGAATATACGTTCCGCTCTCTATGACAGCATCAGGCAGGAGCGGGGAGAACGCCTGTAAGTTTTTTGTCAGCTGTTCTGCTGCCGCGCCGGTCGTCGCGTAAAAGGTTACCGTATCGTTCATTGCAGTCGTATTATTGAGGTGTTGCCAGGCTCCGACCTCTATCCAGCCGTCGGGTTTTTGAAAAAAAACGTATTGATAAGCAATTGCAATCTGTATGCCGCGTTCCCGCGAAAGCAATTGGAGGTTCGATTCGGTGAAATTGTTCCCGACCCTAAGCCTCGCAATTTCTGTTGTCCCGAGCCCGTTGAGATCAAGCAGCCGTGCGTCGGAAAGGTAGCTGATTGCACCGATGTCGTGCGCGGCAATGCGGGCAGACGGGTAGAATTTTTTAATAAAAAGGCCCATCTGGTACTGCTGCTTGTAAATGCTCGTTGTGGCTAAAACAGTGTTGAAGAGGGCAAGGACGCCGCGGATGTAAACCAGGGGTGCGATGAGTACTATTAACAGGGCAACAAGCGCGGTTTTTTTGAACGTAAAATTTTTAGATAAAGAAAATTGGGTTTTATTTTGGAAAAGTTCAATTAACAATATGCCAATCGTGACAATGCCGAGTGCGACCAGAAATGCGCTGTAACGGAAGATCCAGTCTACTCGCGCGAGCGTGATATGGACCATCGCAATCCCGATAAATAAAAGAGCGGGGCGGGCATATTTAGATCGGCGTATTGGGCGTTTTCTGAGCATCGCCACGATGGCAGCAAAGAAAATGACAATTGATACGAAAAATCCAAATGGAGAAAAAAATACGGATAAAAGAGTATGCATGCCCAAAGCTGCCAATCCGTTTTCTGCAAGGCTCTTGACGAGCACTGAGTTCGGAAGCAGGAAACCACCATGTACCGTTGCATAGAGGCCGAACGGCAGCACGATGAGCAGTGAAGCGCATGCCAGCATAATGCCGAAAACGGGTTTCTTTTTTATCACAAAGAGGAGCGACAGCATTCCGATAAGCACGAGCGATTCGTACCGGACCCCAACGGCAAGCGCGGCAGCGATGAGCAGGTTGCGTTTCTGGGATGGGGTCCAGTCGCTCTGCTTCCCCGACAGCATCGGTGCCGCGCAGAAGACAAGGAGAATTGTTAAGGTTGCATGCAACAGGTGTTCCATGCCGGAAAAAATAAGCAACGGTACGGGCGTTATGAAAATCAGCGCAAGCAGTATGCTGCCGGCAATGTACTGAGGGGCGCCGTAGCGCTTCAGTATCCGGTATGCGACAACGAGCAGTGCTGCTGCGGAGAGGAATGCGAAAACGAACGGAGACAATTCATTTGCCCCACAGAGCAGGAAGCTCGCGGCGATGAGGAGCGTCCATATGATGGAGGATGAAGCGGATGCAAATTCATGGGGTGTCGGGCCCCACACGCCGTGTGCCGTGAGGTTTTTCGCGATTGCCATGTGAATGTACGGGTCATCGATTGCGTAGATGAGTTTTCCGTCATTTTTTTGGATTGAGACCACGAGCAGCACGGCAACGATAGCGCAGAGTACAGCCAGCGCCAGGTAGAGAGGCCAATGTTTTTTTAGCATCTGCATGAGTTGTTACCGTTTGCGTTCAATAAAAGAAAACTCACCCGTTCCCTCAAGCGGTACCGTACGGAGTTCGTAGTCTTCGTGGAACTTCGGATTTCCAAATAGGTCATCGTCGCTCCTGAAAACAGGCTCGCGCGAGCCCAATCCCGCTTTGTAACAGAGTGAAATGAGTATAGTCCAGAGGAAAGTCGTATACCCTTCAGTGCACTCTCCTGCATTAAAGACAAGCCCGTTGCCATTCGAAAAATTTTCTGCGTAACGGTACGTGATAAAGATGTCATCCGGAATCCATTTGCTGACAACCGCTGTGTGGATGAGCATTGCCCCGATGGAAATCAGCAGTGCAATCCACGTGGCGATCGAGACTGATCTAGCCATGGGTAAGCGCCGTTATGATGAGTTCCGATATGTCAACGTTCGCTTCCGGGCGGTTGATGGAATTGGTGAGGTACAGTTTCGGGTACTTGCTGACGATTCTGCTGATGCCCTTGGGGAGTACGCCGTGCGTGATGAGCGCCACGACATCCCGAGCGCCGCACTTCTTGCATTCATCATAGAATTTGTCGAGCGTTCCGCCGGTTTCGAGAAGATCGTCGATGACCGCCACGACATTGCCTCTCACCGACCCCGCAAAGTGGTCGTCAGATTCCATCTCGCTGTTGTAAGAATCGATGCGCTTTTTTTTCGTACCTTTGATGCCCGTCCTGCGGTGCGATCCAGCGTCCGGCGTTGCGTACACGAGGCCGGGGTGGTCTTTTTCTGCGGCGGCTTTCAGAAGCTCCACTGCCGAGAGGTTGGTAAACGGGTACCGATTGATCCACTGCCTGCCGTGGAAGTGCGCGTCAATGGCGTAAACGCGTTGGACGCCGTAGTAGTTCACGAGCCTTTTGATGATATTTTCAGCTACGTTGGTTTCCCCAGGCTCAAAAGCCTTATCCTGCATGCCGTAGGAAAAGTACGTAAAGAAGACTTCGACCGACACTTTTTCATTTGTTTTTAGTATTTCGAGCAGCATGTCGAGTTCAATGAGCCCGATATTCGGATTGGGCATGCCGGCGTGCAAGACGACCACCCTGCCGCCCAACTTTTCAACCGATTCGATTTTCGTGTACACCTCTCCGTCCGGAAAGAGCCGTTCACCTTCGCGATTGCGCCCGGGCAGGAGGACGCTAATATCGCGGCTCTTCCTGAAGCGGTGGATAAGGTGCTCAGCTGAAGATGTGGGGATTACAGTTACCATAGGCATTGGTATCGTCGTTGCAGCGTTTTACGGAATAAGAGTGAGATATTAAAATCTATATGTTAATGGGGAAAAAACACGCTACGCGAGTAATTCTTGGTACAGCGTGCTTACAGGCAAACTGCCAATTTTTTTATTGGCGTACTTTTTCGGTATCGCACGGAGCGCTTCGTTCAGCGGCTCGCTGTGTGCGCCGTTTTTCAGGGCGAGCAGTGCTTCAATGAACGCTGCCATATCATCGGCAGCTTTAACGAGCACGCCGTCACGCGGATTGAATTTGTTATCGTTATACGCTTTCGTGATAACACTTGGGCTTTTTGGCACGCGTCTGCGGTTGATGGTGACCGTATTGGAAAATTCATTGACCGTAAAAAATTTAAGGTCTCCTGTAAAATCCGGTAGCAAGGAATAAACCTGTTCATTCATCTGTTCGTTTTCATACGTTTTTATTAACGTTTCGAGGCCTTTGCTCGAACGCTTGACTGGATTGATGACGTCACGGGTAAGTGCCTCGGGGAGGTCGTGGAACAGCCCGGTAAGGTAGTTGTTGACCGTGCGTTTTTCGCAGGCGCCGATTTCGACGGAAAAAAGGTACGAAAACAGCGCAACGACGAGCATATGCCCGAGTACGGAGGTGCGCGGTATCCTGTGCAGGTGGCTCCACCGGACCTGGAATCGCAGCTGTCCGCACAGGTCAATGAGTTCGCGGTAACCGCGCTTGCTTTTTATGGTTTTCATTCCTTCAATCTGGTCGAGTGAAGTTTCCTGCTTGGTTAGCTGTTCGCCGATTTTATTGATATAGTGGCTGTCCGGGTTGGCGCGCTTAATAATTTCAAATTCCCATCGTGTCGCGTAGAAGTGGGCGGCTGCAAGAATCCTTCCGTTAATATCTTTCTTACCGGTGGAATTGATGTAGGTTCTAAAACGGCCGATGAAGCCGTTGCTCAGGGAAACGATGTCTGGGCGGATCTGGCGGTACATCCAGTCATTCAGTTCTCGGTACTTGCGAGGATTGGATTTAATTTTATAAAAGAGCTGCGGTTTCAAGTCCGTAATGATCAGCCGCTGGATGAATTCAAAAAAGCCGGATTCGATAAGCGTAAGCCAGTTGAACCCGGCATCGCGCTCGTGCAGCTTTCCGAGAACGTATGCGATCATCATTTTGTGCGCCTGCTTGTCGAGCTCGCGGAGCTCAACCGGCCGTATCTGGTCATTCCACCGCTGCATATTAGCGGCGTCGTATATGCGTGTGAGAAATCGAGCGGTAATCATGGCAGGGTTACGTTTTTTTCTTTAAGGCGCTTTACTAAGCCTTTGCACCAGTCGGTCGAATTGGACCGCCGAAGGCCGCTGACAAGCTCTTTCGCTGATTTCGTACGCACATGCTCCGTAACATTGGTGATCCATTCGTCTGCGAGGGAAATTCCCTGCTCGAGGTATTCTTTCGCGGTGACTGCCTGCTCAACCCAATCCGCATCTTTAGCGATTATCCCGGCCGGCGTTTTTTGCTCCTCAGCTTCTTTCCACAGTGAAAAAATTTTTTTTCCGAGGCTGCCGAGGCGCTCGAGCTGGTCTCTTACCGCGCGCTCTTCATCCCGTGAGATGTAATGGCGAGCTACGTTGTGCACGTCTCCGGTCCTGCACTCGGCAATGTCATGAAACACCGCCATGGTGCATACCGTGTCGGGTTCGCCGTACCCCTCGAGCGTTGCGAGTACATAAGCGATCTGTGCGGTCCGGAGCGAATGGTCGGTGACAGTTTCGGGGTGATGGACGCCTGCGAGGCGCCATCCTTCGTGCTCCACTTTCTTGAGCTGCCCGAGCTCAAAAATGAAATTGAGAATATTCTTATCAGCTGCCATAGCTCTTTGCATTTCAATGAATTATTGTTTCCAGTATAGCGCATTCTCAGCGGAAAAAAAAGGATACATGCCCGAATCTGCGGATAGCCACCGGATGGTAATCGGTGGTATACTTACCATTAACCTATGGTCAAAAAGTGGCTCGTCGCCAAAAAAATTCCCGCTTCAGCCCGAGATGCATTTCCCGAGCTCGATCCCGCCATCGTGCAGCTTCTCTACAATCGCGGTTTGCGCACCCAGGGAGCCGTTGATGAGTTCATTGCGTGCGATTATACCAACGATCTTCATGATTCTTTTTTATTCCGTGATATGCAGAAGGCAATCGGGCGAATTTTTGCCGCGGTGGAGAGGGGTGAGCGCATCACCGTTCATGGCGATTATGATGCTGACGGCGTCAGTGCCACCGTACTCCTTGTGTCGGTGCTCAAGGAGCTCGGAGCTGAGGTGGGCGTATATATTCCGCACCGCCAAAGCGAAGGGTACGGCCTCAATGAGCATACGGTTGAAGAGCTGCATGGGCACAATACGGGCTTGATTGTTACCGTTGATTGCGGCATCGCGAACAAAAAGGAAATTGCGCTCGCGGTTTCAAAAGGCATAGACGTCATTGTAACCGATCACCACGAAGAGCCTCCCGAGCTTCCTGGCGCGTACGCGATAATCAACCCGCACGTCAAGGGTGAGCGGTACCCGTTCAGGGAGCTGTCCGGCGTCGGCGTTGCATTCAAGCTCGTGCAGGCGCTCATCAAGCGCGACGGCGGAAAAAAAATCAAGGAAGGGTTCGAAAAATGGCTGCTCGATCTCGTAGCACTCGGCACTATCGGAGACCTCGTGCCGCTCATCGGTGAGAACCGGACGCTCGTGAAGTATGGTATTGTCGTGCTGAGGAAGACAAAGCGCGTCGGGTTGCAGGAGCTCGCTCAATCAATCGGCATAACGCTCGAGACGTTTGACACGAGCAGAATTGGCTACAGCATCGTTCCGCGGCTCAATGCGGCAGGGAGGATGGATCACGCGAATACTGCCTATGAGCTGCTCATGACGAATGACCGGCAGCATGCGAGGCAGGTCTCCGAGGACCTGGAAAAGACAAACCAGGAACGCCAGCGGATTACCGAGAAGATGGTCAATGATGCGAAGAAGCAGATCGGGGAGGTCAATGACCAGAAAATTTTATTCGCAATAGGCGAAGGCTGGCAGGTCGGCGTCGTTGGGCTCGTCGCGGGTCGTTTAACTGACCGGTATGCGCGTCCTGCGGTTGTCATGGGCTCGGACAACGGGGAAGCCGTCGGGTCCGGACGGTCGGTGCCTGGATTTGACATTACGAAAGCGCTCGTGGAATCCCGGGACCTGCTCGAACGGTTCGGCGGGCACGCAACCGCCTGCGGTTTTACCCTGAAGCGGGAGAGCGTCGAGCTGTTTAAAAAGCGGATGTATTCCATTGCAGAGCGCGAGCTTACGGCGGAAGAATTGACCAAGCATATTTTAATAGACTGCGAGGCTTCCCTCGAGCAGCTCGGGTGGAACGTCGCTGAGGCGCTCGAAGCTTTTGAGCCGTATGGCACCGGCAATGAGCGGCCACGGTTTGTATCGTACGGCCTCGAGGTCACGGACGTGCAGAAGGTCGGCAAAGACGGCAAGCACCTCCGCCTCACCGTGCAGCAAGGGGGCACGGTGCGAAAAATGATCGCATTCGGTTTCGGGGACAGCATCGGCGAGTTCCTCTCGCCCGGTGACCGCGTTGATGCAGTGTATGAGCTTTCATTCAATGAGTGGAATGGAAACCGGGAGCTGCAGCTCAAGCTGATCGACATCAGGGTGGGGGAGGTAAAATAAGAGAGGCGGCCTTGAAGGGACGCCTCCGTACACGCTGATAGAAATTGGATGGCTAGGGCAGGGACAGCGTAACAATATCTTGTGTTACGCCCGCACCTTTTAGTTGCCAGCCGTATCGGGTCAAAACAATATGCGATCCATCGGTGAATCCGATCAAATCGTTGCCATCAGGCCGATTTTTGACCGTAACTTCTTTCTTGCCGATGACGGGGCCCTGTAAAATGATACTTTGCTCTTCGGCAAGGTACGGCGAGCCATCCTCGAGCAGCACGTCACCGAGTGGCGTTAAGCCTCCCTCAGCTCTCCATGAGCCATCGATTTGATTGAGGGCAATTTCACGGTCAGAAAAAGTAACCTTCCGTGGATTTGATGATACATCTTTCACGATGCCGAGCTGCCCTGGAATTCCATCCTTGATGATAAGGACGATTTTACCCTTCGTTGGTTCAAAGCTCATTACGACCTCCGTTTCTGAGCTGGTTGGTTTCAGGTTTATGTTTTGTATCAAATGATTTTATCAAAGAAAATGGAACTCGTCAATAGGTAGGGGCTTTTTATTATGTTCTGATAGTGTTAAAATGCAGTATATGACATACAAAAAACTGGAAATGTATACTGACGGCGGAGCGCGGGGCAATCCGGGCCCTGCCGGCATCGGCGTCGTGATCTGGCATGGTAATGAGCTCGTGGGCGCATACTCGAAATACATCGGTGTAGCTACGAACAACCAGGCTGAGTACCAGGCAGTCGTGCTCGCGCTTGAACACGCGAAGAGGATAAAAGCGGAAGAGATTGATATTTACATGGATTCCGAACTCGCGGTTAACCAGCTCAACCGGAAATTTAAGATCAAGAACGCCGATCTCGGCTCACTCTTCGTTAAAGCGTGGAATGTAATGGTCGGCTTCAAGGCAGTCCGGTTCCACCACATACCGAGAGAAAAGAATAGTGAAGCGGACAAGCTTGTCAATCAAGCTATTGACCAACAGCAATGATTTTCGATATCATACTCGGTCTTCTGCTCTTGCTCTTCCTGAGTGCCGGGCTCGCATGGTTTATTGCATCGAGGGTCATCATGCAGCCGAGGGAAGTGCACCCGGAGGAGTGGCGGCAGTACGATCTCTCACCAGAAAAAATATCGTTCACCACGACGGACGGCATTAAGCTAGCTGGAGCTTTTATCGCAGGGACGAACGGCGCGACGATTATCCTGCTCCACGGATACGGCAGGTCAAAGGAGCAGATGCTTCCGCAGGCATCGATGCTGCGGAGGGCCGGTTTTTCGATTCTGATGTTCGATTTTCGCGCATCGGGCGAGAGCGAGGGGAAGTACATTACATTCGGGGGCAAGGAGCAGCGTGACCTTGAGGCTGCGGTCTACTACCTCAACAGCCGGAAGGATGTCGAAATCAGCAGGGTCGGCCTGCTTGGGTTCTCCATGGGCGGAGCTGTCGGCATCATGAAGTCAGGAGATTTGCCGGCAATTAAAGCTATCGTCATCAGCTCGACCTATGCACGGTTCAAGAGCGTCATTTGGCAGAATTTCCAGCTGTACCTGAAGGGCATCCCGTTTTTTCCGATCGGATGGTTTGTCCTTTTTATCATAAAATTCCGCACCGGCATTTACTACCCGTATATCACCCCGGTGAAATATCTGCATAAGCTCCGTGCGCGGCCGCTTATGATTATCCACGGGGCGCACGACCGGCGAATTTTGGCGCAAGACGCGCTCGAGTTTCAGCGCAGGGCGCCGTGGCTCAAGGAATTCTGGCTCGTCCACAATGCGGCGCACGATGATGTCTACTCTATCACGAAGGCGGAGTATGAAATGCGGGTGGTTAGTTTTTTCAAACGCTACCTACTCGAAGTTTAGCCGGTCAGGGAAATCACTGATAATTGCGTCAACATTGCGGCCGCGCATTTTTTGAATCTCGCGCTGATCATTCACGATCCAGACGGCGACTTTGTAGTTCAGCCGGTGCAACGTTTTTATCAGGCGCTTCGTAGCGAACACGCGTGCAAGATTTACCCATCGTACCTGCGCGGCGTGTGCCCTGCGGAGTATGAGCATGTACGTGATAGGCCACAGCAGTAGGGAAAAAAAGTAAAAGAGTTGCTGGCGGAATTCTGTCCGGGCTGCATAATGAATGAGGCCCGTTGTTATGCCCTTCTGCATTTTAAAAATGGTTTTGAGCGGGCGGATGTAGCTGGAAGTGATGTGCGTACTGTCTATGATGCCATTCTGGCAGACGAGCTCGGCAGCAATTTTTGCGGTCTGCCTATTTTTAATTTCAATATTGAGGGCGCAAGATTTTTTTACCAGGTTAATGACTTCTTGGAGCGTGGGTATAGTTTCACCTTTCCCCGCATCGAGCAGCTTGAGCTCTTCGAGCGTCTGACTGGCTACTTTTCCGGTTCCGTTTGTCGTCCTGTCGACTGTCAGATCGTGGATGACGACTGCCTCGCCGCTCTTGCACAGGTGCACGTCAAGCTCGATCATTCCAGCGCCAAGCTCGATGGCACGGCGGAATGAACGGAGGGTGTTTTCTGGCTCGTACCCCGGCGCGCCCCGGTGCCCGACTTTCAGTACATTGATTTTACGTGTATGCATAGGTTCTCATAGTATAGCATACCGTGCCAATCACGGTTTTCAGAATGTTGACATTTTTGCCCCTTTTCGCTACTATATACCGTGCCTTTAGAAAACCGGATGGTTACCCGCTGGCAGTACGCCAGTGGGAGGAAAGTCCGAACACCCCTTCGCGCAAGCGGAGGAAGCAGGTAGTCGCGAAATGCGACCGGGGGGAGGGCGTTTTAAGAGCGCTATAGACTTTTAAAAAACCCAAACTTTAGGGACAGTATCACAGAGACAAAACCGCCGACGTTCCCTGAATGGGAGCGGGCAAGGGTGAAAAGAGTGAGGTAAGAGCTCACAGGTGGGCGTAGCGATACGCGCACGGGAGAAACCCTACCTGGTGCAAGACCGAGTAGGCCCCGCCATGCGGTGGGGCGGGTTGGTCGCTTGATCCCGACGGCAACGTCGGGGCTAGATAGATTATCATCGCCTCGCTTTGGCGAGGTACAGAATTCGGCTTATAGGTTTGCTAAAGGCACTTACGTAATACAACATTCACCATAGGCATCCCAACAGCCAATGAAAAAGTCTGAACTTGTTTTCAGTGCAATCATGGTACCCGTCGACTACCTTACGGTAGTCCTTGCGGGTATTTTTGCATACAATTTAAGATTTGTAGAATTTTTTACCGATATTAAACCGATCATTACGGAAATCGTTTTCAGCCAATACCTGCAGTTCGTTTTCATAGTGCCGTTCGTATTCCTGCTTATTTTCGCCATGTCGGGATTGTACGCAATACGCAATACGCGCCGCATTCTCGACGAGATAACATCAGTATTCATTGCGTGTACGGCGAGCATTGCGATCGTGATCATTTTTATCTTTTTTCAGCGGGAGCTGTTTTCATCCCGCTTTATCGTTTTGACCGCATGGGTGCTCAGCTTCCTGTTCGTCACAACCGGGAGGCTTATTGTCAGGGGGATACAGCGCTCGCTCCTCAAAAGAAATATCGGGCTCCATAACGTCATTCTCATCGGGAGCGATAAGACAACCGATGATATCGCCAAACAACTTTACCAGCGGCCATTGCTCGGTTATAGGATCATCGTGCGGTACCCGAATTTTAACGAAGAGGTGCGCGCTGATTTAGCGGGGCGGATCCAATCGGATGCTATCGACGAGCTCATACAAGCAGATACCAGCTTGCCTAAGGAGCAGGCGCTGGAAATGCGCAATTTCAGCAACGACCACCATCTCACGTTTAAGTATGCGACAGACTTGTTTGAGGTGCAGCCGACTCACATCGAAATCAATACGGTCGCCGGCATACCGATTATAGAAGTCAAGCGCACGAAGCTCGAAGGGTGGGGCAGAATTATCAAGCGTACGTTCGATATTTTTTTCGCTTTGATCCTCTTCATCATATTGCTGCCCCTGCTGCTGCTCGTCGCCCTTTTTGTAGCTATCGATTCTTCGGGAGGCATTTTTGTGAAGCTCGAACGGGTTGGTGAGCGGGGCAAGACGTTTACCCTGTATAAATTCCGCTCAATGGTGAAAAACGCGCATCAGATGAAGAAAGACCTCGTTGATAAGAATGAACGTGCCGACGGCCCGCTCTTCAAAATTAAAAACGACCCGCGCGTAACTCGCGTCGGCAGATTCATACGCAAGACGAGCCTCGACGAATTTCCTCAGCTCATCAATGTTATCCGCGGAGAAATCAGCCTCGTCGGACCGCGCCCGCACGAGCCGGAAGAGGTTTCACGGTACCAGCGCTGGCACCGAAAGCTGCTGACAATTAAGCCGGGTATTACCGGCCTGGCGCAGATATCCGGCAGGTCAGATTTAAAATTCGAGGATGAAGCCAAGCTCGATATCTACTACATAGAAAATTGGTCTTTCAAGCTCGACATGCAGATACTGTTAAAAACTCCATGGGTAGTTATTCGGGGGAAATCAGCAAGCTAGTATGAAGGTAGCACTCGTCCACGACCATCTCAACCAGCTCGGCGGAGCAGAGCGCGTTCTCAAGGCATTCTGTGAGCTCTATCAGGATGCGCCCGTGCATACGCTCATTTACGACGCAGCCACTACACAGCATATTTTTGACGGCACGAAAGTTATCCAGTCGTACATTGCCCGGTTTCCGTTCGCCCGCCGCAAGTTTCGGTGGTACCTGCCAATGATGGTTGCCGCGACCGAAAGCTACGAGCTCGGGAAGTACGATGTGGTTCTGTCAGACAGCTCGGGGCTCGCGAAGGGCGTCATTACCTCACCGAAAACACTCCACATTTGTTACTGCCATACTCCGACACGGTACTTGTGGAGCGACCATAATGAGATCATCGATAAGCTCGAACGGCGGTGGATCGTTGGCCGGATGTCACAGATGTACCGGAGCTATCTCAGGATTTGGGACCGGCTCGCCGCAGACCGGGTAGACCACTTTATCGCAAATTCGCAATTTGTCGCCCGGCGGATTAAGAAGTACTACAATAAGGAGAGTACCGTAATCAATCCTCCGGTCGATACGTCCAAGTTTTCTATCAGCAGTTCGGTCGAAAATTACTTTTTAATCATCTCGCGCTTGAGGCCGTATAAAAAGGTAGATGTGGCGATACAGGCGTTTAACAAGCTCGGGCTGCCGTTGTACGTTATCGGCAAGGGGGAGGATCACGGCCGCCTCAAGTCTATGGCAGGGCCCCACATTAAATTTTTAGGATTCGTATCCGATAATGAGATCTCGAAGTATCTTTCTCACTGCCGCGCATTCATCCACCCGCAGGAAGAGGATTTCGGGATCACGTCAGTCGAGGCGATGGCATCGGGACGCCCCGTGATCGCCTACGGCGCCGGTGGTGCGCTCGAAACCGTCGTCCCCGGCAAAACAGGCGTGCTCTTTGACGAACAGTCCTGGGAAGCGCTCGCCGATACCGTCATTCATTTCAATGCGGACGATTACAGCCCTGAGGAAATCAGGAGCCACGCAGATAAATTTAGCGTTAGCCAGTTTAAACGCCGAATCGGCGCATTTGTCGAGAAATCTTGGCAAGAATTCAAATATAAGTAATAATGACCGCATAACGAATTCATCTACTGTCCTATGGGATTTTTTACAAAGTATCGATGGTTATTGGTAGCCCTCACGGCCGTTGCGGTGGCTATCAGCGTCATTTTTTCTGTACTAAAGCCGATTGAATACGATTCCTCTATTTCATTTTCAATCAATCGGATCAACCAGCAGCCGACCGAAGATTACCAATATGACGGGTACTACGCCATACAAGCGTCTGACCTGTTCTCGCAGACCGTGATGAGCTGGATGATGACGCCGTCCGTACTTCTCGAAATTTATGAACGTGCCGGCATCGACCCGATGATCACCTCAATTGAACGGTTCACCTCACGTTTTAAAACCAATAAGTACTCGCCACAGAATATTGTCGTGCGCTTCTCGGAACGTGATCGTGAGACTGCAGAAAAAATTGCACGCGCGATTATTGAAATAATCGAGGAGAAGGGTGCAGTTGCCAATCAGACGTCTGAACAAGAAGCTTTTTTTGTGGTTGATGGCGCGACACCTGTGATTGTTGAGCAACGTGCCAATTGGTGGCTCAACGGCCTCTTAAGTCTCGTCGGCGGATTTCTGATCAGCCTCGCCGCTGCGTATATTATTGAGTACCTACGACGTGACGCGCAGGGAGCGCAGAACGGATAGGAGCACATGCGCATAGGAATAGATATCAGATCTCTCGTTGAGCCATTTCCTTCAGGTATCAGCGAGTATACAGCCCAGGTCATAAAACATTTACTGGCGGGAGACCATGAGAATGAGTATCTCTTCTTTTACAATGCTACGCGTCCACTGCCGGTTCATTATGTAAAAGGGCTGTCGGCGCAAAATGCGCGGATCGTAGAGCGGAGAATGCCGAGCAAGTTGTTCAATGCCGGGCAGACTTTTTTTAGTTATCCACGAATCGACTCACTGCTTGAGGGTGTTGATACTTTTTTTGAGCCGAATTTTTTGTCATTTGCGTCTTTTTCGCTTCGGTGCCGGGTAGTCGTTGCAGTGCATGACATTTCGTTCAGGTACCATGATTTTTTTACGGCGAAGGGTTACTGGTGGCATAAATTTATCCGCCCGAAACGCATGCTCGAGCGTGCTGATTCGATCATTGCAGTTTCCGAAAGTACCCGCCGCGATGTCATAGAGCAATACGGCATTGACCGGGAACGGATTACCGTCATACCGCTCGGCGTTGATTATGGGGAGCTGTCTAAAAAGAAAGCAGCCGCATGCGGCCGCGTTCGCAGCAAGTACCGCCTGCCGGAACGGTACCTGCTCTACCTCGGAACGGTTGAGAAGCGGAAGAACATTTGCGGACTGCTCGAGGCATGGGAAGAGCTGTGCCGCGGTGGGAAGTGCCAATATGGCCTCGTTATCGCAGGCAGGATAGCAGAACCGAGCCTGGTACGCAGGTACAGTTCAGTGCAATTCCTCGGATATGTTCCACACGGTGACAAACCCCCGCTTTACCACGGGGCATCTGCCTTCGTGTACCCATCGTATTTTGAAGGGTTCGGCATCCCCGTTGCCGAAGCAATGGCCGCGGGATTGCCGGTCATCACGAGCAATGCAACGTCGCTTCCGTCGGTCGCCAAGGAAGCGGCCCTTATTATCGATCCGTACAACCGGTCGGATTTGGTTCAAGCGATGCAGTCGATACTCAACGACGAGGGCCTTCGCACGCGCCTGGGCGCCCATGCGCGGCGCCTAAGCGCCCAGTACACCTGGCAGTCTACAGCAGCACAGACGCTGTCGCTCCTAACCACTAACAGCGAGTAGTATGAGAATCGGCATTGACGCACGCTTTTACGGCACGTTCGGCAAAGGGCTTGGCCGCTATACGCAGAAACTTATCGAACACCTCGAGGTGATCGACCACGAGAACACCTACGTGATTTTTTTACGTAAGGAGAATTGGGCTGACTATGAGCCGAAAAATGGGAATTTCCAAAAGGCTATGGCTGATTATCGCTGGTATTCGATTGCTGAACAAATTTTCATACCGCTCAAGTGTTTATCGTACCGGCTTGATCTTATGCACTTTACACACTTCAATGTCCCGGTGTTCTATCCGGGCAAATTTATCGTAACCATCCATGATCTGATTCTTACGAAGTATCCGACACAGCGGGCAACGACGCTCGGCCCGCTCCTGTACCGGCTCAAGCACTTCGCATACCAGTTCGTGATACGGACTGCTGTGCGCCGGGCGAAAAAAATTGTCGCCGTCTCACGGTATACCAAGGATGAAATTATAAAGCACTTTACGGTACGTGGCGATAAGGTTGACGTGACGTACGAAGCGGTTGACCCTCCGCAGCCGGCGGGGGGAGATGCCGTTTCAGTTCTGAAGCGGTACGGCGTCCGCCAGCCGTACGTTCTATATGTTGGCAACGTCTACCCACATAAAAATATCGAAGGATTGCTCGAAGCATTCGTCCAGGTTCGAAAAAAATATCCCTCGTACCATCTCGTCCTGGTTGGCAAAGATGACTATTTTTTTAAAAAAATGAGAGAACGGGTCCGGCTGCTTGACCTGGAAAACACCGTTGCTTTTACCGGATTTGTCACCGATACGGATCTGCCATACCTCTATCGCGGCGCAAACCTTTACGCCTTTCCGTCATTCTGTGAAGGTTTTGGGCTTCCGGCGCTTGAAGCCTGCTCGTATCGGGTGCCCGTGGTTGCGAGCAATAATTCGAGCTTGCCCGAGGTACTCGGTGATGCAGCGCTCTATTTCAACCCGCACGATACGGAGGAAATGGTGGAAAAAATTTCGGCAGTGCTGGCCGATAGGAACCTCGCCGATCGCCTCACGAAAGCGGGCATTAAGCGAATACGGGCATTCAGCTGGCATGTCATGGCGAGGGCTACACTAGAGCTGTATATGAGTGTATAATAGGTATAGATTCATTTTACTATTTGGGTAAGCAATTATCTTGTGATAATCCGAAGAGCGGCAAAACAATCAAACGAAAAAGGCCAGCGCGATCGCGTCACACACGTTGAGCACGTACGGATTCCTCGTGCGAACGTTATTGATCTTCGAAAAGTCCAGCGTGAGAAAGAAGCGGCGAAAAAAAACCTTGAAAGGGAGCCTTCAGTGTTCACAAGGCTCATGAAAATGCGGATTCCTACCGTAAGATTGAATGCTCCGAAACAGCCGATTGCCGAATTGATCCCTCCGCCAGAAAAAGTCATCGTATCAAAGCAGTATGCACTGCCTCGGCAACCGAGCCGGGAACTGAATAGTACTAGCTCGGAAAAAATGCGGCTCGGTACATTTTCCCTGATAACTGGCTGGCAGCGGCGTCTGTTACTTTTTATTACTATATGCCTGTTGATTGTCGTGCCTTTTTTCGGCATGTCAATTTACAAACGGGCATCAGATGCGAAAGGCTCGGTGCTGGGGATTACTTCGGCAGCGTACGAGAGCCTCCAGCAGGCCGGCAGCATGGCGAGTGCAGCCGATTTTTTAATGGCAAACGAAAATTTTCAGGAAGCGACCGAAGGCTTTATTGCGGCGCAAGCAGAGCTTGAACAAGCTGGCGGTTCACTGCTCACGATTACGAAGCTGCTGCCGGGCAAGGTAAAGAGCGCACAGTACCTGCTTTCCGCGGGAAAGAATGTTAGCGAGGCTGGCGCCGATATTACTGATGTCATTTCCAATATTGATTCCCTCAAGCTCGATCCGTTCAAGAACGGCGGTACTTCGCTCACGGAGTTCCTGATTATTATCCGTGATGGGCTCTCACCAGCGCTCTCCAAGCTCGAACAGGCAGCTGACGATCTCGCACAGGTGCGGCCAGAAGATTTGCCGGATGAGTACCGTGACAGCATGCGGGCAGTGCAGGAAGCGGTACCTTCTCTCCAGCAGGGTTTTAATAGCTTTTATACGGTGGCGGATGTGATGCTCGAAGTGCTCGGGCACGAGCGGCCAAAACGGTACCTCATCATATTTCAGAATTCGCGTGAACTGAGGCCGACAGGCGGTTTTATCGGATCACTCGCACTCGTTGATATCTACCGCGGCAGCATTGAAAACCTTGAGGTGCCGGGAGGCGGCATCTACGATCTTGCGGGTCAGCTCAACGAAAAGCTTATTGCGCCGAAGCCCCTGTGGCTCGTTAACCCGCACTGGAATATTCAGGACAGCAACTGGTTTCCGGATTATCCGACGTCAGCCCAGAAACTTATGTGGTTTTTTGAACGCACCGGGGGCGCCTCGGTCGATGGGGTGATTGCCCTTACCCCGGCGGTTATAGAGAACCTGATGCGCAATGTCGGCGCGATTAACATGCAGGAACTATACGGCGTAACGGTCGACCATACGAACTTTGTACGGGAAGCGCAGTACTGGGCTGAAGTAACGTATGACCGTGAGGAAAATATGCCCAAGAAATTCATCGGGGACCTGCTGCCTTTGCTCCTCGATAAGGTGTTCTCTCCGCAGACAGACCAGCTTCTCGGCGTTTCCCAGACTTTTTACCGCGCATTGATTGAAAAAGACCTCCTGCTGTATTTTACTGACCCTGCTGTTGAAGCGAAGGTGGCAGCTTTTGCCGGTGACGGTTCGATGATGGCGGCTGAGCAGGATTACCTGGCGGTTGTGAACACGAATATCGCTGGCGGTAAAACCGATCACGTTGTCGACCAGTTTATCGGACACGAAGCGCAGATCGCTGCAGACGGTTCGGTCACGGTCACGACGACCGTTACGCGGTCGCATACGGGAAATGAGCTCGACCGTTGGGAAAAAGTAGCGAATGTTTCTTACTTGCGGTTTTACGTGCCGCTCGGCAGCGAGCTGCTTTCCGCCGAGGGGTTTGATGAAATTTTACCGACGAGGTTTTTACAGCCTGATCTCGATGCCGTTGAAGATGCCGATCTTGTAACGATCGAGAAGGGCTCGACGATTGATGAGGAGTCTGGTGTGCGCACCACGGCTGAATTCGGCAAAACGGTTTATGGCAACTGGGTGAGCATTGATCCCGGTGAAATCCAGCAGGTGCGGCTGCAGTACCGGCTCCCGTTTTCACTCGACATCGGCGGTGTATTCGGCAAGGCTGACGCTTATAGCCTGTTTGTACAAAAGCAGCCTGGAGCGCAGAATGTGTACCTGTCGAGTACCGTCACCATCGATCCGGCCTACGAAGTTGTATGGAACCTGCCGGGTACTGAGCTCATCGAACACGGCGTTGAATACTTGGCTGATCTGTCAACGGACCAGTTCTACGGCGTTGTAATCAGAAAATAGGCCTTTTTTATAGGCATTTCGTAAGTGCTGGTGTTTTTTAATTGGCCTGTGGATATCCGCCCTTGACAGTAAAACCAGCAGGGTATAGGATAACCAGTTATATTGTCACCTTTGAAAATTTCATACGAAATGACTCTTTGAGGAGAGAGTCGTTAGAAAGGCACTAGCTAGGCTTTTTAACGTGAAATGGATGGCGTGAGCCCCATTTCCTAATGGCCAATAACTCAAGCAAAAAACGAGCTCTCCCAAAGGAAGTTCGTTTTTTGTTGGTTGCAACACGGCACGTGAGAAGGAGGGGAGAGTAACAGGCTTCTATGCGTGTAGATTTATTTTGGCTCCGGCTAAAAAATCTCTACACCCGGCAGCCGGTACGGCGATCGTTTTATGCGGTCAAAGCTGTGCCGCTCACACCCTTCTCACGTATCGCGTTATATGTCTACTGTGAGTGTCAGCGTATTAGTATGGCGCTCACCTCTCTTATCCAGCGCCGAACGGCCGATGCCGTTCGATGCTGAAGCGGAGAGACGCTCATTACATTCAAATACTACTCTCAGGAACAGGCATGGAGGGGAGAGAGCCGGCAGCAATGCCGGTAGCGGCGTTCAGAACGTACGTCCTGGTGTTACTAGGAAGTTCGTTCAATTGAGTGCCGTTCGTGCGGTAGCGCGTTATACGTGCATAAACCGTACCATCACCTCCATATCCGTTCTTGAGAGTAACAATCAGAAAAGAAAGTGAGGCACAAAAATGCCTTCAAAGACGAAGATAGTCGTCAACAAGGGCCATAAAGGGTGGAGAGCTGTCGCGCTCACCGCCATTGTGTGGTTCCTGGAGACGAACTACCGCACTGCTGGCGCAGCCCACGTACTTATGTACGCAGGACTGCTCCCAGTCGTAGTGCTGTACGCAACCGTGTTTACCACGCATGTGCGCGGTCCGCACGGGCAGGGCATAGAAAAGGCAACCTGGAAAAAGAGGCTCGCCCACTGGTGGAAGCCTGTTACGGTATTCCTCGGTGGGGCGTTGTTAGTCTTCCTGTTCGATTTCCTTGGCCTTTTCTGCATTGCGTACGGTATTGCCATCTTCTTTTACGAATTTGAGTATTTGAAGGTGGTCCCGGTTTCGGCAGATCATTATAAGCGGTGGAGAAATGCCTTCTGGGTATTTCTGGCACTGATCATCTTGTTCTGATCAAAACCGGAAATGTCGTTCGAGGGGGTGTGTATAGGCTTCGGCTTCATACCACCTCCTCGAAATTTTTTTCCAGCGATTAACGGTTGTTATCGTTGATTGCTGAAAAAAAATCGTTGAGCTCCGCTCGATTCAACCATTATTGACTGCTGAGGCCGTTTGCTGTAGTATAATCATTCCATACCGGGTATGATCCTATCCGCGTGATTCGTCCATACCCTGCCTTTTCTCCAGAGCACACATCGTGGTCTTGAGAAATCGCAGACCGCTCTTTACAATGCAATATCCCAGCATGTGCAGGCAGCTCTGTGCTGTTTGCATTGCTAACAATTGATACAGTATCACCCTTACAACCCTCAACCTAGTTACGGAGGATTAATGAAGTTCTTCAAACCTGTTTTTCTGGCGCTTGCCGTTATGGCCATAACAGCAGGCGCAAACGCCGATGAATGGCAACGAAAGCCGTTCACCGATTTGGATGTTCAGGCCTGGGTGCATCCCGCGGATACGATCATGTTTCGCTTCGGGCCCGGCTACTGCGGCCAAAAGTCGAACGACAGCGCTACGATCGCGCAGTTGGTCGAACGGCTGCAGCCAGCCCTTACGAAGATGATCGATGAGGTGCGAGGCAGCTCTTGCGACTACCTCGGCATCCTCAATGCAACTGATGCGACAACCTGGAAGCGCATTCTCTCTGAGCTGACCGGCATACCGGCCAAGACGCTCGAGGGGGTGCTCGATGGGGCACTCGACGTGTCGAGGGGTTCGTTCGCAACCAGTGTCGTAATCGAAGCGGGGCTTTCGGATCTTTTCAACGATCTGGAGGTACGGTATGTAGACCACCCCATAAAGGGTGAAGAATGGCGCTACGTGAAAATATACGTAGTGCACAACAAGGTCTGCAACCGGATTGATTCGCTCCAAGCGGCGAATGATTCGCTTGAACAGCGTGTGCAGTGTCTCGAAGCCGAGCCGCGCGTCGAACGGAACGACACGACGGTCGTTCACAACCACTACCTATTTCAGGGAGTGAATGCGGGAATCGGTTTTTCCACGGCGAGGTTTAATCCCGTCATTACCATCAGCGTCGGGGTACAGCTGAATCCCGCCTGGGGGCTGCGTTTTACCTATGGCCACTCAGCGGGCGGCGAATCTGAATACTTGCGGGATACGGTCCAAAATACCTGGAGTTCACTCTATGGTATGTACGGGCTGCATCGCATCTCAAATGCATTCAGCGTCCTCGCGGGCGCCGAGCGCCACAACCTGAACGGTTCGGAAATGTCCGGTTCGGGAAAGCGGCATGAGGGACCGGTCCTCGGACTCGAAGGCGAGGTGGAATTGGGCAGTTCGTTTTCTCTTTCAGTCTACGGGATTTGGAATCCCGGCAACTATATCCGATTCAACGCGGATCGGATCAAGTGCCAGGATTGGGAATGGGATAACGGACGAATCGGTTTCAACCTAAGCTACGGAGGTGGCAAATGAGGCGGTTTATGACTCTTTTAGTTCTCGCGGCGATTGCTGCCCTGTTAAGCTTCGGGTGTGAGGAAATGGCCGATGATGCGCCGACCGCACCGGTCGCGTACGATTCTACCGAGGTACACCACCATCACTGGGACACCTTGGTGGTTGTGGAAGTGAACTACGATTCAACGTTCGTGATTCGGATCGATAGTCTGTTTTTTCACTACTATCACTACGATTCGATCTGGGTCTACATCAATGATTCGTTGTTCTTCTTCGACAGTACGTGGGTATTTAATTTCGACTCAACGTTCAACTATGATTCCATGTTTGTATTCAACTACGATACCGTGTGGGTCATGCAGGGATCGTGGTGGTCGGATCAGGTACCTATTATGCTCGACTGGCAGCACTATCATGACGGCGGAACGGTAACTAATCCGGCCGGCAATTTCATTGTCGGCGTGGAGGTCAAGTTCCTGGAACCGTTGCCGCAGGGTAAAGAGTTCCTCATGGAATTTGGAACCCACGAAGAACGTTTCAACCGGGACGGAAACGAAATCGATACGATCTGGTTCCACCCCGGTGCAATTCCCGAGGATGTGCCGATACGATTGCACATCGTGGATATCGGTGCAGCCAAACCAGCGGAGAGTAGCGGTACTCTGTGCCATTACTACCTTGAGGGAGTGCGTATCTGGGGTATTCAGTGGCTCTTTGACTAGCCGATTGAAATAGTCCTGAAGGTGGGTGAGAGAATCTTTTGAAAGATTTTCTCCCCACCCACTTTTTTCAGTACAGCACTGGCAATGGGTGGTGTTCTGAAAAAAGTAGCAAGAGTCTCTTGACAGCATATTAAAAATAGTATATACTCCACCGTTGCCAATGGGAGCATTGGCGCAAGTGAGCTGTCGGCTAAGCATAAGCCGAAAATCATGATTACCAGAATAGAAAAAACTCTCTCCTCAAATTCTAATGCAAATTAGAATTTCTCTATTCAGTAGTCGCAAGGATTTTCAGTTTTTAGCCGGCAGCTCTTTTGTGTTTTGAGACACCTTTCAAGAACCGGTTTCCTATCTTTCCGTACATACACCGCATCTTTTGCCTCGGCACCCGTGGCACCCGCAGGTTCGGGATAATTTTGATTTCCAGGAAGATTTTATCTAACGTTTTTGCGTCACACATTAAAATTTTTTATTACCTTGTAGCCAGTTGCATTTGAGCTTGAAAATCGGTATAATAGCGCCATCATGCTAACAAAAATTTGGAAAAAACTGACCACGACGCTGACGGGTGGTGCAATTATAATAGCAGGCGCATCACTCATCAGCAGGTTGCTCGGCCTGATACGTGACCGCCTGCTCGCCTCGCAATTTGGAGCGGGAGACAGCCTGGATATATACTACGCCGCCTTCAGAATTCCAGACCTGGTTTTTAATGTACTCGTGTTAGGCGCGCTGTCCGCTGCCTTTATCCCTGTTTTTGTCGAGTACCTCCAGCGGGCGAAAGAACATCCAGAAAAAACCGCAGAAGTATGGGAGCTCGCGAATTCTTTGCTCAATCTCCTGCTCATCGGGTTGGTACTGTTTGGCGCCATTTTTTTCATTTTTGCCCCGAATATCGTCCACCTTGTTGCGCCTGGTTTTGACCAGGAGAAACAACTCATGACGGTTACCATGACTCGCATTATGCTCGGAGCGATCGTGTTTTTTGGCATCAGTAATGTATTGACCGGCATGCTTAATTCCTTGAAACGGTACGTCAACTTCGCGTTCGCGCCCGTCATGTACAATGCCGGAATCATATTCGGCATCGTTGCGCTGGTGCCGAAATGCGGGTTATACGGGCTCGCGTACGGTGTTGTGATCGGCGCATTTCTCCACCTGCTTATCCAGGTGCCTGGCGTGCTTCGCATCGGGTACCGGTATAAGCCGGTACTTGACCTCAAGAACAAAGGAGTGCGAACAATCGGTAAACTCATGCTGCCCCGCACTTTTGGGCTCGCGGTTACGCAGATTGACCAGCTCGTCGGGGTAATCATCGGGTCTACACTCGCGGCAGGTTCAGTCGCCGTGTTTACGCTCGCCAACAATTTGCAAAGTTTTCCCATCAGCATTTTCGGAATTTCCATCGCGGTTGCTTCATTTCCATTCTTCAGTGAGGCATTTGCCCAAAAGAACCATGAGCTTTTCGTCCGGCATTTTTCAGAAAGCTTCCGGAGAATTCTCTTTTTAATCATACCGATTTCGGTGCTTGTCCTGCTGCTCCGCGCACAAATCGTCCGTGTCGTACTCGGCGCGGGGGAATTTGACTGGACGGCGACATACCTGACGGCACAGACGCTCGGCTTTTTTTCTCTCGCCCTTTTCGCGCAGAGCGTGATCCCACTGCTCGCGCGCTCATTCTACGCATGGCAGGATACGAAGACTCCCGTTAAAATTGCGGTTATTGCCGTGATACTAGACATTATCGGTGCCCTTATACTGACCCGCTATTTCGGCGTTATGGGACTTGCGCTCGCATTCACTATCGCAAGCTTCGTACAAATGGTTCTACTGCTCGCTTTGCTCCGGTCCCGGATTGGCTACCTCGACGATAAGCGCATCATCATCTCTGTGCTGAAAATATTAGTCATATCCGCCATGATGGGCGCCGTCGTCTACGCGGCAAAGTACGTTCTCTCGCTTGGCGTCAATATGCGCACTTTCGTCGGCGTGTTTACGCAAGGTGTCGGTGCGGGCATCGCCGGAATCGTCTTTTACCTTGTTGCAGCGCTCTTCTTCCGCTGTGAGGAAATCAGCATTATATCATCATGGCTGAAACGGGCACGGCAGCAGCTCATTAACGGCAAAAACGGGAATGGAACGTAGTAACGTACGCAATTTTTGCATTATCGCGCACATCGACCACGGCAAGTCGACGCTCGCCGACCGTTTTCTTGAGATTACCGAGACGATCAGCAAGCGTGATATGAAGGAACAGGTCCTCGACCAGATGGATCTAGAACGTGAGCGCGGCATTACGATCAAGCTTCAGCCGGTGCGAATGGAATACGAGGGTTACGTATTAAATTTAATTGATACCCCGGGGCACGTCGATTTTTCGTATGAGGTTTCACGTTCGCTTGCGGCTGTTGAGGGAGCTCTGCTGCTTGTCGATGCTACGCAGGGAATTGAGGCGCAGACGCTCGCGAATTTGTACCTCGCCCTTGAACAGGATTTGGTTATTATCCCGGTTATCAATAAAATTGATCTCCCGAACGCCGATGTCAACCAGGTCAGAAAGGATATTGTCAAGCTGCTTGGCTGTCAGGCCGAAGAAGTTTTTCTTGTTTCCGCGAAGTCCGGGCAGGGAGTCGTACAGCTGCTCAAACATATTATCAAGGCCGTCCCCGCGCCGCACGGTAGCAAGCAGGATGCCGTGCAAGCATTGATCTTTGATTCGTTTTTTGATGAGTACCGCGGAGTAATCGCGTACTGTCGCGTCATGAGCGGTCTTTTGCGCGCAGGCAACCATATTACATTTATGCTCAACGGCAAGGTCTCTGAATGCCTTGAAGTGGGTACGTTTCAGCCGGAGCTCGTTCCCCGGGACGTGCTGTCCGCCGGGGACGTTGGGTACGTCGTGACGGGATTGAAGGAAGTGCGGCACTGCCGTGTCGGCGATACCATCACGACGAGCGAGAATGCATCGACACGCCCGCTGCCAGGGTACAAGATTCTGAAGCCGATGGTTTTTGCGGGCGTGTACTGTCGGGAGGGAAATGACTATCCGCACCTGCGGGATGCCCTCGAGAAAATGTCGCTCAATGATTCATCATTCACGTATGACCCTGATCAGTCCGAAGCGCTTGGTTTCGGGTTCCGCTGCGGATTCCTCGGCATTCTACATCTTGAGATATTTCAGGAACGCCTCATCAGAGAATACGACGTGAGTATAATTGTTACCGCACCTTCGGTAGGTTACCGCGTGCTCCTCAGTGAAGCCGGGCTCCATGCGCAGCAGAGAAAAGAGAAGCTCGCCGGCAGGCAAGAGCTTGTAATAACGAGCCCGCTCAACCTGCCAGAGGTGACCCATATTGAAAAAATCGAAGAACCGTGGATGCAGGTAAGCATCATTTCACCGAAACAATATATGGGGAATATTATGGGCCTCGTACAGGAGCGAAGGGGAATTTTTTTAGGGACCGAGTATCTCGATGAGAATAGGGTCGTATTGCAGTCAGAGCTGCCCCTCGCTAGTATTTTGCTTGATTTTTATGATAAACTGAAGAGTGTCACCTCAGGCTACGCTTCACTTAACTATGAGTTTAAAGAGTATCGGCCCTGTGATGTTATCCGGCTCGACATTCTCGTTGCTCAGGAGCCGGTCGAAGCACTCGCGACTATCGTATACCGTGATGAAGCGTACAGTGTCGGCAGAAAGGTAGTGGACAGCCTCAAAGACGTGCTGCCCCGCCAGCTCTTTGAGGTCAAGGTTCAGGCAGCGGTCGGCGGAAAAGTTGTTGCAGCTACCCGGATACCTGCACTTCGAAAAGACGTCACCGCGAAGCTCTACGGCGGCGACGTGACGAGGAAGCGCAAGCTGCTCGAGAAGCAGAAAAAGGGCAAACGGCGGATGCGCCAGCGGGGGAGCGTTGAGATACCGCAGGAGGCTTTCCTGGCAGTGTTAAAACGTTAGCGCAGGCATGATGGTAAAGACGACCATGCTGATAACCCCGATGGTGACAATGATGATCCAGATTATCCGTATTTGTTTTCTACGATTCATAGCGTATTATGCTTGATCGAATATTGCATAAAAGCTTAAAAGAGGGTGAAGCCGTGATTAGTATCGTTCGGCGGTATCTATTAGTATTTGCCATGCCTATGGTGAGCGGCTTATTTTTTATTATAGCACCTTTTTTCTTTTTGTACCCGCTTTTCCGCTGGGGAACGTCCGGTATACTTATTTTTATTGGTGCGCTTATCGTTGGAGGATTCATTCTGCTCAGAGTTTTCGTGATTTATTCATTCAATGTATTTGTCATTACTGACGAGCGAATTATTGATATTGACCAGCGCGGTTTTTTCGACCGGACTGTTTCGGAGACGACGTATGACAAAATCCAGGACGTTAGTTTCAGAATCAAAGGGATTGCACAGACGCTCTTCAAGTACGGTCACGTCGTCATTCAGACAGCTGGTACGCAGGCAAACATCGAACTTCATGGCGTGAAAGAACCTGAACGGGTCCAACAGACTATCATTCAGATTCAGCGCGAGGCAGTAAAGAATAGCGGCATCTCCGTGCAGGATATTGCAGCAGCACTTGAGCAAACACAGCGCAGGAGTAATGCCAATCGCACCGGTGATGACCATGATACATAATCCAGTTACGGTTTCCTTATGATACTGTTCAATAGAATCGTGCCACTCCTGAGCGCAATAGTAATCGCCATTACATTTGAGGTTTGGGTGATCCGTCCTCAGTGGGCATATTCAATTTTTCCGATTACGGCTTTGATCGTTTTGCTTTCGATTCTTTCACTCTTCTCGCAGTCCGTAAGAAAAAAGTCTTTTTTTAATTTTCTTTCTGCACCGCTGCTCTTTATCATTGCGTCGTGCAGTTTCTTTCTCATCATCGAAAACCTGGCCGTCCAGCAGATCGTTATCGCCGCGATTGCTGTTTTACACATGCTCATACTGAGTAACATATTTTCCTTTCTGTACCGAGCTGAGAGCTACCAGCCATACGCGCTTGAAAATTTATACGCGTACATCAACATGGTTTCGCTCTTCTTTTTTTACGCAACGTTTTATAGCCTCGCAACGTTACTCGGCTTTCAGTTTTGGTACTTTACGCTGCCTGTATTCATACTGACCAGTTTTTTATTTACGCAGACTCTCTGGTCGTACAAAATTCCATGGAAAGACGGCAGGCGTTTTGTTTTCATCATTGCGGTCATCATTACCGAAGCATCCTATGCTGTCAGTTTTTTGCCGTCCAGTTTTTTAATAAACGCTCTGATTATTACAGCGCTTTACTACGTTTTCATGAACGTGTTTAAAGACCACCTCCGTGGTATACTAGACATGAAGAAGATTCGCATATACCTTGCAGTGAGCGGTATCGTGCTGCTCGTAAGCCTCTTAACCGCACGCTGGCATTAATATATTACAATCTTTATGAAAAGCATATGAAACCGAAGATCAGTCCGACATCGCCTAAAGTTGACAGCAAACACCAGCAGGAGATTAAAAAATTCTATGAGGAATCGCTCAAGACAATCGATAAACCTTCGCGCCCACGAACATCCTCAATGTGGTTTCTGCTGCTCGTGATTTTTTTCGGTTTTATTGCAGGATTTTTAGCTCCGATCGTGCTTATCTCATATGGGTCTGATATTCCCATTCTGAATAGGCTCGGTATTTTTACCTATCCGCTCGAGACAAGGCAGCTCGTTGTTGGGAACCGAACCGTAAAATTTATTTCTTCTGCTGAAGCGGAAAAAATCACAGACGCCGTGCTTCCGTCTATCGTACAAATTTTTTCATTGCCTGCGGAAAGCGATGGCGATGAAAACGTGTTTGTTTCTCGCGAGAGCGTCGGGAGCGGATACATTCTCACAAACGACGGCTTTATTGTTACTTCGAAAAAGAATATTAATGACTCCGCTCGGTATGCAGTGACTACGTACGATGGCGTTACGTATGACGTCGTGGGCATTATAACCGATCCGTCGACTGATATGGCTTTTTTAAAAATTAATGCGAGCGGATTAAACACGACGGCTCTTGATACTGCGTCTGGAGTCAACCAGACCGAGGATGTAATTGTCATAAAGCCGTATGGATTTGGCAAGGATGTTTTAGTCGCAAAATCCTCGATTGCCGGCACGCACTATGACGATGATTATTTGTCTGCCACATCCACTCAGCGTGCTGAAGACTACCGCCAATCCTTTTTACTGAGCAATGCTTTCAGCAATCAGTTTGATGGAAGCATCGCTTTTTCGTTTGATGAGGAAGCAATCGGCACCGTTTCCGTGTCTGAGGGCGAATCCGTCATAGTGCCCTTCAATTCCCCGCAATCCGCGATCAACCAAATTCTCAAGACAGGCGCAATCTCCCGGCCTTACCTCGGTTTGCAGTACGTTGATTTGACCCGTTCGCATATATTAGACACGACGTTGACCCAAGGGTATTCGCAGGGGGCGCTCATCCACTCATACGATGAGCAAAACAGCCCGAGCATTACTGAAGGATCTCCCGCAGACCGGGTTGGAGTAAAGGCGGGAGATATTATCACTGCCGTAAACGGCATGGAGCTGAATGCCGATGAAAACCTAAGCAGCTTCGTGTTGCAGCACCAGCCAGGGGATCTGATTACGCTTGACGTATCCAGGAGTGGCGAAATGACAACCTTAAAGATCACTTTAGAAGAGCAACCACAATAAGCGATGGCAAGAACTATGCTCATATCAAGGCGAATTTTCAATCTCATCGGTAGTGTAGTTTTTTTTGCATCACTTTTATTGCTTCCCGGCAGGGCGGCCTTCGCAAGCGTCGATACAAACGGGAACAGTATCGTCGTACAGCTCAAAACAAGCGAGAAACTCTACACGGTAGCATGTGGGAGCGAAGCGGAACAGGACCGACTCATAAATTTTTTTTCAAATGAGCCCCAGGTAACCCATATCCAGAAGAACGCAATTTACCGTGCAGCTCGAGTGCCGAATGACGCGTACTACAATTCTCAGTGGTACCTCACTGCAATTGACGCTCCGGCAGCGTGGGATTCTGCCACCGGCACTAGAGAGGTTGTTGTCGCGGTGCTCGATTCCGGCGTGGATATCGACCATCCTGATCTCGCGTCCAATATCTGGATTAATGCCGGCGAGGTGTCGGGTAATGGGATTGATGACGACAGCAACGGGTATAGTGATGACGTCTACGGCTGGGATTTTGTAGCCGATTCGAGTGATCCAAATCCAAAGTACGAGGTAGGCTGGACTGAAGCGGGAGTATACCACGGAACCGCAGTCGCGGGCGTCGTCGGTGCGGTTACCGATAATGTTGAAGGAATCGCTGGTATTGGCTGGAATATTACTATCATGCCAATCCGTGTTCTGGATGGTTCCGGGCTCGGAGACACGAAGAGTGTTTACCAGGGCATCAGCTATGCAATTCAAAACGGCGCCGATATCATCAACTTGAGCTTTGTCGGCGACAGCGAAGATGAGTTTTTAACGCAAGCTATTAGCGAAGCGGAGGCTGCGGGGGTACTTATCACTGCGGCGGCGGGAAATGAGGGAATTAATTTAAATGTTACTCCTCGGTACCCCGCGTGCAATCCGAATGTCATGGGAATTGGCGGTACGGATCAAGATGATAATCGGCTGATACTAACTACGGGCGAAGATGTATCAGGCGGTTCAAACTACGGTGATGAATGCGTTGATGTTTCAGCTCCTGCATCGAATATTTTCAGTACCGTCGTTTACGATGAAGCGCACAATCTCACTTCCTACTATCGGGGCGGCTGGTCTGGCACTTCTATGGCAACTCCTATCGTATCCGGAGCTGCGGCACTGCTGCTTGCGGAAAACCCTTCCCTGTCGCTCGATCAGCTGAGATCCCTTATCATAGCAGCTGTCGATCCTATTAATTACGCGAATGAAACACTCGAAGGCCAATTAGGAAGCGGGCGCATCAATCTGGCGTCAGCGTTTCAGGAGCCTATTATTACAGTGAATAGCATCATTGCTGGCGCTGGCTATACCGGCGGACCCCACGTGAGGATATTTGACGCTGGAGGTAACCGGTCGGTTCAGTTCTTCGCGTACGCCGAGTCGTTCCGCGGCGGCGTGAACGTGGCTGCTGGCGATGTGGACGGTGACGGCATCGAGGAAATCATTGCCGGAGCGGGCACGGGCGGGGGGCCGCACATCCGCATT
>Ga0265297_10002797_pt1 | contig 33868 bp, 27 predicted proteins | sample Munlanlwell13791_FD_192502 | JGI IMG/M metagenome (GOLD analysis project Ga0265297, IMG submission 192502) | Leachate microbial communities from a municipal landfill in Southern Ontario, Canada - Leachate well 137-91 | ecosystem: Engineered > Solid waste > Landfill > Unclassified | place...
GCGACGGGTTATTGTGGATGATGGCGCAAATTAGCGCGATTGAGGTCAGGGCCCGTTCGCCGCCCGAGAGCATGCTGATACCGCGGAGCTTCTTGCCGGGCGGGGTGGCATGGATATCAATGCCGGTAATAATTTTTTCCACTTTTTTATTGGTTGGTAGTGGTTTTTTTTCTTCTTCCTCTTTGTCCTCGCCGTCCCCGTCTTCCTCACCGTCCTCCCCCATTTCTTCTAGCTCTTCTTCTGGGCTTTTCGGCTCCTCTTTGATCAAGGACAGGCTGGCGTGACCGCCATTGAACAGGATTTTGAAATATTCCCCGAACTGTTCGTTTATCCGTTCGAACGCCCGGCTGAACTGCTCTTTGATGGTTTCATTGAGGTTGGCGATGGCGGTGGCCAGGTCGGTCATGGCCATATTCAGGTCCTCGGTCTGTTTGGAAAGGAAATCAAACCGTTCTTTGGTTGACGCGTATTCTTCCGCTACCTGCGGGTCAATGCCGCCGATAAGTTCGATTTGTTTTTTCAAGTGCTGGATTTGGGCGAAGAGTTCCGGTTGGGCCGGTACCGCCGGGCTGCGTTTGACCGATTCGCGTTCTTCGTCGGTGAGCTCATCCGTCATTTCCTTGGCCAGGTCCTCCTGGTGGGTTTCGATTTTTGCGATGGCCACCTGGCTGTTGTTCAGTTCGGCCGTGATGGCGTTGAGGGCCTGCTGCTTTTCTGAGAAAATCCGTTGTTGGGTGAATACTTCCTCCTTTTTTTTCTGCTCCGTCTGGTTGAAGGCGTTGATCTGGGCGTGCGTTTTGGACAGGCGTGCGTCAATATCTTTGATTTGTCCGCTTATTTCGCGTTCTTCCTTGGCGATATCCTGCGAGATGTCCCCTGCTGATTGCGAAGCAGAGGCCCGTGACAGGTCCCGGGTAATTTTATTCAGCTCATCCGTCAGGGCCCGAATTTGTGACCGGTGCAGGGCTTCTTTTCCCTGGTTAACCTGGATAGTAACCTGAATAGCGCTGATCTCAGCGGTTACTGTTTCTTTATGCCCGAACAGCTTGGCCAATTCGTCCTGGATAGTGATGACTTCGTGCGGGTCACCGGCGCCCGCGTCGCGTAATTTCTGCACCAGATGGTGCAATTGGCTGGTCAGCGCCCGGGCTGTTGACTTGATGCTTTTCAGCTCATCCAGTGTCTGGGCTTGTTCAATTTTTTTCAGGAATTCTTGCTGTTCGGAGAACAGGCTGTCGATCGCTTTGGCAATTTCCGGTACGGTAACGGATTTTTTGTTGGCCATATGGCTACGGGCAGTCTCCAGGCTGTGGTTCAACGTGCCGATCTGCCCGGTAATGCCGGATAGTTGTTTTTCCTTTTCGGCCAGGAAACCGGAATATTTTACCGCCTGGCTGGCATGCACGGCGCCGGTTTTTTCCAGTTCGGATATGTCCGATTGGAGCTGCTCCTGCCGCCGTTCAAGCCAAACTAGGTCGTATTGGCCATGTTGTTCACGCCCGACGGCGATTTTACCCTTGATGACGGCCTGGTCGCGCAATAAAGAGTTTTTTTCCGTCGTGAGCTGATTGTATTCCCGCTGGAGCCGGTCATATTCTTCCTGGCGGGTCGTGCCCATAGCCAGCTCGTGCATATGCGCCTGTATGGACTGCAGTTCCGCATCGATGGCTTCACGTTTTTTATCGGTTTCGTGGAATGTTTTCTCTTCCTTTTCGTGCTGTGCCGCCAGGTCATGCCATTGGCCGGTGTAATACGTATGCTGCACTGCTTTCAGTTCCTTTTGCACTTCCTCCCGCTTTTCCAAGCGGTGCACCTGGCGGGTCAATGACCGGAGGCGCGGTTCGATTTCCTGGATCAGCAGTTCCGCCTGGCGGAGATTTTCCCTGGTCAGGCTCAGTTTGTGTTCGGCTTGCTCTTTTTTCAGCTGGAACTGGCGGACGCCAGCCGCTTCGTCGAAATATTCCTTGCGTTGCGTCGGTGTGGCGGCTAAAAAAAGGTCTACCATGCCCTGGCTGATGATGCTGTAGGAGCGCTGGCCGAAATTCGATTTAGCCAAAAGCAGCAAGATATCCTGCAGGCGCACCTTATTCTTGTTGATGAAGTATTCGCCCTCCCCGTCGCGGTAGATTTTCCTGGTAATGATGATTTCCCCGTAATCGATCGGTGCCTGGCGGTCCTCGTTATTTAGGTGCATGTCCACCTGGCAGAATCCGAGGCGGGATTTTTTGTCCGATCCGGCGAATATGACATCTTCTGATTTTTTTCCGCGCAGTGTCTTCAGGCTCTGTTCGCCCAGTACCCAGCGAACCGCGTCAGCGGTATTGGATTTGCCCGAGCCGTTGGGGCCGACAATAGCCGTAATTCCCGGTTTAAATTCTAGGACGGATTTGCTGGCAAACGATTTAAAGCCCTGGATATGGAGTTTTTGGAGATACATGAGATTTTATAGGGATAGAGGAGCTATAGGGTAAGAGGTAAAATGGTAAAAAGGAAAGAGGTCTACCAGCCCTCTTAATATGGATATTTTACCATAAAGTCCCCGAATTCCAAAATAAAAAAACCGCCGGGTCGGATAACTCGGCGGATTGAATACGAGAGAGAAGGTTCGATATTAGTCCCAGAGGGGGGCGCCGCAGTATTCGCAGGCGACCAGGTGTGATTCGCCGGGCTGACCGAGGAAGATGAAGTTAGGTTTCGCTTCCTTGTCGTTGTTGGTGATGCAGGCCGGGTTGGAGCACCTGGCGTTCTCAGTGATGCCGATTGGTACGGCGTACCTCCGTTTGAGGATGTTGCTGTCGCCCGGCAGGATGTTGATCGTCGCCTGCGGGTACATCGCCTGGAGCGTGGCTCCGGCAATGTGCGGCAGCTCGTAGTCGTGGATAAGCAGTACGTCCTTTGTGATGTCGTCATGGGTGTGCGGCTTGACGAACTGGACCGCCTGGCGCGGGATGCCGTATGGCAGGGCGCTCAGCGTGTGGAGGACGCGGTAGACCGTCTCAATGCTCCCTGCCGGGAGATGGTCGATGACGGTGCCTTTATTGACCGGCTGGAAATATTTCGGCACCTTGTCGATATTGACCGGCTTTGTGTCGGTGCCGAGGAGCAGCTCGGGTTGTTTTGGGTGGAGCTCGAGTGCCCGGTACGGCGTCTGGCAGAGGAAGGTGACGATGTACATCCGGCTCGGGATGCCCATCTCCGCCTGCGGGAAGGCGATGATGCGGGGGTCGAGGGAGACCGGGGCGTCGATTTCGTCGACCCGCGGGAGAGGATGCATGACGCGGACGGTCGGCTTCCAGTTGTTCAGTACTGCGAGCGTGATGACGTACTCGTGGCGGACGGCCTCGATGAAACGTTTCTCCTCGTCGGTGGCGCGTTCCATCTGGAAGCGCGTATCGTAGACGATGTCGCATTCGGCCAGCGCTTCGAGCGACTCGCTCTCGACGTAGTCCCGCAGCCCGTGTTTGTACCGATCCGGCATACCGAAGCCTTTCGGCGCCACGAATACGAATTTCATTCCTGGCCGGTCACGGAAGGCGTCCAACAGTGAGTGGCAGGTACGCCCGTTGCGCAGGTCTCCCATAATGCCGAGGGTAAAGTTGTCCAGACGGCCGAGCGTCCGTTTGATCGTCAGCATGTCAAGGACGGTCTGGGTCGGGTGGAACTGCCGGCCATCGCCGCAGTTGATGATGTTGACCGGACCGGGGTTGATGACGGAAATCTCGTCGACGTACTGCTGGCAGACCTTGGCAGCGAAGAGCGGCGCGCCTTCGATTTTCGTGCGGAGCGCGATGATGCGCGCGCCCTGCCCGACGTACATCCGGAAGGTATCGGCGAAACTCTCGCCTTTCAGCGCAGAGGTGTGGTCTGCCGCCGAGATTCGGGTGTGGCGCATGCCGAGGTTCATGACCGCCTGCTCAGTCGAGAGCATCGTCCGGGTGGACGGTTCCATGAAGAGCAGTACTGCTTTGTAGTTCGGGAATTGGGCGGCAGCCGTATTGTGCCTGGCCAGATCAACCATCCGGTCCGCGGCTTCTACGACGGTGTCGAGCGTGTGCTCACCTGTAAAATCTTTCATGCTTATTACGTGCACGGTAAATCCTCCTGCTCCTCCTTAGGAGCGGTTTGTATGTTAAATTACTTTGTTTTTTCGATTTTGGTTTAAATTATTGACACCTTAACATGGGTAACATCATTGGTCAAGGGATATAAAAGCGGAGCCAGACGGCTCCGCGCGACGTAAAAAGGGAGAGAAGGTCCAGACGGCTCAATCGAAACCGGGTTTCGGCGCTCCGCATCTCGGGCAGGTCGTCGTGCCATCATCGCAGATGCAATGGCATATGGGGCATTCCCATCCGGGCCGCGCTGTCGTCAGGTTTCCCATGAATCCTTCCTTGTCCCAAGGAACTTCTATGCTTAGTATACTAGGGAGAATGAATAATTGAAGTGCCATAATGGAGTTTGACGCGGAAAATTGTGCGTGATAAGGTACGGTAATGTGTTCTTTGAGAATGACATTATAATGGTACAATCATACGGTCAAACTACGGTAGAAAACACCTGATCAGAAGGAGGAAGTGTATTTATGTTCACGTTTGAAGGTTCGTGTTGGCTGACGCCAGGAGAGCAGCGGGAAGCGATTCTCCGGCTGGTAAATGACGGTATTATCAAATGGGACAACGGTCGGACGCTGCCCCTCAAGAGCGGTGGGACGACCGACACCTACATCAACATGCGCCAGATGCGCGATTTTCCCGGACTGATCGGCTATCTGGCTGGCCTCTATGAGAATCCGCTCAGACGGCTGCGGGTGGACCGGATAGTCGAGGTGCCTGACGCCGTCAGTCCGATGGCCGGGGTCATCTCGGTCGCTACCGGCATTCCGCTGGTAACTATCAGGGAGGAGGCCAAGGCCGGCCGGGTGGTGAAGGGAAAGATGATCGGTACGATCAAGCGCGGTGACCGGGTGGCCATCATCGACGATGTGGTCACTGATGGCGCCTCGAAACTGACGCCGATTGCCGAATTGCGGGCCGCCGGGGCCGAGATCGTGGCGATCATCGTCCTGGTCGACCGGCAGCAGGGCTGGAAAAAGAAACTGGCCGAAGCCGGTTATGGCGATGTCGGCGTCTGGCCGGCCATGACGCTGCACGATGTGCGGAAATACCTGGTTACCGAAGGGATCATGAGGCGGTGCGACCCGGGTATCGAAGCGAAGAACCCGATCATCGTGGCGCTGGACGGCAAGTCGTGGGACGAAGTACTGCCCATCATCGACCGGTTGCGGCCGAGCGGATGCATCCTGAAGGCGAACGACCTCCTGCTGGAAGACGGGCTAGAGAGGATCATTGCCGACCTGTCGGTGTACGGCCGGGTGATGGCTGACCCCAAATGGTGCGACATCCCCAATACGCTCGTCAATTTTTGCAAGCGTCTGCGTCGGATGCCGCCCTGGGCGGTGACTGTTCATGCCTCCGGTGGCAGCGAAATGGTCAAGGCGGCCGTGGATACGCTGGCCGGTACGCCGACCATCGTTTTAGCGGTAACCGTCCTCACATCCCTGAAGGATGAGTGTGAAGTCATTACCGGTCGGTTGCCGATTGACCAGGTGAAAGTCCTGGCGAAGGTAGTCTATGAGGCGGGCGCCCGCGGTTTCGTCTGCTCCACCGAGGAGGCGGCCATGTTGCGCGGGATGTACCCCGACGCCACGATCGTCACGCCGGGATTGCGTTCCCCCGGTAAGGAAGCGCATGAGCAGAAGCGCGTCGGCACGTTCGCCGGTGCCCAGGAGGCCGGCGCGAACTACTATGTCGGAGGGCGACAGTTCTTCGGCGCTGAGGATCCGGTCGCGGAGATTAACCGGGTCATCAAAGAGGAGCTCAAAATTGAGCTGTAGTCAGAAAATCGATTGCCTGTAACAATCCACGGGCTCGGTGACATTATCACTGAGCCCGTTTTTTTATATCTATAATTTTAAAGGGAAAAAAAGAGGACGGTCAGGGACCGTCCCAGTGATGAGAAAACTTGTTATAAGGTGCGTCCGCAATACGGGCACGTGGTTTCCGAGAAATGGATCTCGTTATGGCAGTGAGGGGACGTACGCGTGCAAATGCAGAGATTCATGAATCCCCCGCTCAGATGGTTTAGAAGTGCGTTTGGCCGAACATTGATTTGCTGGCTTTGAACCGCGGCGGTCTCGGCCATTCCTTCACCTGGCGCTTGGTGGCGCCGGCGGCCTGCTCTTCCGGTACGTACACCAGCCATCCGGGCGGCGGGGGCGGGTCGAGCTCACTCAGCGGCTTCACGCCATATTGCCGACCCGGGAGAGCGACATTCGTCCGTATGCGATTGTGTTCGATCGTATGCACGCGGATGGTGACTTTCTGTTCGCCGTCTTCAGGATTGGCGATGATCAGCGTGTGGCCGGTGCCGAATGCATTTTCCTTGACTTCAATACCGATGGCTATCCCTTTGCGTAGAGGGAATTCGCCAAAGACCTGGCCGACAGGCACGTATTTGCCTTGAGCCATGATATACCTCCTTGTTTTTGAACGTTGTGTGTTTCTGTTTGCGGATTGTTTGTATAAACCTATACTAAGTTTTGGCATATGTCAACCCTCAAGGAAATGAAAAGCGGAACCGGCGAGGATCCGCTTGTGAAGGTTGTGTACGTTCACGTGCCCGGACTGAGAGTCTCCAGTAAGGCGTCGAGATTTTCTTTTGCGAGATAGTAATATCCGTTGACCGGATGAACAAAAATGTCCAATGGAATGGTTTGGGCATCTTCCCCTTTGTACGCACCGTATTTAAGTTCAATGGATCCTTTCCGGAGCCAGCGTAACATGGTTCGGGGGTTGATACCCAGCGCATCGGCAGCTTCTTGTGTTGTAACGAATAGCTTACCGTTGATCATGTGTGGCACGCTCAATCCTTGTGTTGTAAAAAGGTCTTTAGTGTCTGCATTATATCACCGTATCCTCGTAAGGTTATGATGTCATTCAGACTGGAAAATATCGGCAATGATTTCTATATGGTAACTATTTAAGATGATATTTGTCAAATAAAAAAACCTCCGGGTGGAGGTTTATAATTAATAAGAGGGCGGAGAGGTCAGCAAGCGCCGTCATTGTCCGAGCCGAACGCGAGCGGCGGATTGCTTGATTCGTTGGCCGTCATTTCCGGACGGACTATGTACACCAGATCGCCCGGCTGGGGGAGTTCGCTGCATGAGCAGCCCAGTTCTATGCCGCAGGCTTGGTGCGGCGATACTTTGTCGACCGGCATACGGTCGACTTCCATGGATGTGACTGTTATCCGGCAGCCGCGGTGCTTCTTGGTGGGGCGGGACGGCAGGAATATCAGCGTGTCTCCATTGCCAATCGGTATGGCGGGAGAAACGGCAGTAACACGTAATTTTGTGTAGCTGCGGATTACCGATCCGGCCGGCACGGCGGATTCGCCGTTATTGAGTAAAGGTACGTTATTCACGACACCCTCCTTGGGTTGTGAGGTTGAATAGTTGACGGTTGCAAAATCTTTTTATATGGTACTGGGTCGGCGTATCAGTTGTCAAATCCCCATACCGCGCGTGGTGTGGGGGAAATACAAAAAAGACTTCTGGGACGACGGTTGCGTCTTACCAGTCTTTGGCTTTGAGCCCCGCTTCGGCGGCGGCCACCTGTGCTTCCTGCTTTGACGATCCTTCGCCGGTCGCTACCTGTTCCTTGCCAAGGAATACGCCGATGACGAAATTCTTGGCGTGGTCCGGCCCGGTTTCGGACAATACCTGGTAGGACGGGGTGATGCCGAATTTTTCCTGGCTCAGTTCCTGGAACCGGCTTTTCGGGTCCTGATAGGTCTTGTTGGCGATGATGTCCGGCAAATAGACTAATATCCGTTCGTGAATAAATTGTTTGGATGAATCCCAGCCCAGGTCCAGGTAGATGGCGCCGATGAGGGACTCGACCGCATTGGCCAGGATGAACTGCCTGGCTTTCGAATTGGCGTCCTTTGATTCCCCTTTGGACAAGTACAGGTAAGAGTTGAGGTCGCAGGCTTGGGCAATCTGTGAGAGCATTTTTGCATTGACCAGGCTGGCACGCCAATTAGTCAGGTCGCCTTCCGGATTCGGGTAGGTGGCGTACAGGTATTCCGTCACCACCAGTTCCAGTACCGCGTCACCGAGAAATTCGAGCCGTTCGTTGTGCGGCAGGGGGAAATCCGGGTGCTCATTGAGGTACGAACGATGCACCATGGCCTGGCGGAGGAGGTCCTGGTTCTTGAAAGTAATATTGATGTTTTTTTCTAGCTCGCTGATGTCTTTCATGGTGTGGCAACCACGATCGTTTGCCACGAATCAACACGAATTCAGCGTATTTTTTTTCCGTTACTGTTCGGCCGGTGTTTGCTGATGATTAGCGTTGACTAGTGGAAAAAATTGTGGAGATATGACTAAAGTGTTAAGCCGGCGGCTGAGCGTCGGGGGCAGGCTGCTTGGGCGTCGCTTCCGTGATGGCTACCTCGCCTTTCTTGACCATTTCTTTGTAAATAGAACCGAGGACGCCGTTGATGAATTTGCCGGATGATTCCCCGCCGAAGCTTTTTGCCAGTTCTATAGCCTCATTGATGGCTACTTTCGGCGGGATTTCCCCTTTGGAAAATTTCAGTTCGCATATTCCGATGCGCAGGACGTTCCGGTCCACTACAGTGATTTGTTCCAGCGGCCATTCCGGCGCGAAAGCGGTAATAAGCTGGTTAATGTCCTGGATGTTGTGGATGACCCCTTTGACGATACGCATGCTGAAACCGTTGTCTTCAAAAGCAGGCGCGAATTCCTTGAGGTTGCGTTCGACCAGAGCCGGCAGGGCGCGTTCGTCCAGTTTGTTAAAATCCCATTCGTACAGGGATTGCATGGCGATTGTTCTGGAAAGGTGACGGTTAGACATGGTTGGTAATGTGTAATATGTAACAGGTAATTTTTTACGTGCCCGCCGTTACAAATTACGAAATACTGATTACTTACTTCTTAGCCTTATCCTCTTTTTTCTTGGCTTTCTTTTTCCGGCGGTCAGCTTTGATATCGATCATCAGTACATCCTGCCCTTTATAGTAGCCGCAAAAAGCGCACACATGGTGAGGTCGGATGGGTTTTTTGCATTTCGGGCATTTGGCCAGTTGCTGGACTTTCAGCGCAAAGTGCGAAGCCCGTTCCCGTTTTGATTGCTTTGTTCTCCGTTTAGCTGGTAATCCCATAAAATATTTTAGTTTATGTTAGGTAAATTATACCTTTTATTCGCCTCATTGACAAGTTGTTTTTATTCCCCTAAGATGTGGGGACATTGTAAACGGTTCTTTCCTTCGTGTCAATTCTGAAAGGTAGGTATAGAGAATGGCCAAAACAATTGGTGACGACCCGAGCCTTCGTCAGGAAATTCTAGCAGCCGGTCAGGCGGCCTTGGATGTGCAGAATGGCGAAAAGTCGTTTTGCGAACACCCCGTATTGGGCGGGTGCGTTGGCCACTGGGATACGAGAGGGTCGTCCATTCCACCGTTCGACATCCATAATTGCAAGGGTTGTGGCACTACGAAATCGGTGTTTCCGTTCGATGAAAAAAAGCAGTGGCCGCAGTTCGGCCAGGCAGAATAGCACCTTGGTAGTGCGTCATTAAAATGAAAACCGCCCCCTGGATTGGAGCGGTTTTTTTTCAGGCGATTGTGATGTTATACGAACGTCACTGACCCGGCCTTGTCGTTCGCTTCCGAGAAGCGCATCAGGCGGACGCCCTGGGTGGCGCGGCCGAGCACGGTCACTGTTTTCAGCGGCAGGCGGATGACTTGGCCTTTTTCTGACATAATGATCAGGTCTTCGGATTCCAGCTTGGCATTGACGATGAATCCGGCCACTATTTTGCCGGTCTTCGGAGTGATCTTAGCGGTCTTCACGCCCGAACCGCCACGGCCCTGGATACGGTAGCTCCGCAAGCTGGTGCGTTTGCCATAGCCATTTTCCATGACTACGAGGAGTTGTTCGTGCTGTTCGGCCTTGCCCTCATTGATCATATCCATGCCGGCGATCTTGTCGATGCCTTTCAGTTTCATGCCGCGTACGCCGGCGGCATTTCTGCCCATCGGTCGGACCTGTTTTTCCTTGAAGCGGATAGACTGGCCGTTTTCGGTGACGATCAGGATGTCATCCTTGCCCGTGGATGGCTTGACCCAGCGCAGGAAATCATTCGGTTTCAACTTGACGGCAATCAGGCCGGAGCGGCGGACCTGTTTAAAATCTTCGATGTCAACTTTTTTAATAATGCCGCGCTCGGTCAGGGTGACGATGTATTTGTAATCGCTGAGTTCTTCCAGTGACATGACAGAGGCGACGTTCTCGTTTGGCGACAGCTGGAGGAAATTGACGATGGCCTGGCCCTTGGCCGTGCGCGAAGCGACCGGCACGTCGTACGCTTTCAGCTGGAAGACGCGGCCCTTGGTGGTGAAAACCAAGAGGTCGGCATGCGTCGTGGTTGTAATCAGGTGTTCAACCGTATCCTCTTCCTTGGTAGTCAGCCCGATGACTCCCTTGCCGCCGCGTTTCTGTGTCTTGAATGTTTCCGGCGGGACGCGTTTGATGTAACCGTCGCGGGTGACCATGACGACGGTCGGTTCATTCGGAATCAGGTCTTCCTGTTTGAATTCTCCGATAGCGGACACGTTGATGTCGGTCTTTCTTACATCACCGTATTTTTCCTTTATTTCGCCCAGCTCTTTGGTGATGACAGAGAGGATCCGCTTGCGGGAAGACAGAATGGATTCCAATTCTTTGATCAGGGCTAATTTTTCCTTTAATTCTTCCTGGATTTTCAGCCGTTCCAGGTTGGCCAGCTGGGACAGTTTCATTTCCAAAATGGCGATAGTCTGCCGTTCGGTAAATTTAAACTGTTTCATCAGGTTTGCTTTGGCCTGCTCCTTGTCCTTTGACCCCTTAATAACCCGTATGACCGCATCAATCTTGTCGACGGCTTTTTTCAGGCCTTCCAAAATATGCGCGCGATCTTTGGCTTTATCCAGGTCGTATTGCGTACGGCGCTTGACCACCACTTCTCGGTGTTTGATGTATTCTTCCAGGACATTTTTCAGGTTCAGTACCCGTGGCTGGATGCCGTCCACCAGTGCTAGCATATTTACGTGGAACGACGTCTGCAGGTCAGTCATGTTGTACAGTTTGTTCAGGACTTTTTTCGGGTAGGCCTCTTTTTTTAATTCCACAACTATCCGCACGCCGTCCTTGTCCGATTCGTCACGCAAATCTTTTATACCTTCTAGTTTTTTGTCCGTAACCAGCTGGGCAATATGCTCGATCATGCCCGCTTTATTCACCTGGTATGGGATTTCCGAGATGATGATATTGAAATGCCCGTTTTTCGCCTCCACAATTTCCGCTTTGCCGCGCATGACAATTGAGCCTTTGCCGGTCCCGTAGGCTTGTTCAATGTCTTTTTTGTTGTAGATGATGCCGCCGGTCGGAAAATCCGGACCTTTTACGAACTGCATCAGTTCGGACACGGACGAGTCTGGTTTGGCGATGAGATAATTAATGGCGTCGATAACTTCGGTTAAATTGTGGGGTGGGATGGAGGTAGCCATGCCGACGGCGATGCCCATAGTGCCGTTCAGCAGCAAGTTTGGCAGCTTAGCCGGTAATACGGTCGGTTCCTGATGCGACCCGTCGTAATTCGGGATGAAGTCTACTGTATTGCGGTCAATGTCAAACAGCAGCTCTTCTGAGATGCGGGATAATTTGGCTTCGGTGTATCGCATGGCCGCCGCGGTGTCTCCATCCATTGAGCCGAAGTTCCCTTGGCCGTTCACCAGCGTGTACCGCATGGAAAAATCTTGAGCCAGCCTGACCATGGAATCGTATACGGCCGTGTCGCCGTGCGGGTGGTATTTGCCCAGAACTTCACCGACGACGGTGGCGGATTTCCTGAATTTTACATTGGCCCGTAATCCGATGTCCCACATGGCGTACAGGATGCGGCGGTGTACCGGCTTCAGTCCGTCACGCACATCCGGCAATGCCCGTGAAATGATGACCGACATGGCGTAGTCCAGGTAGGATTCCTGCATTTCTTCGACTATTGGACGCTGCTCAATGGCGCCAAGGTTGGTAGACGGAAGTTTGGCTTGTTTCGAATCTTTGGGGGTTGGTGTCGCGGTTTTTTTTGGCATAGTTATTGTTTGCTCGGATCCTTAAATTGGGGGAAAACGGAATCCTCCAGCTGTTTGATGCGTTCTTCATTGACGTTGCCGCCGTTCGTATTTGTTTCCGTATCTTTAATTCTCAGTATGTCCGTCTTGATGGTTTGCCAGAGGCTTTGCAATTGGCCGTTTAATTTTGCGCCAAAGGTGGAATTGCCGGATGAGGATGTCAGTTTGCCTGAAGCGAAAAGTCCGGCCCAGGCGATGAAAATCACTGCCATAACCACAACCACGGAAATAATAAGCGTCCTTTGTTTATTGGCGGCCCCGGTCTGGGGGATGTTATTGATAGCCGGTCGGGACAGCCGGTCAGCCGGTACGCGTGGTTCAGCCGTTTTTGGGGGGCGATCCGGTTTTTCGACGGTGACTTTTATTTTTCTGGCCCGTTTGGGCGGGCGGATTGAATCTACTGGGCTCATGTGTTTAGCTTGGTTTGAGGATGATGACCTGAGTTTCTTCGGAGGGGAGTTCTTTTTTGGTAATCTTGAATTTTTCTTCGGTTCCGTTTTGTTTGACACCCATTTCATCACAGAATTTGTCGATGCCTTGGAGCTTGATGTTGAGACCGGGGATTTTGAAATGCATGGGGATGGCGATACGCGGTTCTAACTGGCTGACCACTTCTGCCGCCTGTTTCCCGTCGATGGTATATACGCCGCCGACCGGAATAAAAACGATGTCCACACCCTCAAGTTTTTCTATCTGGTCGTCCGTCAGCGGGGCGCCAAGGTCTCCGAGGTGGGCCAGCTTCAACTCTTCAATCTGGAAAAAGTAGATGATGTTGTTGCCGCGTTCGGCGCCGGACTTGTCGTCATGGTAAGACGGAATGCCATGGACGAAAACGCTTTTCACCTCGTATTCGCCTGGCTGGTTGATCACAAAAGGGTTGCCGTTAATGGCGCCAGCATTGTTATGGTCGTGATGGTCGTGGCTGACCGTAACGATGTCGGCGTTGAGCCGAGGCAGTTTCAGGCCGATGCCCGCATCATACGGATCGGTGATGACCGTTACGTCCTTAGATTGTATTTTAAAACATGCTTGTCCAAGCCAAGTGATAATCATATTTTTACCTAAAATAATGCCTTAATAGTATCATAATGGGTGACTGAAGTAAATAGGTTTTTCATTCACATTGGCAGGTCGACTGCAGCGGCGGTGTCGGTCGGCGGGCCCTTCTTTTCCGGCGCAGAATCAGTATTTAGGGCATTATGGACTTGCCAGGTCAGGCGCCGTTCCAGGTCAAAAACGTCGTCGGTCTCCTGGCGGAGAACGGCCAGGGCCAGGTGCTGGTCATTTTGGACATTTGTCAGGTAAACGCTGATTTCATAGAGCGCTCCGATTTTTTTCAGATGGCCGTACACCAGCATGCTTGCCCTGACTTCTTTCCCGATCAGGCGGAGTATCCCGTGGTCCGCGGGCACCGATACCGGATACCGCCGGACGGCATCAGCCACGATGGGTTCTGCGGCCAGATTGAATATCCCTTCATTGCGCAAGGCCTGCCGTATTTGTTTGGTCAGACGTTCGGTGAGCCAGGCCGTCCGGTCAGCTGCGGGAGACAGGTTGATGAGCGGCAGTACGGCCAAAGCCAGATGGTCCGGTTCTTTTACCGGTGCGGTGGCCGGCCTGGTCGTGTCGTCAGCCGGTGTGCCGGTTGGTTTCAGGGTTGCGCCGGTGATTGAGCCTTGCATGGTCGGTGGCGCCGTCCGGGGGCTGGATTGTTTTTGCGGAGCGGCGTTTTGTTGTTTGTACTCATTTTTCATTTCATCCGCCCGGTCTCGTTTGTGCATTATTTTCATCGCATCATCGTGCCGTTGCTGTTTGCGGACCTCTTCCGGTGACGGGCCGGTCGGCGCATTGGCCTTCAGTTGGTCGTCAGTGGCTTTTTGGTATAGTTTGTTTAATGCGATGTTCGACGGCGTCGCGTCAGTTTTAGGTTTGATGCCGATTTTTTGGGCCAGCCGGCTGATTTTCAGCCCGGGGGTATTTTTAGCCGTGGAAACGACCTGGTTGAAGAATTTTTTCGCCTGTATCTTGTTCAAGCTCGCGTCCTTCGGCTTATAGTAATACGTTTTCAGCGATTCGTCCTTTTTCAGGATTTGCTTGAATTTGGTCTCAGAAATTTTCTGGCCGGCACGATTGGCGACCAGGTTCTTGGCCATGTCCTTGGCCGTGCTCATCTTTATTTTCGGGAGGTATTTGGGAGGGAGAGCCATATGGTGGTTAATTACCAATTACCAAATTACAATAACCAATGAGAATTGGGATTTTATTGGAAATTGAATATTGATTATTGGTCATTTGCATGCTTAGTATATCGTTTTTAGGCCTTTTTTTCAATGTCATGAGACAGGGGCTTGCCAAGCAATCCCGTTTACGCTACACTAAGCCGGCTAACCATTAATAACTTAATACTTTAATTAATCTCGTGTCTGCTTAGCGTTATAGGCTAAGGATACGGGGCTCGCGGCGGTTTCTAAAATCAACGCGGGTTAAGACAATTTTTTTATTTATGACAGATCAAGCAACACTCCAGCCAAAATCGAAAATGGCTGAACTTTTGGAAAGTACGGAACAGCCGGTACTGCCCAAGGTGGGGCAGGTAGTGGACGGGACCATCCTGACCGTTTCCAGCAGTGAAGCGCATATCGATATCGACGGTCTGACTATGGGCGTCGTGCGCGGTAAGGAGCTGATAGATGAGTCAGGCACATATATTAATCTTAAAATCGGCGATAAGGTGCAGGCGACAGTTTTAGATTTGGAAAATGAAAATGGCGAAATGGAATTGTCCTTCCGCCAGGCCGGCCACCAGAAAGCCTGGAACGAACTGACGGCCCTCATGCAGCGCGGCGAGGTGATCGGCGTACCGGTGACCGAAGCCAACAAGGGCGGCTTGATGGTTCATGTCGGCCGGATTGAAGGTTTCCTGCCTGTTTCCCAACTGACCGTGGAACATTATCCGCGAGTCGAAGGCGGCGACAAGAACCGCATCCTTGAATTACTTAACAAATTCATCGGCCAGGAACTGAAAGTAAAGGTCATAGACGTTTTGGAGCAGGACAGCAAGTTGATCGTTTCCGAGAAAGCGGCCTGGGAGGAACAGCAGCAGCACGTCATTTCCAAGTATAACGTTGGCGATGTCATTGACGGCTCGATAACCGGCGTGGTGGATTTCGGGGCATTCATCGAATTCGGCGACAATCTCGAGGGGTTGGTCCATATTTCAGAACTGGCGTGGCAGCGCATCGACAACCCGTCCGATTTCGTGAAAGTCGGCGATAAGGTCAAGGCGAAAATCATCAACATTGAGGGGTCGCGGATTTCCCTGTCGATGAAGGCCATGCTCACTGACCCCTGGCAACAGGCCACTGAGCGATATAAGGTCGGCCAGGTTGTCGAAGGTTTGGTGCTGAAGATCAATCCGTTTGGGGCGTTTGTGGAACTGGATCAGGATATCCACGGTTTGGCTCATATTTCCGAATTGTCCGCAGACCGGATTTCCGACCCAAGCAAGGTAGTCAAGCCAGGCGATAAGCATAAGTTCAAAATCCTCTCTATTGAACCCGACCATCATCGGTTGGGGCTGTCGATCAAGGCATTAACCGACAAGCCTCCGAAGTCGGAACCGGCCGGCCAGCCGGCTGCTGAGCCAGCCGAAAAGCCCTCTGAAGAGCCGGTCCAGAAGGAATAAAAGTTGGCATACAAAAATTCAAACACGTCCCCTGCCGGCAACCCCGGAGGGGGCGTGTGCGTCGTCAGGGTTTATTTGCGGAAATGGCCATTTTCCGTTATACTATGAACTGATTTTGGGGTTTTGCGAATTTCAATATAATTAATAAATTTCACTATTTCATGAATAATAAGATTTTAAAAAATGGCTTAACGCTTGTCGTCGTTTTGCTGATTGTCATGGGTATTTTCAGCCTGTTCAACACGTCTTTCGATAAGCCGACGCCGGTCAGTATCAGCAAGGTGATGGACGATATCAGCCAGGGGACAGTCAAGTCGGTCGAGGTGGCCGGCGACAAATTGACGGTCGTGACTACTGATGACCAGACGTTGATTTCTTATAAGGAGCCCAACGATACATTGAGTTCGCTGATCAGTGATTACAAGATCGACCCGTCCAAACTCGAATCGGTTGATGTGCAGATAAAACAGAATTCGGGCATTGGGTACTGGGCATCGGCCATCCTCCCGTTTTTACTGCCGTTTATCCTGATTGCGGCTTTTTTCTGGTTCATGATGCGGCAGGTGCAGGGCGCCAACTCCCGGGCCATGTCGTTCGGGCAGAGCAATGTCCGTGAACAGCGAACGCAGGACCGGAAGGCGAGGACCACGTTCAAGGATGTGGCCGGCGTAAAGGAAGCGAAAGAAGAATTAAAAGAGGTGGTTGAGTTTCTGAAAAGCCCCGGGAAGTTTTTGGCGCTGGGGGCCCGCATCCCCAAAGGCGTCCTGCTGATCGGCGCTCCAGGTACCGGCAAAACGCTGTTGGCGCGGGCTGTAGCCGGCGAGGCGGACGTGCCGTTTTTCCATATTTCCGGGTCTGAATTCGTGGAAATGTTCGTCGGTGTCGGCGCTTCGCGCGTCCGCGACCTGTTCAAGCGGGCTAAAAAGACTGCGCCTTGCATTATTTTTATTGATGAAATAGACGCCGTCGGCCGCCAGCGCGGGGCCGGCCTGGGAGGTTCGCATGACGAGCGCGAACAGACCCTGAACCAAATCCTCGTGGAGATGGACGGCTTTGAGACGGACACCAATATCATCCTGATGGCCGCGACCAACCGGCCGGACGTCCTGGACCCCGCCCTCCTGCGTCCCGGCCGCTTTGACCGCCGGGTAACGCTGGACGAGCCTGATATCGCGGACCGCGAGGCTATCCTGAAAGTCCATGCCGTCAAGAAACCTTTGGATATGGACGTGAATTTACGCCAGATTGCCGAACGGACGCCGGGATTTTCTGGCGCCGACCTGGCCAACCTGCTGAATGAGGCGGCTATTCTGGCGGCCCGCCGCAATAAGAAAAAAGTTGGACTGACGGAATGCCTGGAAAGCATCGAGAAGGTCATCCTCGGCCCGGAACGGAGAAGCCGTATCCTGTCCGAAAAAGAGAAGAAAATCACGGCTTACCACGAAGCCGGACATGCCCTGCTGGCCCACGAGTTGCCGAACTCCGATCCGGTACAGAAAGTTTCCATCATTTCACGCGGCCAAGCCGGCGGCTATACCCTCAAGATGCCCACAGAGGATAAATATATGCACAGCAAGGCGTATTTTATTGATGAGCTGTCGGTGCTGTTGGCTGGACACGCCGCGGAAAAGGAAATATTCGGGGATGTCACGACCGGCGCTACCAGTGACCTGAAACAGGCGACAAAATTGGCCAGGCGGCTGGTAACGGAATTCGGCATGAGCGAGACGCTGGGCCCGCGGACGTTCGGCGAGAAAGAAGAGCTGATATTCCTCGGCAAGGAGATACATGAACGGCGTGACTATTCAGAAAAGACGGCGCAGGCAATTGACCAGGAGGTGTCAAAATTCATTAATAATGCCTATGATATCGCCCTGAAAATCATTAAAAAATCGCGTACGCATTTGGATGAAATCGTTAACCAGCTCATCACCAAAGAAACGCTTGAGCGCGATGAGTTCGCGGCAATTTTCAAGCCGGCAAAAAAAAGCGCATTAGCATAAATAAATAATCCCGCCCGCCTTGCCCGCACCAGTGGCGGGTGGGCACGGCAATAATAAAGGAGGTTGTATGGCAAACGTAAAAAATAACACCATGTCGACGAGCGTCTTCCGGGATGTCCTCAGGCGGGCGTATGAAATGGTGAAAGGCAATAAGTTTCTGTGGGCGTTTGGTTTTTTTGCCTCGTTTTTGGGCTTGGGAGGCGAATTCGAATCGTTGTTCCGCGATTATTCAAATGTAGCCCAGACGTCCAGCCGGATCCTGGACTTGCGCACAATGATGGAAACCGGAGTGATCTGGACCATCCTGGCAAACGTCCGCGATGCGTTCAGCGCTCAGCCGGTGCAGGCGTTTTTCTTTATTTTTATGGTGGTTATTGTCGGTTTAGTGATGCTGTGGCTGGCCATAGTTTCCCAAATTGCCCTGTTCCATTCAGCCAATAAGATCAATAAAAAACAGCCGGTCACGTATCATGAGGGCTTCGTGGTCGGTAACCGGTTTTTTATGCCCGTCCTGGTTATCAACATCGTGGTGAAAGTCATCCTGTACGGCCTGCTTATCGTTATCGGCCTACCATTAATTTCCTGGCTGTTGATACATAATAATTTATGGGGTGGTTTCATTTTTGTCTTTTTGCTGTTTTTCATTTATATCCCCCTGACTGCCGTCGTGTCGTTTGTGATCAAATTTGCCATTGCCTACATCGTCATCCAGGGCCGGCCAGCCGGCGAGGCTATGCGTTCGGCCTGGGAATTGTTTAAGAAGAACTGGCTGGTCAGCGTTGAAATGGCTTTGGTAGTCTTAGTCATGGGCATCGTGTACGGATTGGCCATCATTGTAACGCTTGGCCTGGTTTCTGTGCCGTTTTTCCTGATTGGGGTCGCCGCGTTATTTTTCGGCAGCGGCACGGGACTGGTCGTGACCATTGTTCTCGGCGTTATCGCCTGGTTCATTGTCATTGGCCTGTTGGGGGCGATGTTCGTCAGCTACCAGTACTCGGCTTGGGCTTTGCTGTTCCTCAAATTAGTGGAGGACAGGGCGCCCAGCAAGCTCATGCGCTGGTTCTCCAAATTACCCCTGGTGAAGCCATTGTAAAAAAATCTGTTAATTGATGCCTGATCGGAGTTGGCAGATTTTGTAATATCCATTAGGATAAATGCATTACGGGCATATAATTTCTGTAGTTACGGATACGCTATGGCGGACAGGCAGTCGGTTAGAGCGCCACTCTTATTGCGGCAATTACTTTGAAATTTTTATCTCTTCTGGTGGGCGAATGGGCGTGTAGCTCAGTCGGTTAGAGCACCACTCTTATAAAGTGGGGGTCGATGGTTCAAGTCCATCCACGCCCACCAGAAGAGAAGTAAATTGTAAAATTGCCGATATATCAGCCGTTTGCTAAAATCAAATATATTTAATTAGCGGCTAATATAAAGTGGGGCCCGCTCGCAACGCTACGCGTAAGTGTAGCGGGCGAGGTCGACCTGTCCGCCGTAGCGTATTCGCGAAGGTGGATGGTTCAAGTCCATCCACGCCCACTAACCATCTAAATATTTTGAGAGTTTAAAAACCCCCGGATACTACCCGGGAGTTTTTTTATCCTGAGTCGGAAATTATTCTTTGTCTTTGCCTTTAAGCGCGTCTTTCAGGGCTTTGCCGGCCTTGAATTTGGGGACGGTGACGGCCGGAACCTGGATGCGTTCGGTCGGATTCTGCGGATTGACGCCTCCGCGTGCTGAGCGGTGTTTGGCCATGAACGTGCCGAAGCCGGTCAGAGTCACTTCACCGCCCGCCTTCAGCGTGCTGGTGGTGATATCCTCAAAGGCTTCAAGCATGTCCTCTGACTGTTTTTTGGTTACGCCGACTTTTTCGGCGATCTTTTCGATAAGTTCTGCCTTGTTCATGGATGTATTTTTGTTACCTGCCTGGATGGGACGGACGACTTTGGACTGGCGCCACATGAGGCAGTTGTTTGTTTGTCTCGACCTTTATGAGCTTAATTAGTTTAATTATACGTTAATTTCCCTTTGAATCCTGCGGATACCGGTGGCCCGGCGTGTAGCCGGGTCAATGGTAACCAGCACTGTATTTACTACGCATATACCGTGTTCCGGTATGTCATGTGCCGTTGTCCGGGTATTGGTAAAGTTATTGAGGATTATGTCTCTATCCACGCCGATGACCGATTCTTTCAGCCCGACCATGCCCGTATCGGTGATGTAGGCGGTGCCCTGGGGCAGGATGGTTTCATCAGCCGTCGGGATATGGGTGTGGGTGCCGACGACGGCTGATACCCGTCCGTCGACGTGCCAGCCGAAGGCCACTTTTTCTGATGTCGCTTCTGCGTGCATATCGACAAAAATTCCCGCAAGGTCGGTGTTCTGGTGTTGGGCTAGGATCTGGTCAATGGCAGTAAAAGGGGAGGAGAATTTTTCTTCAATGAACACCTGGCCATTTAAGTTTACCACGAGCAACTGCTTTTTACCAATGTTGACGGTGCGGTAACCGGCGCCTGCATCCTGGTCCATGAAGTTTCCCGGCCGGATAAGTATGTTGTCCGGATCGGCAAAAATGTTCAGGACGTCAGGCTTCTTGAAGGCGTGGTTGCCCGAGGTAAAGAAATCCACGCCCGCCTGCCGGCATTCCTGCAGGGTTTTTGAGGTAATGCCGGTCCCGTGGGCGATATTTTCCGCATTCGCGATGACCAGGTCAGGCTGGAGTTCTTTTTTCATGTCCGGCAAGATGGCGGCTAGGGCCTTACGGCCCGGTTTACCGACAATATCGCCGAAGAATAGGATGGAGAGCGTGTTATCTGGCATATTCGATGATGCGTTTTTCCCGGATGACATTCACTTTGATTTCACCCGGGTATTTCAGCTCTTCCTCAATACGCTTGGCGATGTCCCTGGCCAGTTTGACGGCACCCATGTCGTCTATTTTATCCGGCACCACGAATACGCGGACTTCACGGCCGGCCTGGATGGCGTACGATTTCTCCACGCCCTCAAAAGATTTTGCCAGCCCTTCCAGTTCGTCCAGCCGCTGCAGGTATTGTTCGTATGTATCTTTACGCGCGCCCGGTCGTGCTCCGGAAATGGCATCGGCCACTTTGACGATAACCGCTTCCAATGACGGCGGCGCGTCTTCGTGATGGTAGGCGATGCAATTGATGATTGATTGGGACAATTTAAATTTACGTCCGATGTCCTGCCCGATTTCCGGATGCGTTCCCTGGACTTCATGGTCGACGGCTTTGCCGATGTCGTGCAGGAAACCCCCCTTTTTCGCCACGGCAACGTCAGCCCCTAACTCTTCGGCTAAAAGCGCGGAGAGGTGGGCTACTTCAATCGAGTGGCGCAGGATATTCTGGCCGTAACTGGTGCGGTATTTCAGGCGGCCGACGATCTGGACCAGCCTGTTGTCCATCCCGGCGATACCCACTTCATAACACGCCTCCTCGCCGGCTTTTTTGATGTCGGCAGCCAGCTCTTTTTTGGCGATTTCGATGGTCTCCTCAATCCGGCCCGGATGGATCCGTCCGTCCTGGATAAGTTTTTCCAGGGCCCGCTTGGCCAAGTGCCGGCGGATCGGCGAGAAGCCGGAAATGACGATGGCTTCAGGAGTATCATCGACGATAATTTCCACGCCAGTGAGCTGTTCCAGGGCTTTGATATTGCGCCCTTCCCGGCCGATGATCCTGCCTTTCATTTCATCGGAAGGGAGATTGACCACCGTCGTAGTTGTTTCGGCCGTATGCGGTGCGGCACAGCGCTGGATGACGCGGGTCAGCATGTTTTTTGCCTCTTTTTCTACTGCTTCATTTGATTCGTGCTGGAGCTTGCTGATCCGCTGGATCAGTTCGTTTTTCATTTCGGTTTCAGTGTGTTCCAGCAGGACCCGTTTGGCGTCCTCCTGCGTCAGACCGGCAATCTGTTCCAGTTTTTTCATTTGCTGGTCCTTGATTTTCAGTATTTCCTGTTTGGCCGCCTCCAGGCGGTTGGCCTTGTCCAACAGCTGTTGCTGCTTGCCTTCCAGGTCTAGGAGTTTTTGGTCAAATAAGCTTTCACGTTTTTCCAGGCGTTCCTGCAGGTGCATTACTTCCCGGCGGCGGCTGTCCGCCTCGCGCTTGGCGTCTTCAATCACCTGCATCGCCTTGTCTTTGGCCTGGATGAGCAGTTCTTTCTGTTTGTTTTTTGTCTCCTGGATCAGCTGGTTCAGTTTTGCTTCGGCTGTATTGATTTGTTTGATGGCCCAAAACTTGCGGCCCCACCAGCCGGTAATAATACCGCCAGGCAGACCGACGCAGGTCAGGATGATCCATATAAAACTCGCGTCATTCATACGATGTATTCCTAATGGTTATGTTGTTAATTAAGAGTGGTAATTTGACTAATTGTAGCCATAAACAATTTGGGACTCCCCGTCATGTGACGGGATCCTCTCGGCTACTTAAAGATTTTTGGGCTATTTCTGGATGATCTTGTCGATGATGCCGTACTTTTTGGCCTGGTCCGCGTTCATGAAATAATCGCGGTCCGTGTCCTTCTTGATCTTGTCCAGAGTCTGTCCGGTGTGTTTAGCGATGATCTCGTTGAGCCGGTCGCGAATGCGCAGGATGTGTTCCGCCCGGATTTGGACGTCAATCGCCTGGCCTTCGGCACCGCCCATGACTTGATGCAGCAGTACTTCGGAGTTTGGCAGTACGAACCGTTTGCCTTTGGCGCCGGAAGCCAGCAGGACTGCGCCCATAGACGCCGCCATGCCGACGCAGATCGTCGCCACGTCAGGTTTCACGTACTGCATCGTGTCATAAATCGCCATTCCCGCCGTGACCGAGCCGCCCGGTGTGTTGATATACAGTTTTATATCCTTGGCCTTGTCCTCAGAGTCCAAAAACAAAAGCTGCGCAATGACCGTATTGGCCACGTCGTCGGAAATGGGGTTGCCCAAGAATATAATCCTATCTTTAAGAAGCCGAGAGTAAATGTCGTAAGCTCGTTCACCGAAATTTGATTTTTCTATAACTGTCGGTATTAAGTACATGGAAATTTAGGTTGATTAAATGTGTAACGCAGTATACAATGCGGGCTTTGTTTTGTCAATTTATGAGTATATTGTAGTTATCCGGCGCACGTGAAAAACAACCACCCTGGGGTGAGGTATATTATCCCTGAGGGGGCAAAGTAGTATGGAAGGACGGTATTACTACACCACCTGCCACCCGGCGTCCGTTTCCATCAGCGTGCCTTTGATGGTAAAGCCGGCCGCTTTCTTGTGTCCGCCGCCGCCGAAATATTTGGCGATTTTTGAAACGTCCACGCTCGGTTGCGTGGTGCGCAGACTGGCCTTGATGGTCCCGTCGGATTTTTCCCTCAGCACAATAACGGCTTTTGCTTCGCCGACAGAATTGAGGAAGTTTGAAATGCCCTCGCTGCTGTCTTCGTCCATTTTCAGTTCCTGGAAATCTTTCTGCGTCAGGACGGTCGTTACGATGCCGGTCTGCGCGTTCATTTTCAGCCTGGACAGGGCCCGTCCCCAGAGTTGGAGCTGATTCAGTGATTTATTGCGCATGGTGTTGGCGTTGATGTCTCTGACGCGTGCGCCATGGGCCATCAGCCGTGAAGACGCCTCCATTGAGGATGGGGTTGTGGCCATGTTGGTAAAACTGCCCGTATCGGTCATGATCCCGGTCAGGAGAGCCGTGGCTACCTCCTTGGTAAACGGTATACGATGGTAGTCCAGCAAATGGTAGATTATTTCTGCTGTTGAAGAGGCGGCCGGATGCACGAGATTGATGTGTCCGTATAATTGGTTGGTCGGATGGTGGTCGATGTTGATGACGATCGGCAAGCCCTTGAGCGTCCGGAAATGCCTGGCCACGCCGGCATACTCCAAATCACCCGAGTCTAAAATAATGACCAGGTCGTATTCGTTTTTCTGCAGATATTTTTCTTCGGATCTGATGGTTTCCGTACCTTTAATGAACCGAAGGTAATCCGGCACGTCAGTCAGGCAGAATAACACGTGGCTTTTTTGATGGTGATGGAGATAGTGGCTGATGCCGATCAGCGAGCCGATGGCATCGCCGTCCGGATTCTGATGGCTGATGACCAGGATATGCCCGGCCTTCATCACTTCATCGTGGATTTTTTTGAAGATGGGGTCGAATTCGTTCATGAGAATAGCCTTATATATAGGCTGTCATATGGTTGTTTTTTTATCAACCACCCATCTTACTTCTCGTGATGAATTTTGTCAATAAGCTCATCCAGCCGCTCCACGTGGACACCTCCGGTATCCAGGATGAAGGTCAGTTTTGGCACTTTAAACACGGCAATTTTTTGGGCGATCAGGTGCTGTAAATATCCAGCCTTGTTGTTGAGGAGTCCCAGAACTGACAAGTTTCGTTCTGCGGGTATGATGCTGGCCGTAACGCGGGATAAGCTGAAGTCGCGTGTCGTATTAACTTTCGTAATCGTGACCAAGCAGCCGACGGGCAGGTTGATCTCCCGCAGGATCTGGATATTAAGCTGTTCCAGGATCAGCTTGTTGATTTGTTCTATGCGATGCGATGGCACGTTCGTGGTATTAAGTCGCCTTTTCTTTAACCAGCTCTTCACGAAACGCCTCTAGGAAGTCCCCGACCTGAAGCATGTGGGCGGTTTTTATTTCCACTCCGCACTCAGAACCGGCCGGCACGCTGGCCACGGATTGTTTGGCCTGTTGCAATTGCGTGAGCGTCCCGGTTCCAATGTCCCTGTCCTGGCGCATAATATGGCACTTGCTTCCAGATTCAATTTTTCCTTTTGTGACCTGGCCACCGACGATCATCTTGCCTTTTTCCGAACGGAATATCGCTAAAATTTTCATCCTGCCCAATTCAACAATTTCTTTTTTATACTCTATCATTTTATCCACCTCGCTTTTTACCTCATTGATCAGGTCATAAATGATGCGGAAAGTTTTGACCGTAATTCCTTTATCCCTGGCCAGATCGGCGGCACGCGGGTTAACGTCGATATTGAATCCATAAACATGCAGATCGGTGCCTTCAGCGCGCAAGATGTCCATGTCCATGATGTTACCGAGACCCTTTTTGACCACGTTAACTTTGATCTTCGGCTGACTGAGCGCTTCCAGAGCCTGGACGACTGCTTCCTGGGAACCGAGGGCGTCGGTTTTCAGGACGATGTCGACTGTCTTTTCTTTTTTTTGATCGTCCTCGGATTTTGTTTTTACCTTCTTCCAGCTTTGTTGGTCGCGGTATGATTTTTGGCGCGACTCCATCTGTTTCATGATTTTTTTTAGTGAGTCGGGATTTTCTACAGCCTGGAGAATGTCACCGACTTCCGGGAGGCTCTTCAGCCCGAGTAGGCGCACCGGAGTGGACGGGCCGGCTTCGGCAAGCGGTTTGCCCAGATGGTCTTTCAGCATACGGATTTTTCCGACTACCTGTCCGACCTTCACGACGTCAGTCGTATGCAGGGTACCGGTCTGGATGATGGCGGTGGCGATGATGCCTTCGCCTTTGTCGATATGCGATTCAATAATTGTGCCGACTGCCTGCCGGTGCGGATTGCCGCGAATGGAATCTTTTTCGACTTCGGACAGTAATAGCAGGTGCTCAAGCAGGTCGTCGATCCCCTGGCCGGACTTGGCGGATACGGGGACGCATATTACTTTCCCACCCCAGTCTTCCGGCAGCCGGTTGGCGTTGGCTAGTTGTTGTTTGACTTTTTCAATTTGGGCGTCAGGCTTGTCGATTTTATTGATGGCCACGATATAAGGCAGTTTGGCGTTGTCGATAATCTGGAAAACTTCCTCGGTTTGCGGTTTTATCCCGTCATCTGCCGCAATGACCACAATGGCAATATCTGCCACGCGCGCTCCACGTGATCGCATGGTCATGAACGCCTCATGTCCGGGCGTGTCTATGAACGTGATCACGCGACCAGCGTGATCATCCCGAGCATGGCGAGGGATCCCTCCCTCGTTGTCGCGAGGTCGGGATGATTGCTCCTCCTTCGGTGGAACAATCACTTGGTAGGCGCCGATGTGCTGGGTGATTCCGCCGGCTTCACCGCCCATGACGTTTGTTTTTCGGATTGTATCCAGCAGCTGAGTCTTCCCATGATCAACGTGGCCCATGACGATCACTACCGGAGGTCGGTTCGAAAGCTTTTTTTCCTCGTCCACCAAAAGACCTTCTATACCTGAATTATTTGATGATTCATCGGGTGATTTTGTCCGCTCGGTGGTGGTAAATCCAAAATCCTGGGCGATGATATTTGCAGTATCGTAGTCAATCTGTTCATTCAGATTCGCAAGAATGCCGTTCTTCATCAATTCCTGGATGACGATTGCCACAGGTTTATTTAGCAGAGCCGAAAAATCTCTGACGGTAATGACTGGCGGAATCTCAATTGTTTTCTTTATATCGGTAATTTCCGTAACGTCATTAATGGCCTGCTTGGGGCGTCTTAGGTCTTCGATCAGTTTAGTGTCAGTTTTGAATTTTTCAATAATACGTTCGGCGATATTATCGTTAATTTTAATAGCCTTTCGCCCAATATCAAAACCGAGCTTTGGTAACAGCTCCTTGAGCTCGAAAGTGGGGATTTTTAATTTTCTGGCCAACTCAGTAACGTTCATACTAAATGAAGATATAAGTGATTTATGTATACTACCGTTTTTTTAAGGTCTTGTCTATTCTGAGAACAAAAAAACGATCAGTATGCAGACCGTTTCAAAAAACGTAATATTCCATGAAACAGGCTTAAATCATACGGTTTTTTCCGACAATGACCTTAAGTTTTTTAGGTACGACTTCCACGGTTACCGGAGTTTTGATTGTTGTCTGCCCGTCTGCAACAATGGGCAGGCATTCGGTTGCACACTTAATTTTGATTTTGGTAAACGGGAAAACACTGGCTGATGAATAGTTTTTTTTGGAAAATGACCACCAGCTCTGATGTTCGGGGACGGAAAAAACCGCTTCCAAAATCCCGTCATGCGGGTTGCCACTATGAGAAGGGGTATTGTTGCCTGCAACAGAACGCGAATTAAAGTTACATATGGTGATCGTATTTTGGTTGGTAAGCGGCTTCACCTGGTATGTACCCCAGTCAAAAATAACTTCTTCTGTTGACGGCACTGACAGTGATGAAATGAAATAGCAGTCGTTCGCTTTTCCGACGTCGATATGTTCAATAATTCTGGATGATAAAACTTCACAGGCTGATTCGCCCTGCGGGATGCCGAGTGAGGCGGCAATTGTATTGTCGGCTCCGATTGGGATAATAGCTAAAGTTACGCTAATATTAGGCAAATAATTGACTATCTTGCTTACCGTCTCATCATTACCGACTGCCACAATTGTAGAAGCTCCTTTTTTTATTGCGTCGGTGATAACTTCACGCATGCTTTTTAAAAGCGTCATGCGTTCAATGCGGCCGTTGATACCCAACGACATCAGCCGCGATTCAATGTGCTGAAGTGTCGTGGTATATTTTTTGTCGTTCAGGTACGTGTCGTAAATATAATAATACATTCTTAAGAAAATTATTTTGATTTCCTTATTTCAGGTGTGGGGACATTTTCTTCATGGACCATTGTGCATTTACCGTTGATGATGGCGCCGTCTTCAACATTCAATACTTTTGTTTCAAGATTTCCAAAAATTTTTGCCGTACTTGATAACGATGTCTTCCCGGCAATTTTCACGTTTCCTCTGATTTCACCGGCAAGAAACAGATTGATCGCCTCGACTTCTGCCTTGATTTTTGCATTGATCCCAACTTTCAAATCATGGGTTGTTTTCAGGCTCCCTTGTACCATGCCTTCTACGGTAACATTCCCCTCCCCCTTGAAATTACCCTCTACCTTTACTGAAGGACCAATAATAGTTTCTACTTCCTTATGGGCTGATTCGCTGTCGGCATTAAATAGTGCCATAGTTTTTGAAGATTATAAAATTTAAAATTACTCACTAATTTTAGGCTTTTTTACATAAGTAGTCAATAATTGTATTTTTAAAAAATATAGTATAAAATCTAAGCACTGATTAATTAATTCAATTGATATGCCCAAGGACAAGAGAAAGAAAAAATTTTTTCAGGGAATGGAGCATCTAACGGATCAAGAAGGCTCGTTGTCCGCTAGTAGTACAATTGCTACGCCAATTAATACCGATAATTACTCAAATGTACCTTCAGCCCAACACATGCACATACGCAAGGACCTTATTAGAGTAATTGTTCTTATATCATGCCTTCTCCTGATACTTATAGGTTTAACGATCTTGGACAAAAACTCAAATACAGTCCAATTACTTGCAGAAAAAATAACATCATTAATTATTAAGTAATAAGCCCTTAAAATCGCCATTATTACTAACGTTCCACGTGGAACATGGTATATAATTATCTCTCGTTATCACTCCTTTTAATGCTTGATTAATAGTTAACAGTCAGTAGGCATAAATCAAGCCTCAGCGAACCTTAATAATTTTCAGCAGATCCTAACCCGGCCTTACCGGGAAACTTTAAAGATTCAGTTGGAGTCCACATATACATCGAGTTTAAATACGGGCCCTTATAGTTCAATAGACCTGCCCGCCATTACCAATGCCCCTATAGTTCAATGGATCGAACAATCCCGTCCTAAGGGATAGATCTAGGTTCGATTCCTAGTGGGGGCAAGGGCAGTTGCAGGCCGGTAGAACAATCCCGTCCTAAGGGATAGATAGAGGCTCGATTCCTCTCGAGGGATGATTAAATCTTCCAGAAGCAAAGTCTATATGGGCCTGTCGTACAGTGGTAGTACAGGGCATTCGCATTGCTCAGACGGGAGTTCGATTCTCCCCAGGTCCACCATCCTTCGCCCTCGCAAGCTCGGGGTTACGCATGGCCAGCCAGATTCTTTAAAAATATTAAGTATAAATTTTTGGAGCGAAGGAGTGCGTATATAAGTCAAGGTATGTTAAGGACGTTCCACGTGGAACAAGTGTGGAGCAAGTATAGAAGTCTTGATTTTGTAAGACATTATTGATAATATATCTGAGCTCGTGGGCCTCTAGCTACCGCCTTCGCGGATACACTTCGGCGGGCAGGCATTTGGAAGAGCCACGAAATGCTTCGAAGATTAAGGCAAACTATGGGCCTCTAGCTCATTTGGTAGAGCGCTTCCATGGCATGGAAGAGGTGAGGGGTTCGAGCCCCCTGAGGTCCACCAAATTAATTATTATTTAGTTTCGTCGTACTAACGGTAAGACTAAATGTTCGAGCCCCCTGAGAATCCAAAAAGGGATTTTTATTATTTACTTGACAATGTATTATCATTGAACTATTATTAATATATACCCTATAGGGGTATATAATTATGTCTTATATTAGCCAAAAAAAGATTAATAATGATACTCTAAGTCATTTACATCGTATTATAGGACAGTTGAATGGCTTAGAAAAAATGATAAGCGAGCATCGTGATTGTACAGAGGTCATTACTCAATTAATGGCTGCTCGGGCGTCATTAGAAAAGCTGGGACTGCTAATATTGAATAATGAATCAAGTTATTGCTTCATTAAGAATAAGGATCCACAAAAGCAATTAATTGATTTACAAAGGATAGCGAATAACCTATTTAAATTAAGTTAATTAACTATTTACCTATAGTTTATGTCAGAAGTAATTTTAACCGACCAAAGCTTTGAAAATGAGGTAATAAAGTCTAGCATGCCAGTTTTGGTGGATTTTTGGGCTGAGTGGTGCGGACCGTGCAAGATGCAAGGGCCCATCGTTGAAGAAGTGGCTAAGGAATTCGTGGGAAAGGCAAAAGTCGGGAAACTCGAAGTAGACCAAAATCCTGGTATGGCCCAGAAATACGGTGTCATGAGCATCCCTACCTTGGCTATCTTTAAGGATGGGAAAATTATATGGCAAGGAGTTGGATTGCACCAGAAAGTGCTGCTGTCAGATCAATTAAATAAGGTTATTAGCTAAAAAAACCTAAATATTTCATAGAGTATTTATGGAATACGATTTGATTATTGTAGGTGGCGGATCAGCCGGTTTGACTGCCGCAATTTATGCTAGCCGTCGTGCCTTGAAAACATTAGTTATTTCGCAGGATATCGGCGGCCAAGCGGCAATTACTGATGTTATTGAAAACTATCCCGGATATGATTCGATTACCGGTCCCGAACTGATGAGCAAATTTCATCATCAGGCGGAAGCTCATGGCGCAGAGTTCGTCTTTGAAGAAGTGAAAAAAGTCGAAAAGAAAGGTAATATATTCGGTATTCGTACTGCAAATAAAAGCTATGACGCTAAGGCGGTTATATTGGCTTTTGGCCTGTCACACCGTCATTTGGATGTCCCTGGCGAAGAGCGGCTTATTGGCAAAGGCGTAACGTATTGTGCCACTTGTGACGGACCGTTATTCAGGGGAAAACGCGTGGCGGTTGTCGGTGGAGGGAATTCCGGTATAAGTGCGGCGCTCTATCTTTCGGAAATAGCTAGCCAAGTATATCTTCTTAATCGCGCCGGATTGAAGGGAGAAGAGGTGCTTATTGAGCAGGTTAACAAGAAAAAAAATATTGAAGTCGTTTCCAATGTTGTGACAAAAGAAATAATCGGCCAGGAACGCGTCGAGGCAATTGTGGCGTCAAGCTTGGACAACCCATCGGAAATACGAACCATTAAGTTAGAAGGCGTTTTTGTGGAGATTGGATATATCGTAAAGGCGGATTTTATTAAAGGCTTAGTAGACGTTGATAAGCTTAACCAGATAATGATTTCACCGACCAACGAAACTTCGGTGCCGGGCATTTTTGCCGCCGGTGACGTAACGACGGTGACATATAAACAAATCGTCATTTCCGCCGGCGAGGGGTCAAAAGCCGCTTTACAGGCCTATAAGTACTTACAGCAGAAAAGCGGCAAAACCGCAGTAATGATTGATTGGAAATCGGGGAACAGGAAGTAAACCGTAATTTATTAACATATTTGAATTATTATGAATAAAATCAGTTCGTTTGCGAGTGTTGTGAAGAATATTAAAGCCACGGTTAAACGTATTGGCGCGCCGGAGCAGTATGCGGAAGCACTGAGTCGGCCCGACGCGATTCTTCAGCATCCCATTACTATCACCCTGGATGACGGCCAGGAAAAAACGTTTGACGGTTTCCGTGTTCAGTTCAACAATGCCCGCGGGCCGTATAAGGGCGGTATCCGTTTCCATCCGGAAGCTGATTTGGACGAGGTTAAAACGTTGGCCAGCCTCATGGCGGTGAAATGCGCCGCAGCCGATATCCCGATGGGCGGCGGTAAGGGCGGCATCACTGTGAATCCGAAGGAATTATCAGAAGCAGAACTTGAACGATTGGCGCGGGGTTGGGTAAAGGCGTTTTTTAACGAAATCGGCCCAGATAAGGACGTCCCGGCGCCTGACGTGAATACTACCCCGAAAATTATGTCATGGATGGTGGATGAATATTCAAAACTGGCCGGGGAAGATACGCCCGCGTCATTCACCGGAAAACCACTGTCAATAGGAGGCTCAGAAGGCCGGGAATATTCGACAGCGTTAGGCGGTTTTTTCGTGTTGCGTGAATTGCTCAAAAAAATCGGACTCGAGCCGAAAAAAACAAAGGTGATTGTCCAGGGTTTTGGCAATGTCGGGTACCATACGGCTAGAATATTGCACGAGAACGGTTATCAGATCGTTGGCCTGTCCGATTCAAAAGGCGGCATACTCGTTCCTGGCGGCGTGGACCCAAAACACGTGATGGAGCACAAGAAAGCCAGCGGCAAGCTGGCGGGCGTGTACTGCAAGGGATCGGTGTGCGAAGAAATAGAATACCAGCGTGTCAGCAATGAGGAATTGCTTGAAGCTGATTGCGACGTTTTGATACCAGCCGCACTGGAAAACCAGATCACGATACATAATGTTGATCGCATCAAAGCCAGGGTAATTCTGGAAATGGCGAATGGCCCCATAACGCCTGACGCGGACGCGGCATTATACAAAAAAGGCATTCATGTGGCGCCGGACGTGTTGGCCAATGCCGGCGGGGTGTCCGTCAGTTATTTCGAATGGCGCCAAAACCTCGACCATGAGCATTGGACGGAAAAAGACGTGAATAATAAATTGGAAGAGAAAATGGTGAAGCAGTTCGGAAATATCTGGACTATCGCCCAGACTCAAAATATTGATTTACGTTCGGCAACATATAATTTGGCCATCGGCAGGATTATTGAAGCTATGGAGAAACGTACCTGACGGGCAGCTCATTTGACGGATGGAGTGATGTGTAGTATAATACAAAGGAAATAAGCAGTTTATTAGCTTGTCATAAGGCTTATTTATGGGGGAATCCGAAATTCTCGGAAAAAAATACAGAGATAATAATTTTTATAGATTTAATTTTTTCAATAATTACAACCGCTTGTGCGGTTTTTTTGTTTTTATTTAAAAAATAATTAAACCGTTCGCTAAAATGCGAACAATAAGGAGTCAGTACGTATGAGAAAAATTTTAACCATAGGGGCCGGGCTAGCGGTCGGGTTGACAGTGATGTTTTTAGCTTCACCGACCCAAGCCGTAACCCAGCCGCTCACTATCGCGAATGTCACCACCAGCTCGACCACGAGCAGTGCGACAGGCGTGACTTTGACGCTTTCTATCATGATTAATCAGGAAATCCCTGACGGGTATAATTTGGGATTCCATAGCTACTTTAGCGGGGCGTGTTACAGTTTTCCGTGCGGACACGATTTTTCCAACGCGACTGTTTCCGGACTGGCCGGCGACCTCTCGAAATATTCGGATACGGTAAATGTGCATCTGTCTGGCGCGATCCCGGTGGGCCCGATTACCGTGACGATTGGCAATGTCATTAACCCGGTACAGGCAGGCTCATATAATATTACTGGAGACCTGAACGGTACGATGATTGATCCGGATGTATCGCTGTTATTAGGCGACATCGCCGTAGTCGGACAGATCAAGATGCCCGACGGAACGCCGGCATCAAACGCCGGTCTCAATATCCACACTCAGGATTACAGTATCAATTACGGCGGGCCGACTGATACGAGCGGTCGTTTCGCCATACCCGTGAATTTTGGCAATGGTACCTTTGTTTCCGGTACGACCTATCTTATTGACCTGTGGCCACCGCAGGGTGTAGACGGCATAGTGCCGCCGGATACCGTTTCATTCGTCTACAGCGGTACAACCGTCACTAAAAATATTTCATTCGTCGTCGCCTCAAAGACAATCAACGTAACCGTTAAATATGACGACGGCAGTCCGGTAACCAATGCCAATGTCTGGGCTAACAAGCGCGGCGGAGGCAGCAACGTTGGCGGTACGGTAAATTCTTCTGGTGTGAAGACGTTGACCGTGTCGGGCGGGTCATGGGACGTGGGCATTAATTGTCCATGGAACCAGCAGACAAATTCTCCGGGAAATTGCGATTGGGCCTACAATCAACCGCCGGTAGGTGCTGAATTTGCCCCGGACAGTATAGCTGAAACCCAGAATTTCACTATGACAGTAATAAAAGCTACCGCCATCATTAAAGGGAAGATACTCAAACCGGACGGGGCACCGATGCAGGGCGGCGGTATAAATATTCAAAAAGATGGTGGTATGGGATTGGGGACGGGTTTAGGGCAGGACGGGTCTTTTTCCGCCAATGTGCCGGCCGGTAACTACCAGGTGAGTTTTTCGCCGAATCCGGATGATCCCACTCTTTCCCGCTATTACACCGCGCCGATCTCCGTCAGCGTTGGGGATAATGAAACACGGGATTTGGGCACTATGACCGTGCAGCTGAAGACATCCTTAATCACCGGTAAAGTTGCGTTGGAGGATGGTACGGGAGTCTCGGGCGTCCGTCTGAATGCCTGGGTGATGAA
>Ga0265297_10002800_pt1 | contig 33855 bp, 51 predicted proteins | sample Munlanlwell13791_FD_192502 | JGI IMG/M metagenome (GOLD analysis project Ga0265297, IMG submission 192502) | Leachate microbial communities from a municipal landfill in Southern Ontario, Canada - Leachate well 137-91 | ecosystem: Engineered > Solid waste > Landfill > Unclassified | place...
GAACCTTCCGCAGCGGCATATGGGCTTGGACCGGTGTGCGGTTGGCCTTCCGGCTATTGCACGGCTCGCACGCGCACGCCAGGTTTTCCCACGTACTGATACCACCCTGATCACGCGGAACAATGTGGTCCCACTTCATGTCCTGAAGCGGTACAAACTGTCCACAGTACTGGCAGAGGCCCTTGTCGCGGACCCACAGGTTCTTACGGCTAAGCCGCATGTACCGCCCACGGCGCTGTTTGGTCGTGGTGAAGTACAGAAGACGGATGATGGCCGGGGCCTCCATCGCGCGCTTCCACGAGTTGAGAACCCGGTCAGGGTAGGTCGCTACGACCTCCGCCCTACCGCTCTCGACCTTGGTGACGGCCTTGTGGTAGGAATCATAGATGTTCACCGGGGCGTTTCCCAGCGACAGGACTAAACAGGAAGCAGACATGAGGATCACCCGCCTTTCTGATGTGAAGGTTATTTGGAGCGGTAAGCGGGGTTTGCACCCGCGACCTTGTCGTTGGCAACGACACGTACTACTACTGTACTATTACCGCGTTATGTCAATTTGTTCTCGCCCGGAGGTGCGCCGGGGTCCCCGGATTAAAAGTCCGGTGCATCTCTACCAATGCTTCGAGAACGTGGTGCGCCTGGTAGGAGTTACACCTACGGCCCGTCGGGTAAGAACCGACTGCTCTATTAACTGAGCTACAGACGCATATTCTAAAGCCGGAGACCGAAATCGAATCGGTGGCCTATACTTTACGAAAGTATCGCTCTGCCAACTGAGCTACTCCGGCGTGTTTGACTTTTATTGATTAATAGTTTATCTTATGACCTACGCAGTGTTTTAATAGATAGCCCTCCGTCATAAGGCGGAAGACGCTCGCCCGGAAATACCGGGCGGGCGTTTTAATTTGGAGCCTGCGGACGGGCTTGCACCGTCGACAACCTGATTACAAATCAGGTGTTCTACTACTGAACTACGCAGGCATGAGGCTCACCAGCTACCTGCTATGGGCTTGTGGGTAGCAGGTAGTCCGTTGGTGAGCCACAAATACTAATCGGTATTAAAAAGGTTATAAATTAGTAATTGGAGCCGGTTTTTAAGGCACACGCTAATGGGTCCGAGTTTTCCCCTTCGGACTAAACCGGCAAACCTGGTATTAAAGGGAGGCCGCCCCACGTTGTCACGGAGGGAGCGTTTTACCGCGCTATGAACCCGAACCCTTGGGATGTGGTGGAGTTACTGGAATTCGAATCCAGATTTTAGCACTGCCAGTGCCACGATCTACCGTTGATCTATAACCCCGTAATTGGTGGAGCCATTCGGAATCGCACCGAAATTCGCACTTTGCAGGAGTGCTGTCCTACTGTTAGACGATGGCCCCATATATTTTGGTGGGCGCACCGGGGTTCGCACCCGGAATCTTGACCTTGAAAGGGTCACGAGTTAACTACTTACTCTATGCGTCCGTTATTGTTATTAGCCCTAAGCGGATGTGCGCCGCTGTTAGACGCCTGAGAAGCGCCCGTCCTACTACTGAACGATAGGGCCATGAATTTTGGTGCCGCCGAGAGAATTTGCATCTCTGACACCGGGATTTTCGGTCCCGTGTTCTACTCACTGAACTACAGCGGCAAGTTTGGTGTCCCCTGAAGGAGTTAAACCCTCATCTTGGGCTTAGAAGTCCCAGGTCCTATTCAGTTAGACGAAGGGGACATATATTTTAGCACCTGCCCGAACTTGAATCGGGAACCCAACCTTGGAAGGGTCGGATGTTACCATTACACTACAGGTGCAAGTTTACAGCATGACCTACTATCCTTTTGCATCAAAAGTATAGTAGTGCTGGTTGTCAAGTTCCTTAATCCGGCGCCGACTCGAACGGCGTCAGGCGACTACGTACGGAATAGCTACTTCCATGCGCCATCCCCCTGCAACCCATATACATCACGCGGATTAAGTTTAAAAGGCGTGGTGGGTGGTCGCCGTCAGCGGGCGGCCCGCCAGATCTCCACATTACCTTACAATTCTCAGCAGGACTTAACAACCAGTAGAAGCGCCTGCCAGACTGTCCTACGCGCACTACCGCCTGGTACTCGACGTGCTCTGGTGGCGGCCTTCTCGTAGTAATCTACTTTTATTTTGGTAGCGGGGGTCGGTAACTCTCCGACCAGTCCTTGCGGCCAAGGTTATGAGCCTCGGTTGCCCAATTGGGCATGTCCCCGCTGATGTGGTACCGGGAGACGGATGTGCGCCGTCCTGGCCAGATTATGATTCTGGTGCACTGCTATCTATGCTATCCCGGCATGAATTATGGCTCCAGAGGTAGGATTCGCACCTACGACTTCGTGATTAACAGTCACGCCTCATACTACTTGAGTACTCTGGAATGAATTTGGCGGAGCTACGGGGAATTGCACCCCGGACGAGCCAGAGACAGTGGCGCATGTTACTACTACACTATAGCTCCATATATTTGGTTTTTAATTTAAAGCCGTCGGGGAGAATCGCACTCCCGACCACGTCCTTACCAAGGACGGATTCTACTATCTGAACTACGACGGCGAGTTGGAGGAGAGGACAGGACTTGAACCTGCAAGCCCTTTCGGGTTTACCGCCATTCCAAAGCGGGTCCTTACCATTCGGTCACCTCTCCAAGCTGGCGGAAGACGCCGGTGTCGCACCGACCACGCCCATGGGGCGCCCTGTGGTTCGAGCACAGTTGGCTTACTACTGCCGAGTCTTCCATTTTCACGTTTACGTGAATATGTGTTATGTTGTCAAATATCTGGCGGAGGGTGTCGGAGTTCCACCGACGCGCCCTTGCGGGCATACGGTTTAGCAAACCGTCGTAGCGAAGTGACAGCCAGCCTACCCTCCATTAATTTTGGTGCAGACGGCTGGGATCGCACCAGCGGCCTTCTCGATGTCACCGAGATGCTCTACTGACTGGGCTACGTCTGCGTTATTTTGGTGCGGGATGAAAGAGTTGCACTTTCGACCAACGGCATATCAGACCGCTACTCTACTGGCTGAGCTAATCCCGCATATATTTTGGTCCGCGTCCCTGGACTCGCACCAGGTCCAAGAGATTTATAAGATCCCACGGGCCACTACTGCCCCCGACGCGGTAAATTTGGCGAGCCGACTCGGACTCGAACCGAGGTCAATGGTTTTGGAGACCATCACACTTGCCGCTGTGCTATCGACTCATAAGCTAAGGTTTTATTTCGGTGTGGCAGGACTTGCACCTGCGACTTCTTGCTCCCGAAGCAAGTGGACTACTCACTGTCCTACACACCGTTAATTTGGTCGGAGTGGGGAGGGTTGCACTCCCGGCAGCACGGTCCCAAACCGTGAACTCTACTACTGAGCTACACTCCGAAATATGGTCCCCCAGCCGGAGATCGCATCCGGGTCCCATCGGCCACAGCGATGTGCTCTGCTTATTGAGCTACTGAAGGGGTGATTTAATGTTGTGTCCCTACCTTGTGGGTACCAATTTCACGATAGGACTTACTTAGGTGGTGCTATATTGGTCTCGGAGACGAGATTTGGACTCGTAAGAGTGTTTAGCTCTGAGGTGTTTAAGACCTCTGCGTTTACCATTTTCGCCACTCCGAGTATGCTACTACTTCGAGGTTTTTTGAATTTAAATTCACTGTGTGCTATATTATATAGTTGACACCAGCGTCTGACTGCATTGTCTGTTACACTGAAAATTTTTGCTATTCTTATCATGGGCATACGTTGTACCATTCGTAGCAGTCTTCTTTTGTCAGGTCTGTTTTTACATTTTCGGCTTGCTATTTTTGCGCAGGCTTGCGAGCAGAACTTTGTTGTATCTGTGGTAGGAAAAAATGTATTGGTACACGTAGGACAGCGTACCAGTTCTTTATTTTTTATAATTTGCTTTTGTACTTTTCTTACTCGGGAATAATTAGACATTGCTACAGTAAGGCCCACAGCTTTTATAATATCTGTAATTTTTTTATATTTTTTGCATTGTGCCATTATATCTTCGGTTTTAACCCTGTGTGCTTTGCGCTTAACATTACGCCCCGTGAATGTTTTTGTCTGGCTGTGACAATTAGGACATAATAATCTTAGATTATCAATTCTGTTATCTTCTCGTATTCCGTTTATATGATCTATGGTGAGCATCAATGGTTTATTTTGCCATGTCGGAGATAGCCCGCATTCTTTACACTTATTATTTAATAAGCCTTCTTTTATTAGCCTTTGTTTTAATCTAGGTGTGGACGTGTATGTACTGTGTTCAATAAGAATTTTGTTTAATGGTATTTTATTTGCGCAGGTATTGGTTGTTACTCCTTTGGCCCAGCTCTGTCCTTTAAAATGAGAGGCGTCTCCTCCTAGTGTTTTTATTATATATTTTACGAAAGGATAATTCCATCCATTTACTTTTAAACCTAACCCGCTTATAACTTCAGCTATGCTTTTACTGTTTTTTATTAACTTTATGACTTGTTCCCGCTTAAAATTTTTTATTTTACTAGAATAATCCATACCCTAAATATAGTTAATATTATTTGCACTAACAAGGTAATAGTTAGACATAACATTGCGTCTACATCTTTTATTGTGCTTATATTTTATTGCCTGTGGTCGGATGTGCGCCGACAAGGGTTTCCCCACACGTGTTTGAGACGCGCGTGTTTGCTGTTTCACCACACAGGCGAGTTTGGTGCGGATGAGAAGATTTGAACTTCCAGGTGCCCATTCAGGGCAGCAGCTTCTGAAACTGCTTCCTATGCCAATTCGGATACATCCGCGTATTTGTGCGCCCAACTGGTCTTGCACCAGTACTGTCACGGCTTCTCGAACCGTGTCCTCTGCATTGGGATATGGGCGCATATTATAATGGTGCGCCGGGAAGGACTCGAACCTTCGTAGACCACAGAGGGTCAACACGTTTACAGCGTGCCCGTTTTGCCGCTCACTACACCGACGCATGAATTTTAAAAATAAATGGGGATGGACGGACTTGCACCGCCAGCTCTTTGCTTGTAGGGCAAATACTCTTCTATTGAGTTACACCCCCATTCAACCAAAATAATCGTACCTACAATGTCAAATAACAAGTGCCCTTGTGGGCGCCCGGTGGTCTACGTCCGTTGACTCGCACCTGGCTATGTCAAGATTACGGCAAAATAAAAAAGGCACGCTGGTGTGTTGGCACCAACATGCCTCAGTCATTTCATCATCAGCGTTTCGATGGCCGTCTACGCGCTGACTGCCGTAATTTCAGTCTAAAACAAAAAACCCCTGGTTTCGCCAGGGGTTCTTTTAAACTTGATGTTTATCAGAACCCCTTTATGGCCGTCCTTCCAGATTTTTGCCCATATCATAGGACACCGGAAGGACCGCCGTGGGCAAGCTAATGGCACATGATTGCCATATACTTGCTGGCGCAGTATGCGCCTGGCGTGTCTTCGAGGTAAATAAGGGGGTTCTTGTTAGTGAAGTCATATTCCTGTCTTTTAGTTTAAGAATCTGTTTTTACTAATATAAACTAATTAAAAACAAAAGTCAATAGCTAACTTACATTTTTATAAAAATAGTTTAGTAATTAATTTTAAGTGCCTTTTATTTTTTTGTTGACTTATATTTTTAATAATTATATATTTACAGTATGAAAATATATTTACACTCTGTATTTACCAATTACGCTAATCCGGAGTTAGCCCTTGGCCTCGACCAGGATTTTATTTTTGAAGACACAGAGACAGTATCTTACACGTGTAATGATTGTGCTAAGGCACACGCTATTCGATGTGGTTATGAGTACCTCGCTGATAACAGGTCCTATTATAAATTAGGGAAATGTTATTGCGGTACATTACGCATTTTTAAGGATGAAGTTCAGAAAGATTCTAAAAATAAACTTGGAGAACTACTTTTAAGTTGTTTAAGAAATGATTGTTATTTTGGTTGTTCATTTAATAATATGTTTGAAGACATTATAAGTTCTGGCGCTTATTTAAAAGCCACAGATGCAGTTTATATTCCTGACTACCTCCATTCTGTTAAAGGGTATAAGGAAGGTGTTCAAAAAAGTTATCGTGATGCACTACAAGGCCCTCTAAATTTTGTTTGTAACACTATTTTACGTAAAAAATCCTTAAGTCATAGGGCGGCTAAAGAGTATAGGGAGCTTGCTTTGCGGTCGCTTAGGCAAGATATATATGCATGTACAAAACAAGTTGCAGCTAAAGCAGCTCACGAAGTTATATGTGATTTTTTTAAAGCAGATCAGGTTATAAAGTTAAAAAAATCAAGCGTGTTGGCTAAAAAATTTTTAGCGTGTACTACCCTTGATGATTTACGAGCGGTGGTAGCAGGTAAGACTTATGACGAGATTAAAACTCTATCTCATGAATTAGGACCCATCACTACTTTTTACGGCAACATAGATTTTATACGTGCCTCGTATATGTATCCCTTTATGTATTCCTGGCACGCACCTAAACTAAAATGTCCGCATGCTAATTATGGCGAGTGTTGTTTTTTAAAGTCTGATTTAGCTAATAGAAAAAGATTGCGTATTTATAATTTTTATTGTGCTTGTAGTGGTTCTCGGTACGGTAAAAGCTTATTTAATTTTGATACCGGCGTATTAGCTACTGAATGTCCTTACAAGCAGTATTTACAAAGGTATGATTTTAAGTATAAGGTAATAGCTGCTGTTATTAAATGTATAGCTGGTCAAGACACGGAAGTTTTGTCGTCTATTAAGAGTGAAGTGGATTATTATCGTAAGACAGAGGAACTATTGTGCAAAACAAAATAAGAAGTCACCAGCAGGCATTGGTTGATAAGATATTAGCAAGATTCGAGATTAGCTGTAAGGTTATTTTAAATGGTATTTGCGGAATAGGTAAGACCTTCATATCTTTATATCTTATTAGTATATGGGTTAGCAAGGGTAGCAGGGTCCTGGTTTTTACCTCTTCTATGAACGGTATTAAATTTCAGTGGCTTGCTCAAATATTACGACATAACGCGCTCACCAGGGGTTCTTTTAAAATAGTTTGTTCAGAAGACACCTATGCACAGCATAAAAATAACCCTGATGTTTGCACGATTAAAATGTTATCTGAGGATATAAGGGTTGTTTTAATATTGCCTCAGACAGTTAGGAAATCTGCCAAATTTTTGGGTAAATTTGATTATATAATAGTAGACGAAGCGCATGCTTATCTGGATGTTGTTGATTCTAAAAGACCAGGCACACTTAAGACCATAATTAACCTGTGCTCTACGCCTAAAACTAAAGTACTGGGTTTAACGGCTACTGCTTTTGAGTTACTTACGGGGAGAGGCTTTTTTTCCGGAATAGCAGATGATGACTGTGTTATGTATGATATTCAAGACGCTCTTAACGCTAATTTAGTGTGTGATGTGAAAATACATGTATCTAAGTTTGATTTTGACATAGCTGAAGATTATTATAAGTCCGACGGAGATCTAACCAAAGCTGGTGAAGATCTTGTTAGGGATAAAACGCATAATTCTGTTAAGGTAGAGGATATTTTGAAAATAGTACAGGGAAAGGCCATAGTTATAACCCTGCCTTTACAAGACAGAGACATTTATGATTTTATAAACCTTAAATTTGGAGTCGGGAGTTGTGTGCTTAATAGTATGAGAGCAGAAGATGCAGATGCCGCAGAATTACAGTTTAAAAATGACCCTAATGTAAAATTTATGGTGGTTATTAATAAGTGCGGTGTGGGTTATGATTTTTCTGAATTAGTTAACGTGGTAGACTTAACCTTTACTAAATCTCATAAACTACAAATACAGCGGATGCTCAGGACCGGCAGATTATCCGATGTCTTGCCAGATAAGGTGGGTCACTACTATTATTGTTGTGATCAGAGTTCGGAGGACAACAGTATACGATATAACATAGGAAAAAGTTTATGGCTGATGCGTAAGGAAGGTATCTTGGCCTATAAGAATATGGTTGAGGCCCGAACAATGTCCGTGTTGTCTCCGGTGTTTAGACACACTAATACAGAGACTACGTATATGTCTGTAAGTGTAAAAGAGTGGATGATAGATTACGAAATTAAATACAGTAAACGCACATTAGCCTTGGCTTTACAAGGCTGTAATAATACTATTAATGAGTTATACAAATTCTTAAGCTGGGCGTCAGTGGAGGAGATGACTTCACCGCAATTTCTTTCTTTATCCTCTTTTTTATCTAGTAAAGTTATAACCGTGTCGTTGGATGATTTTAGAACATATTTAAAAAATAATTTTAGTCGTATATACGATAAGTATGAGAAGTTTGGCATGATCCTAAACCCGGATGTGGAGCATTTTTTATGCTAAATAAAGATATGTACACCTCGTCTGAAAAGTACAATGTCAGGAAGGTTCTTCTTCAAAGGGCTGCTATTTGGGGTTGTCGTAATATGCTAACTTTAGCCGGGCCTCGCGGAGCCGATGCCAGGTTATTTGCTGAGAAGTTAAAAACTGCTCGGGTGGTATCTGTGGAGGTGGATGCCCGAACATTCATAAAACAACAGGTTGAGTTATCTAACTATCGTAATATTCTGTGTATAAAATCAGACCTTTCCTATTTTTTAGCAAATATGCTTGATAAATTTCCCGATTTTGATTGTGTATTTTTTGACTATAATGGCATATATAAAAAATCGGTAGAAGATAATTTAATCAACTTGTTTTCTAAAGGTTTACATTGCCGTAACAGCGTGTTCGGTATCACACTTGCTAAAGGCCGGGACGGCCCGGAACATGTGTTAGGAACCCGGTTATTATCTGGCGTGTGCTGTAATAACTATTCTACCTATAGATTAAATAGAGAGGAGGTAATAAGCACAACTATATGCCAGTTAGCCAGGGCATACAATTTAAAGTGTAAACCGGTATTTACCCTATCTTATAAAAACAAGGGTAGGGGAATGCCCATGATGGCTTTTATATTCGATGTTATTAATTATGCTAAGAAACAAACTTTAAAAGGAGGCTCTAAATGAAAATCATGAAAATCACAGAACAGGACAAGCGCGGTATTATTCTGGAAGCCAAGGCCGGGGTTAACGCCAATAGCATTAACCGGAGGTATCCGAAGTATACGCGCCAGCAGATCGCGGCCATCATCGCCTGGGTGACCATGGGTAAATATGGTGATAAGTACGTTGTTAAGCCCGCAGGCAAACCGCCGATCAACCCGGCCACCTCCAAAAAGAATCACCAGGAAAAGCCGGTCTTTTCCGAAAAATCCGTAGGGGCAGGCGGAGAGGTCATAAAAGATCGGGATTTGTCAGGCATGGTTTTGAAACAGGTTCAGGTTATAAAAACCTATCAGCCCGCTACTAAGACCGTATGGTGATTAGGACGCCCAAGCACAACTGGCACTCGCGGACCACCGGCCACAATATCAGATACCTTGCTAGGTTGTCCGCCCTATACGCCGAAATAAGTGCCAATAACCACCGGGAGTTCCTATCCACCTGGGATTCTCCGACGTCATGGCTAAAATATGTTAAGCACGGTGAGGTAAAATATGAAGCCCTTCCAGAATCGGCTATTGGGGCATTGGCCGCCAACGCGCATGAGCCGGTAGGCAGTACGACCAACCTGCTAAGAGGGGTTTTGCACGAGCAGCGGTCGAGTTTGGACCTCGTCCACATAAATGTTCAGGCCCGCCGGGAGTCCCGACCGGTGGTTAAGAGCAGTCAGGTGTTTTGGGAACATTTTTGGGATTCAACCTGGCCCGCCGAACGGTAGGCCTAAAAGGAGCTTCATGAGCAAGTTAAATCAGTACACAACACAATACGCTTTTAATGGCATCCCAGGTTGTGTTTTTCAAGGAGTTAGTGAAGAAGGAAACATTCCAGTTAGTTTATATCGTAGAAGTAAGGATAATAGCATTAGTTCTACTCGGATGCCGTGGCTCATGATTTGTGAGCACCATAATGGACAAGCTATTAGAGATAAGTTATCGGATGCTAAAGCGGATGTTATTCGCCCCCAATCTTGGTGCCCCTATTGTATAAATGATATTTTGGTTTCATACATTCCCGATGCCGTCAAGAGTATTTTGGACCAGGCTGCGGTAGTTGCTACGGAAGCTGCCCGTGAACAAGTACGTTATTTTTGTTTTAAGGAACCAAGAAAATATGAGGCAAATTTACCAGGGATGGACCTTAGGTACTGGGAATATAAAGATAAGGTGGATGTTATGTTGTCTGGACTTAATTGTGCTTGCGGCACTGCGCATATAGAACTACCGATAACATTAGCTGCCTTACGTCCGTTTTATAAAGAGTTATTTTCAAAAGTCGATGGTCGTCCCAAATACCGCTTTAATAACAGGCCCTACATCTGGACTACCGAATGGGCTATTTGGGTGCATTTAAAACAAGCTTGCGCATATTGTACACGTGTTCCGTCTTGGTCTAATAATAGAGCGTCTTGCGGAGCGTGTACTTATGGTCGATATGAGATTACACTAAAGCATGCTTTTAGTCAGGTGGTTAATTTCCCTATGTTAAGCGTGGAAGAAGCGGCACATACTGCGGCATCTGCGTTTATAATTAAATCAGGTTTATCTAATAAAGCACCAATTAGGAGCCATATAGATTAGACTTCAGAACCGGATATTAAAGGAGACTTATTTTATGAAAATTACCTATCCTAGCCAATTTTATTGCTCATCTATTTACATGCCTGATATAAATGATTCTGTTTTATACCATACTGCTTATAATAACGGTGGACCTTTTTACGGCAAGCCTCCGATAGATCAATTATTTTGGTGGAGGCCTATGAAGGCTCCTGTTAAAATATCTGATAGCAAGCATAAAGAACAGTGCTCTTGTTGTAATAAGTATCATCGACCTTCTTACTATTACAGGGATGTGTACAGAACACCTTTGGGAGGCATTGGCCGGGCAAATCGTAGGCTGTGTGAAAGTTGTTTAAAAAACACACTTAATAATCGGGGTGTGGTCATACCTTTGAAAGGAAGTCAGATGTACGCGGATTATATTCGGTACCAGGTTAATAAGATACCTAAGGACGTGGGTTACCTTAGTCAATGTGCTAATGGTAAGGCATGCGCAGAGTGTAAGTGGAAAGAACATTGCAATAATACCATAGAGATCAGAACCAAGGTTCTTCAACAACAACAACAACGACTGGCTGAAATAAAGTCGAAAGAAGCCGAGGCTTCTGATTTGTTGTTTTCAAAATTTTGGGTTAAATACGTAGTATGGGAGGATACTAAGTTACAGACTTTTATTTTTGATAAAAAATATGACATAGGGTTTAATACAAATCGATTTTTTATAGAGAAGAATTCTGGAAGAATGTTTTTTTATACGGCAGGCCAGGATGTCATTAAAGATCCCTTGGAGAGCGTGGATTGTGATGGTGTCAGATCGGTTTGCACGCCGTTTACTTGCAAATTTTGCACCGTAACTCATGTCAACCCCACCACAATAACAGTGGATTGTGCATACGGAGGGTCTTTTGTCAGCGGAACTTTTTTTACTAATAACCCGGAGGTTGCTAATGAGAAATAACCATAATGGTGACAATTGGATGCTGTTTTCCGTAGATTACCCAGAAGACGAGTTGACTTTATTAGTGATGGATAAGGATCTTAATTATCACACCATTTTACCTAATTCGTGTGAAGACCTTGGTCATCTCAGTGATATTTTTTGGCAAGATGTATCCGAACACTCTCCAGTGAAGGCATTAATTACCGGGAGTAAAGGAGCATGCGTGGCGTGCGGGTCTCCTGCGGAATACAGCTACACAGAGCATTACCAGGTGTACAACCACCGTAAAGACTTAATAGATAGATTTCATGCATGTAGATTGTGTAAAACATGTTTAACTCGGACTATGACCACAGATGGTAGGGTTAGGCATAAAAATTTTCGTAGGTTTTTAATGCACATTCCGGAAAATTTGGGATTTTCTTACGCTTGCGGGTGGGAATACTCAAAAAAAGACAAATCTTTTTTTAGACTTCATGCGTTGGGTTCTGAAATTGATAATATATACGCTGATTCTGACCAAGATGAGGGTCCTGACTTTAGTAATGACGGTTGGGAGCCTGAAGAACATTACTATAAATCGGATTATCCTGATTATACCAGTTCTCGATTAGGGTCTATTGAGGGCCTTGACAAAGTATTACCACTTTGTCACATGGGAACCGGGGCTTGTTTTTTTGAAGGGATATGTAACCGGGCTTCCACGTCGTTACAGACTTCTGTTGTTAAAATAGAAGGCGGAGGTCCTGATTGTCTTATAGATGAAAATCGTGTTAAGAAATGTGAATCTTGTGGTGCGTTATACACCAGACAAAAGAAACATCATCGCTGTTCTTCTAACTGGTGACTTTACTTTATATTAAGGAGATGTTATGCGATATGATTCTCTTAAGCTTTACCGCGAGTTGTTTGGCATCGTGCAGGAAGAGGTGTTTCTGGCGCCCTACCGGTTGCCCCACCGGTTTTACCACACGCTGACCCACCTGGATCACAATTTGGATTTGATGAGGATGTTGGCCGAGGAAGATGTCCCAGAGGAGTACGTCATAGCCAATTTATTCCACGATATTTGTTACGACCCTCGTCGGACGGACAACGAGGAGCGGTCGGTTCAGAGGTTTTTGGACGCGGCTAAGCCCCACCTTCTACGGTCAGTCATAGCCGACTTGATTATGACCACCAAGATCTCCATGGCTAAAAACCTGCTCACGGACGCCGATTTGTGGGATCTCCGTCATGTCATCGACGTTCGTTCTATCCAAATAATCGAACGTAACATCTTTAAGGAATTTCAGAACTATAACCTCCATGACTTTGTTACTGGGCGGAAAAAGGTGTTGGATGCCTACGCTTCCGAGTACTATCGGTCGGTGGCCCAAACGGTATTCAAGTATCGGGTTTGTGTGTATCCCGGAAGTTTCAACCCCCTTCACATCGGCCACCAGTCGGTTATCGAGCAGGCGGAGCAGGTGTTTGACAAGGTTATTATTGCCGTGGGGATTAATCCGGATAAGCCTAACAGCCTCCACACGTCCGCCGACCAGGCGTTCCCCTTCCACGAGGTTGTGGCTTATAATGGGTTGCTCACGGACTTCATAACCGACTTGGAGAAGCAGTATGGGGCCTACGCCGATTTCACGGTCATCCGGGGCCTGCGTAATGGTGCTGATCTGTCTTATGAGACCAATCAGCTGGAGTTCATGCGCCGGATGAAGCCCGACATCAAGGTCATGTTTATCCCGTGCGACAAGACGCGCGAGCACGTCAGCTCGTCGGCCATCCGGGCACTGGAACGGTTTAGCCCGTCGGAGGCCGATAAATATGAGGTTAAGAAATACCACTATATTGCGTGAGTAAATAAATTATTATTTTTTTGTTGCTTTTTTATTATTGCATAATATATATTTAGGAAAAGGAGAAAACGTGTTAAAAGCCACCATTTACTTTGATAACAAGATCGCCGCCGACTGGACACCCAGGAACTGGGTAGGTAATCAGTATCTGTCTGTTAAAGGCCGTCAAGACCTGGTTCACATGAAGGTTGAGCAAGGTGATTGGGATGTCTCACTTTTACCTGATGTGAATACCGGGGAAGTTCAGGATCGGGCACCCGCCGCTCCGTTATCCGCCGAAACGACTATCCGGGCGGACATGGCTTCCAGGATACTAACTGGGCTGCTTGCCGCCCGCACAGGTTTTTCTGACCACTACTCTCCGGATTTAACTCATCAGGCGGTAAAAATAGCGGATGACTTGATATCTAAACTTAACCAACGAGGTAACTCATGAAATTACAGAACGCACTGGATATTATTAAAGGTAAAAATAAACCGCAGGGTTTCCGAGTTACGTTCGAGGTTGTGGAGCGTGGGGTTCTTCGGTCCGATTATTTTCCTGACCGAGGTGAGCCGTTAATCCCCACCGAAGACGAGGCCTGGGATTTGGCTAATAAATTTGCGGTCAAGACCTACGGTAGGTGTGTTAACATCTACGTGATTGATCACGACTACACACCCGTTACGGGTTACGCCCATAAGCGGATAATTAACCGGTAAGAGGAGGTAAAATATGACGGAAAAACGAAGAACAGTATTAGTGGTTATTATAGTCTTTTTTTCTGTGGCGTTAGGTGTATTACTATTTTCTTTTCACACCGATGATACACCTAAAGCCCGTAATAAGAAACCAGACCTTCCGGAGTTTTATGTCTTAGACAGTCTGAAAGTCGGGCATGTGTTCTATCCATGTGAAAAGCAGCGTGTAATCGGACAGACACTCACCACAACTATTTATCTTGTTGCGGTTTCTGCTTTCCATTGCCTGTGTGAGGATCAATATGTGGTCAAGGTCGATAATTCCGGAAGAATATTTGAGTTTTACGAAAAATAAACCATTTAAAAGGAGGAGCTAATGTCCGTAGGATTAATTTTATGCCTTGTTGTCGGAGGCTTGCTTGCGTTTATCACCTTGATTTTGACTTTGGTTATGGTGGACCAACAGAATGTCAAGATCATCCAACGGTTCGGTAAATTTCTTAAACTGGCACCCGCAGGTCTCAACTTCAAATTCCCGTGGATTGACTGGATAGCCGGAGAAGTGGCATTGCGTGTGCAGGAACTTAAAGTGGAGGTGGACACCAAAACCGAGGACAACGTGTTCGTCAAGGTCATTGTATCTGTGCAATATTTCGTATTGCAGGATAAGGTTTTTGAGGCGTTTTACAAGCTGTCTAATCCTACCAACCAAATGTCCTCTTATGTGTTTGATGTTGTGCGGTCGGTTGTTCCGCGTATGAAGCTCGATGACGTGTTTGAGAAGAAGGATGACATCGCGGTGGCGGTTAAAAAGGAATTGTCCTCCACTCTTAAAGACTTCGGGTACGAGATATCCCAGGCACTGGTGGTCGATATTGACCCGGATAAGAAGGTTAAAGACGCGATGAACGAGATTAACGCGGCCCAGCGCCTGCGCATTGCCGCTAATGAAAAAGGCGAGGCCGATAAGATCCTGGCGGTTAAGAAGGCCGAGGGCGAGGCTCAAAGCAAGACCCTCCAAGGTCAGGGTATCGCCGGACAACGTAAGGCCATCATCGACGGGCTTAAGGACTCTGTAGGGGCCTTCAAAGAGAGTATCGGTGGGTCCTCCCAGGAGGTTATGACCCTGGTGTTGCTTACCCAGTATTTTGACACTATCAAAGAGATTGGCGCGTCGTCCAAGAACACGACGCTGCTTATCCCGCATTCTCCTGGTGCGGTGGCCGACATGGGCGACCAGATACGTAACGCCCTGTTGTTAACCAAAACCGACGTGCCTGCGGCGTCTGATAAAGTACAACCCAATGTTAAAAAGTAAAAAACAAAGGAAGTCCTTAAAGCCTATCCCGGTGGTTATCGATGTTAACAACGAACTTACACCGGCCTTGGTTGTCGGTCGGATGATATCCAACGTGGTGTTACAGATCGGTGATACCCGACATGTGTTACCGCCTACCCTGGTGTATCCAAATGACGATTCCAACCACGATGACCTCCAGGTGTTGTTTAACATCGAACGGATTATCGGTACGATGATGAACCAGCGGCGTGACCTGATAGCCCGGCTTAAGTATCTCAATATTGACCGGTGTTACAACATATCTGGGAAATCCTGATGTCACAATATACGCCAATGACCTTGAAGGACATGGAGCAGGTGTTAAAGCCCGAGAAGGGCTGGCGCGTCGTCCACCCGTCCGACCAGACAGAGAGCTTCTTTGATTTCGAGGTCAAGGCCCTGGGGAAGGGTGCACCGACAACCAAACTGGGCAGTCAGGCTCCCACCAAGGTTATTATCCGAGTATATAGCTCGGTAGTCCACGGGCAGCTTGCTCGTGCATGTGGAACCGATGCCATACGAGTGTGCGTCTTGGCCCTAATGGGCGAGCCGGGCACGGCGGGCACCAGGGGTATCCACAAGTTTAGCCGGGTATACCGAACGGTTGGCTGGGCCTCCAATCTAAAAGACCGGGTGTTGGAGGCCTACTCGTGGGTTAAATTCAATGTCCAGTGGTGTACCGAGTGCGGGAAGCTGATGGCCGTCAGACAGAACAAGGAACGCCATAGCCTGTTTTGGGGTTGCACGGGCTACCCGACGTGTAAGGCCACCAAGGTTTATAAGGAGCAGCATTTATGACCAGGTCAATAGAGGTCACGTTTGTAAAGACTTTCCACCTGGCTCTGCGCCGGGCGACCCGGCTGGTGTCCTTGCGGCAGGCCCAGGCTCCGAAGGTCATAGAGCGCGGTAATGTCCGGTTGGTGGCTGAGTCCATTAAAAGCCTCTGGATGTGTGTTATGGATTTCACTCAGGAAGAGGTTAAACGGGAGATTGACCAAATAAAGCGCAGCTGCCCCTGTTTTTTCTGTGGTCATCATCAGCCTAAAAAAGACGGGGAGATCAATATGGCTGACCCTGATACGTTTGAATTTACGTGTTTAAAAGGTCACGAACTTATTGAGGACTACCAGCAGGATATTAGGGATTCAGGGTGCCCTGATTTTAACCCTGAAGGGGGAATACTCCTACAGAGTCATATAGCAGGAGAGATAAAGGACGTGCTTGCCCGGTTTTCGGATCCTAATGTCGCCCAGGCGTTTAAGGTCATGGGGCAGGCGATGGTTCAGTTGGCTAATAAGGAACTCGCACATGGAAAAAGTAACGTTGCCAAACATGGCTAAAGGCCCGTGGGTTATCGAGAGGTTCACCATCGACCGTCTGGACTTCCACGCGGTTATTCATGGGCGGCTAGCGCCTCCGGTAGGCCAGTCCTTCACCCGGCTGCTTAAGAACGGAAGGCTCATCATGTCTGACACCCCGGCGGAGATGCGGGATCACCGGCTGGCCGTTAGCCGAGCCGCCGGGCACTGTCTCCTCAACGGCCTGGGGTTGGGTATGGTGTTGAAGAACATGCTGCTAAAGCCCGAGGTTACGGATATTACGGTGGTTGAGATAGATCAAGACCTTATTGACCTGGTTGCCCCGCACTACCCGGACCCGCGTGTGACCATCGTGTGCGCCGATGCCCTTATCTACAAGCCTCCTAAGGGTCAAAGATATGGGTGCGTGTGGAATGATATTTGGGGCGATTTTTGTGCGGATAACCTAAAAGACATGATGGTGCTTCATCGGCGGTATGGTCGAATATCTGACTGGCAGGGGTCCTGGGGTCGGTCCGAGTGCGAGCACCAGAAAAGACAAAATAGAAGGTCGGAGTTTCGTTCGAGTATGTTTTTATAGTAACGATCCCCAAGATCCAGAGGTTAGATAATTTTATAAAAGTTGGGCTTTAATGCAAACATTTCTACCCTATTCATCATTTACCGCATCTGCCAGAAGTCTCGACAGAATGCGTTTAGGGAAGCAGCGTGTTGAGTGCTGGCAGATTTACATGTCACTAACCGAACCCTCATACGGGTGGAAAAATCATCCGGCAGTTAAGATGTGGAAAGGATATGAAGAAGCACTTCTTTTGTACGGTATCGATATTTGTTTTGAATGGAGGTCTCGCGGATACGACGATTCTATGCTAGAGAGATTTTGGGATAAGATTCGTATTCAAAAATGGACTGGTTTCCCACCGTGGCTGGGCAATGAAAAATTTCATCTATCCCATCAAAGTAACCTCATTAGGAAGTTACCAGATCATTACGGTCCGTTGTTTCTTGGAGTCCCCGATGATATATCTTATTACTGGCCATGCTAGGCTTAAGTATGTTATTTAGGTTAGGGTTAATTATGCTACTATCAAGTCCGTTTTATAGGAGACATGATGTCCAAACCGTATAGATTATATAATTTTAATGTAATGGCAGAGCGCCAGTTGTCCAAGGCAGTTACGGCCTATATTGGGCAGGACATAAGGGTACCAACTCCAAGCGGAAGGCACAATGATCGTTTGTTCGCAATCTAAGGCCATGGATGACAAACTGGCAGATTTTAATAGGGAAATGTCATCTGTTAAAGGCCGACCGGTTTTTCCGTCTGTTCATGAATCCTATAATCATTTTTATCTTCAGTGTGCTGGCTCTTTAGATTGTGCGTTAAAAAACACATGCATTTTATGGGATGCAGATGAGCCGGTGGAAAATAGGATCTATCTTGCAATATGTAGAATATTTGAGGAGAACAAGAGGCATGCTCAAGGTTAAAACTAAAAACAGTAAAGAGTACATAATGTGCTCGGCCATCCACTTTGATGACGGACGGGTTCACGTTCATCAGCCGATAAATATCACCCGAGGTTTTGTCGTGGCTGGGAGACGGCACCATAATTGTTTTCATACGCTAAAAGCCTGTGGGCATCCGTCGGGAACCAGCATGCTGTCTATTCAGGGGTTCCTTACTAGTGAAGACCGATTTGTTACCCGAGAGATTGCCGCTGATCTGGCATTTAAGGCCGGTCAGATAGATAAGAAGATTACCTCACTATTTAGTGAAAATATATGGTGATTTTTAATAGGAGATTAAGATGAGAACAGTCAGTACGCCGAGGCAGGTAATCGTTAAAATTAAAGATCAGGCACTTAATCGACTCATAGATGAGGCGGAGGACGAACTTAATAGAACAGGTGCGTGCCACCTTAACATACCTAATTGTGACGTGTTTAGGCACATCCCAACTATTGTGGCGTTATATAGGGATGCTGGGTGGGTCGTTTCATCAGGTGATTATAAGGTTTATATCTCCTTACCAAAGGATGTCCGTGAATCTGACAATAAAGACCCTGACTGACCTCGGCGCCTGCACCAAGGGACTCGAATGGTTCAAACTATATTACGGTAACAAACCTGTTACAGTGGAAAATACCATTAGACGCCTGATGTCTGAACACCGGTGGGATTGGGCAAACTGGTTGTTACCTCGTATGTTAAGTCGGAGGGATGCCTTGCGATATGCACTGTATGCAGTCCAACCCATAATTAACAATTTTTACCACCATTCAGATGACCCTCGTCCTCGGAATTCGGTGACACGTGCCATCTTGTTGTTAACACATGAAAGACCTGATACTATAAAAGAAGCGGATGACGCGGCCTACGCTGCCAGTTGGGTGTGCGGAGGGGCGGCGTGCGTCGGATGGTCAGCCTCGGCGCCGGATCACCGTGGCCGTGCACATTTTGCTGAGGCCACGGCAAATCACGCGCTTCATGTTTATGATGATGATTCCGCCGAAGGTTTTAAACAGAATATAATAGAATTTGGTTTGTCTTACTTAACCCAGGAGTGATAACATGGCTGACTTTGATCGTCATTTTTTCTTGTACGCCAAGGGACACTATATGCGAAGTGAAGATGTTATTTCTGACATGAAAACCCTGATAAGTATTCGCAGCGGTATGGCGCGTGAGTACGCCAAGCCCGAATATGCTATTCAAGTTATGGCCCCGTATGTTTTGCCTTATATAAAGGACAGGTTGTTGGAGTTTTTGGATGACATTACTCCGGGTAGTAACTGGAGATGTGGAGATATAAAAAAACAGGTTATGGATCGAGAAGAGTTTCATCGGGCCGTAATATATAAATTTTTATCTGTCTTGGCCTTGACCAAGGTAGTGGATATTCCATTTGCGCTTGGTGGGGCTGATTCCGATGTCTTACCTTTGGTGGACAAGGGTATATGTTAAAAATAATCAACGCTCGTCCTACCGGAGGCAAGGCCGGTAAAGGGCACAATAATATATCGACCATCCAGGTTTTTTATTTTGCTACTAATATACAGCGCGCGCCAAGGCCCGAATCTTTGTAGACCACTATAATAAGGTTAGGTTATGATAGCCACTCCATTTAAGATCGGAATTGAGGAAGCGATATTCAACCCTCATATTAAAAACCGAAGTCAGGTCTTGGCTAAAATGTATGGTGGTAAATGGAACTACGACGGTATCGCTACCTGGAATTGTGATGACGGAGTTAGGAGTGTTACCCCGGACGTGTTTTTGCAGCTGTGACGATGAGTGCGCTTATCCTCCTAGCTATTATCCTTATGGTGTTGGTAATTCCGAGATGGTTTTCTTTTAATAAGGAGTTTATTATGTCGTCAAGTACGTATGATCATGATGGGTATCTCGCCTTGTTGGTTACGCTATCTCACAGTAGCATTAGCACTACCTGGGTGTTGACTATTCGTAAAGATCTGGTTCCGGATTTACATGACCCCAAGACTATATGGAACTGGGAACCTCTTCGTAAGTTTCTGCCAGAGTATCTGACTAAAGGTGAGCGTATTGAGTCTGTCCGTTTTTTGGGTGGTATGACTGTTGTAGGTTAAGATACGGAAGGATAAATAGTATGGCACATGTTCGTAAAGATACACTTACGACTCCTGGTGAGTGGGCAAAGCACTTGAGGCGTCGCGGTAAGAAAACAGTGAGCAAGTCCGAGCGGCAAGCAGCGAAGAAGGAGAAAGAAAAGGAAGCCGGATATGAAGAAGACTACTGGCATAGTGAATTAGGTTGTGAATAGTTGTTATTAAATATTTTATTTTTTTGTTGACTTTTACTTTTAATTAGTTTATTTTATTAGGGAGTAGCAGATACAGGGTCTGAAGCTCACAACTAAAAGGAGGTAGTATCACGAACGCACTCACCGTATCGGAACCCCATCCTATCCAAGAAGAATAGGCTATGATCCTATGATAATTAGGGTGGGGCGGCGTGCCCGCAAGGGCCTGGTTTAGACCACCAGTCTCCCGCCGCCTTACCCGCTTTTAAAGGAATATTATGAAAGAACTTGAAAAGTGGTATAAAATGTTTATATGGGACGGCAAGGTTGAGAAACGCGAATGCACCCAGCATTGCTATTCTTGGTCTGGAAAGATCCCAGGAACAGGTATATTACAATGTGTATTGTGCGGCAGGCCTCATGATTAGCAAAGGGTTTTAGAATGAGTGCGTCTGGCACCTCATGGTATTAAAAATAAACAGGAGTTTTAAAATGAAAAAACTTGTGCTTTTGTTTTTGCTATTTGGTGGGTGCGCATGTAATAGTGTAGAAAACACAAAGAAATATCTGAACGTCACCTGCATAGGCGGTCACGTTTATTACGTGGCGTATAACAATTATGGCAGCAGCTTGGCCCCCAAATTACAGGATGACGGTCGGCCCTGCCCTTGTCAGGAACTCAGCAAATAAGGAGCGACATGCAATACTTTTTACCTGAACACTACGCGGCGTTCACGGAAGATAAGGCCGCTCTTGATACGGAATCTGTACGTATCGAGCGTGAGCGGGTGAGCGACCGGCTGATGGGGTTGGACAACGCGCTCGCCCCCTATATAGAGTCCAAAGGTTGGGACCTCCATCCGCACTACATGCCACAACACCGGGTGTCTAGCACGCACTTTGTGTTCCTGGAAGACGGAACACCTGTCGTCAACCGCATACCCTGGCTGTGGTTGCATTACGGTAAAAGCCGTGAACAGCTTAATTTTCTGAAGCTAATTGGCGGGTACGACTATAAGAAATATGACGACACCAAATTTTTTAATGCATTTTACCTTCATACCAGAATTCAGTTCAGTATCAATGTTCGAGCCTTCCGCTGCTGGGTCTTGTTGGCTACTGATAAAAATTACTATGATCGTTCGGAATTTCTGCGCCGGTTGCGCGACCCGGTTCAGCAACAGATGTTTTTTAATTTGATGGTGTATATCATGGATAAGGGGTATTTTTATGAGATAGACGGTGTGCAGCTGCCTATACGGTCGGACGTCACGTTAGCCAAGTTTTTAAGGTTTGTCAACACCGACCGTCATGGTGTATATTCAGGAATTGTCAAGGAATATCAGCCGGACGATGAACGTATTTCACAAGATAACATCGTGATGGAAATGCGACATAACCTGGATAAGCTATACCCGCTGTATGACTTTATGGCCTGGAGGCCGCGTATATGAGTTGTGTACTTTGCGATATGAGTGTGCCTGTGGCGTATAGGGCTACGGTTGAACTCAAGGTAAACGGACATAAAGTTTTTATGTCTTCAGATTCTGATAAAATTAAAAAGCTTGTCAACCAGGTCACCATAATTAAGCTGTCAACACTTAAAAATACAAAACCCCGCACCGGACTACCTCCGTGCGCGGTCCTGCTGGCGGTCCCTGTCCAAACCATGCCGTCAGCGGGTTTAATTTAAAAACAAGGATTCACCAATGACCCCGCCTTGTAATACATTGGATGAATCGGGAGATCAGGATAATGACTAAAAACAGGGCACTAAATGTAGCTATCCAAGAAGCGTTAGCGCAGTCAATAAATATTCTTACTAAGGATATGGTTAGGTCTCATCCTGACTATATTGTAATGTCTGTGCATGATGATACTTTAATACTAAAAAGAAAACCTCGCACCGGACTATCTCCGTGCGCGGTCCCGCTGGCGGTCCCTGTCCAAACCCCCGCCAGCGGGTTTAATTTAAAAACAAGGAGTCATCAATGACCCATTCTTGTAATCCGGAAAATGAATCAGGCGACCCTACAGGGGAGGGGATGCCTAATGGCCGATAAAGAAATTTCAGGACTGGTTAGGCGGTTGTCTGCTAGATCCGCCAAATCCCAGGTTATGCGCGCCAAGTCCGTAGCGCCTGATCGACCAGAACCGGCCCCTAAGCATGAGATGTCTAGGGCGGAATTCAAAGAATATGCTTCTCATTGTGACAGTCAACATCCGTGGAATGACAGGATTCGAGACGTGGTGGTATACCAACAGTGTGGCATTACCGGAGCCGCGTGCAGGGATATCATATGCCCAAGGCTTAGAGGTCGGTTTGAAGTAACGAGTACCTTAATTAACAAATAAGAAAGGCGGTATCATGCAAGGTCAGGTTAAAATCAAGTTCAGCGCGATTATCATCGGTGTTCAGAAGGCCCAAGCGACATTCGCGGCCCCGGAGGCCATGGTTAACATTGTCCGTAAGTCAGACGGGAGCAAGCCTGCTGCCTTGACGGTAAATCATAACAAGGTGTCAAAATTGGTAGAGGAATACACTCACCGCATGACCGGCAGATCCGACTGTGTGGATGTGGAGTTCACGATCACGACTGATGATGGGTATACCAGCGCCAGGGTCATGCCCCGTGGGTTTGAAACCGAATTTGGACAGGCTGACTACGCGGTGGCCATGGTGGCGCCCAAGCCCGCGCCGGTTATCAAGGCTGCGCCTAAAGCCGAGGCCACCAATGTAAAGGAATCCCGGTATGTCTCTAAAGTTGCCGTTAATTTAGGCAACCAGAGCAGACTACCGGCTGGTGCTGACTCCGTGGGGGGCCGGATAAGCGGCAGGCACTTCGAATGGCTGGATAAGACGGACGTGGAAGACTCTGTCCCTGATTCCCAGCTGACGCCCAAGCAGCTGGAACGCCGGAAGCGTCTGGAACAGGAGTCGGAGGCTAGGGCGTTCAATAAATTCAAAAAGAGGTAAGCCACACATATGACGGATAAAGGTCGGATTTTTAATATGAAGGTCGTGATAACGGCTTACTTATCGGTTTCAGAGGACGCATATCCTAATTCGGTTAAGTCTGCCAAAGATGCGGCTAAATTTGAATTGCAGCAGATTAAGAATAACGAGTCAAGTGTTTTTGATATTTTATCGTGTTGTGATGAGGATAAAACTGAAGTGACTGTAACGGGTACTAACCAGGGTAGGGTTTATGGGTGAATTTGAAAAATTAGGCCTTGTGATTACCCACTTGTCGCACGTATTAAGGCGGGCTACATCAGACCTTAGGCTGAAGGCCGCCGTATCCCAAGAACGAGCGGGCTTGTTGTGGGATAAGTACGAACCTAGACCACTTAAATTTATGGAGTCCATGTGAGCACCCCTATAGACAACACCCCGGTTTTGGTTATAAAATTAGGTCTTAAATTTGTGGCTAAAGGCCAGGCACGCAGGCAGTATCAGGTGATCGACCATAAAAGGGGAATGGTTACCATTTGTAGGTCGATGGACGGGATGGAGAGCACGGTGACCGAAGACCGCTGCCGAGCAATGATAGCGGAGGTTCTATGATTATTATTTATACCAAGGACAACCAGCGGTTTAAGTTTTGTGTGCCCGATGAGGATAAGCTACTTATGGCCTGGAAGGCCGTGGGTGGAGACCCGGCTTATGCCCATAAGGCTTTCCAATTTACAGAAAATTCCTGCGACGGTAAACCCCAGGTATTTAAGATCAAGATCGGAAATATTAAAAGCCTGATAGCTGTGGGAGAAGCCGTCTTTGAAGACGTGGTTCAGGATTCTCTTAATATCACACCTGAACCGCACCCTATAGGATAAAGGATCTAGAAATGGAGGATCGGATGATCAGCGTGAGACATACTGGGAGATTAATTGAAACCACGAACATCAAACAGGTGGTGATACCTTATCATCGGTTGCCGTTTAATCCTGATGATTGCCTGGCGCTTCACCGGGCTGGTAGTCGAATCATGGCTGATGATATCAAGCAGGTTTTGGTTCTTGATTGTAAGTAATACTTTTGTACTTACAAAGTAAGCTGGAGTCTGTATTTAAGGACACGACCCAGTTATGTACCATGTAACAACGCAGATTAACGGACAGACCAAGATGCTGTTGAAGTTTATTAAGCTTAAGCTACGGGTTTAATAATGGTAATAGTTTTTTATTTTTTTGTTGCTTTTTGTCTGGCGCGTATGTATTTTAGTGTTCGCCACTAAGGAGGTCCTCGTGGGTCTTGGTTCTAAGTTATTAGGTCTTTTTAAACGTAATCCTAAGATTCCGGTTTGTCCTAAGTGCGGAGGTGCTCTTTTTTATCCTCAGATAGTTGACGTTGCTCCGCTGCTTGGTTCGTACTCTCCGGTATTTATTATATGTGAGAATCATAAAGATGCGGAGTCCTTTTGTGTAATAGGTAACAAGTCTTGTGACTATGACCTGGGATTATCAAAAAGTCGCCCGCGTGCTCTGGTGGTGATGCCTAAAGATATGAAAATAGGTAAGGACGACCTCATAGGTGTTATTTACAATCTTGGTAGTACATTCACAATCGAGCCTGCGCGCTTACATCCAGAGATAATAGGTAGGGTTTTATGGGAGTTTAATGAGTCCACTATTACTTCTGACTTTCACCCGTACCTAGCCTTTAGGTGGTACGGAGAAAAATAGGACTTAAATTTTAAAACAGGAGCCACATGATTAACACTAATCCTCTCACGGGTTTCCCGGCGCGTACGCAGGTAAACGGTTGGGCATACATCCAATCCACGTCCGTTCGGACGTCTACCAATCAACACGAGTACCTTGCGTGGTCGGCCTATGACGTGCTGGGTAACCCGGTGAACGGTACGTTATTTAATGACAGTGGTAAACTTCCGGCTTTTGACCATGGGGCCGTCGTGGCCGTCGTGGGAGCTGTGGGAGAAAGCCGAGGCAACCTTCAGGTATGGGCAACTTCCCTGACGCCCGTACTGGATGTCCTGGATATCGCGGAGTTTAAGAGTCAGTGTCTGCCGTCGGTTCCGCGAGATGAGTTGGCCCACTACATAGTGGATCTTGAGAAGTGGGCTACCACCGGTATTCAAAATCCGGAATTACGTAATTTGTCTATTGATATGTGGCAGTACCTCAGGCCGTTTCTCGACAACTGCCCGGCGGCTAAAAAGTACCATGAACCGGTGCGTGGCGGGCTGGCTAAGCACACGTGGCAGGTCGTAAGCCTGACGTTTAACCCCGTACTATACCGGGAGAATCTCGATTATGATGTTGTGATATTCAGTGCGTTATATCACGACCTGGGCAAGGTTCGGGAGTACACGGATGACATGAATTGGGCGCCCGAGGGGCGGTTGGTGTCCCACATATCTATCGGGTTGGAAGTTATGGCCCAGTTTACGGCGGTCAAGCATCAGACCCTAGACCCCAAGACGTTGAAGCACATCCGGCACTGTATAGAGGCCCACCACGGTGACTTTGGGAATGTCAAGCCCCTTACGCGCGAAGCCCTGGTCGTACATCACGCCGATCGCATGATGTCGGCCATCGGTAATATCACGGAGCACATACGGATTGGCAGTATCGATAATGACGGGTGGTCCACCCAGAATTCTCAGGTTTTGGGCGGTAATCCGTGGGTGCCTCAGATGGATAACCGAGTGTAATTAATGAGACCCCAAGATCAGAAGGCCGTGTTGACCAAGGCCATCAACATCCACTTAAGAACCAGCTATCAGATAAAGGTTTTGGAGGGGGTTGTTAAGGATGGTCATGGAGGAAGTACTCATTATCGGGTGATTATCACGCCAGGTTCTCAGGTTATGGTTGGTAATTTTAAGGTATTTGATGATCACCAGGAAATAAAGCATGCCTATGTTGACCGGTTGTCGCCCAGTAGGTTCAGTGACTACCTGGTAAAGAACAGTGGGTTTGAGGGTGCGATAACACAATTAAATAGTAAAGGATACTAGATAAAATGAAAAAGTTAAATGGTACACTTAATATTTCTTTTACTTCCAATGGGGTGCATGTTACAGCGTGGGATGCCTCCTCCGGTGTTTTGTTTTTAGATATTAAGCTTAATCCTGAACAGACTTGCGAGGCTTTAAGTTACGGTGGTCGTTCAGATTGTACAATGGTGGTGCAAGGTTTAGAATATATTGGTAAAACAGATAAGAAAAGTATGCTTGCGTTATCTAAAATACCTAAACCGTTGTGGTAAATAAAGGATGCTATATGACCAAAATTTTCGAGTCTACTAAATCAGTGGTTGATTGCGCGGTAGATTTACAAAAAATTATTTTTGTGAATAAAATTAGGACTGCAAGGGAATGTGGTATATGTATAACCTTAGATCTCATAGGCGGTAATTTCAGAACAGATATTTGGTATACCACGGTTAAAGATCGGGACGCTGACTACACACTATTAATATCCGCTTGGAAAGGGGAGGCCGATGAATAGTTTTTTGACATTGGATCTGTTGTCAACCATAGACCGGGGAGCTTGCCGGGCCGCCAACAGTGCGGCCAGGCCGATATTGCCCAGGCATATTGTAGAATCTTCGGTGGGGGAGTATTACGCGGATAACATGCGGCAATTCATAACCACGGCAGAAGACGTTAGGCAGTATCTGCTGGCTAATAATCCGGTTTATGATTCCCAGTATAAAAACATAAGCTCCATTGTGAATTCCCTGCTACCTATCGGAACGGCTGTGAATGGTCCGGCTATATCTGACGACCGGATGTTGGCCGATGAATCCGCCCTATTAGAATTTATGGCTTATCCGGTAAAAAACAACACGCCCTCAGACTACTATCTTGATTATTACCTCCCCAGGTTGTACCCCGATGGTCTTGGGCAGGTAACGCTGGATCGTATCATTAATCGTCAGCGGATAATTGAGAGTGCGGCTCAAAGTATATGCACCGGATACACGCCTAAGCGGGATGTCGGGCGAACCACCGAGATAAAAAACGATAGTGGTTTTCTTACGGAATACCTGGTGGCCAATCTGCTTTACCCGTGGGTTATGCAGCCAATAAATCAGCTTCGTATGCTTATTCCGTCAATAAATCCCGAAGTTATTAAACGGATTTTGAATATAAACATTGAACTTGATGATAACAACTTGTTTATGCCGCAGGCGTTGGATTGGCCTTACAGTTTGACGTACGAGTGTGTTACGGATTTTTCGGCGTACTTGGATCTTAAAATGGCGGAGGTGGCAAAACCGCTGGTGATTCAACGCCAGATGTGGACGCCGTTTTTTGGTATAACCCACGCAAACTGGTATGAAGAACACATAGAGGACGAGGCCTTACGTGCCAGGGTATTCAAGTGTTTTGATCAGTCAAAAAAGCTGTATATCGAGATGCTAAAGACCGGCCTGGCTTATGAGGCCCAGTATGTGGTTCTTCAGGGATTTTCTGGCAGGTTTATGATCAGCGGAACACTCGGCGGGTTGCTTAGTTTAGTTCATTATAAAAACACCGATAGATATTCCGACTCTGCCTTGGATATCGTGGACGACCTGATAGAGTATGGTTATATTGACATCCAAGCTAATCCTTTTACCCGAGAATTCGTCAGATCCAACCCCGTAATTAAGAAAGGATAACCGGTGGATATCATAGTAACCATACCGAAGTCCGAGCGTGCTAATCAAGATAAAGAAGACCAAGCTGTTGCTCAGGCTGGGAATTCGGGGGTTCAGTTTTGGAAGATCAGTCGTAAGCCCCTTAACCTCAACATCGGTGACCACGTATACTTCATAGAGGACGGTTTTATAACCTGGTATCAAATTTTTACAGGATATACCAATGACCCTATATGCGAAGTTACTCGTCGGGTGTGGCCGGGTTTAAACCTGATTTTAAAATGTCCGGCCACACGTTTATCAAAACCCATCCCTCATAGGGGTTTTCAGGGCTTTCACTACACTCCGCGTTTAGATTAATTTTTATTTTTTTGTTGCTATTACATATTCCTTTTTGTATATTAGTTTTTATATGCCCGAAGTTATAAATTCCTTAGACATGCTTTTCCCGCCTTTTGCCGAGCAGGTGCGTAAATTTGACGTCCAGGCTCAGGCGTACGGGTTTTTTGTTTACGAAACATTTAGGAGTTTTGACCGTCAGATGGAAACCTGGAAACAAGGTCGGGAACTTCGTAATGGCGTGTGGGTGGTGGTAAACGCATCGAAGGTCGTGACCAAGGCCAAGCCTGGCTCCTCCACTCATCAGTACGGATTGGGTATTGATGCTATTCCAGATGGCGACTTCTCTAAGCAGGGTATTCAGTGGTCGTGGTCGGACACCATGAAAGACCGAGCAGGCAAGGTCATACCCGTTCCATGGAAAACCATAGGTAAAATCAGCGCCTCTTGTGGCCTGGAATGGGGAGGAATGTGGAAAAAGTTTCCGGACATCCCCCACCATCAAAACTTATTTGGTTGTAGAATATCAGATCTTTATCAACTGCTGATGAGTGACGGTCTGGAATCCGTGTGGCGGATGCTGTATACTCGTATTCCAACTATACATCCGGTGGTCAGCGTGCCTATAAAAATTGAGGTTAAGCCTGTGGTCACCCCGGTGGTGGCAGAGGAAGACTTGGGTAATCATATGGCTACGCAACCGCCTAAGACCAGTATTCTTCTTTCATTTTTAACCTTTATCGGCTCGTTGTTTACCAGGAAAAACTGATGCCCATCTTTGACCAGACACTCCCTGACGGACAGATAGTGGTTAAGAACGTCGTCCCTCACCTGTCCATGCTCGATAGTGCGATAGTTCACCATCATGACCAGATGTATCAGGACCCGGCGCAGCGTAAGCGCGTGGACTGGGTAGTGGCGCACGCGGCAGGTCAGTCTGTTATCGAGGTTGGTACGGCCACTGGTTATGTAATATCGCAGGTTAAGGCTGACCGGCGTGCTGGGGTGGACAACAATATCGCTCGTTTACTGCTGGCTAAAATGCGGTACCCCGATATAAACTTTTACTACGCTAACATATTTAATCTTACTCCGTTTTATGACCAGGGTTTCGATTGCATAATAGCCACCGAGATAATAGAGCATATCAAACGTGAGACCGTGCGGTTCGCCCTCCATCATTGCTTGCGGGTGGCACCCAAGCTGGTGGTAACCTTGCCGTTCGGACCCAATGTGTTGACTAATGCAGAACACTTGTGGAGTCCGACAGAAGAATTGTTTTATGAGGAACTTTATAACTGCGGTATGGCCACCAGGGTTAGTTATGCTCGGCGTGTTGAGGAATTCATGACCTTTGTTATTGAGAGGATAAGTCATGCCTAAAATATCGGTTATAACCTGTACTTGCCGTGATAACCCTAATCTGGATCGTATGGCCCGTTGCCTGATGTCCCAGACCTTTACGGATTTTGAGTGGGTTATTGTGGACCGCAAACTCAGAAGCCGTCCGTTTTATTACCACGGTATTAAGGACATAATAAAAGACCATTTTCCAGTGACGGTTATCGAACCTAAATGGTCCATCTATATGGATTTTAATATGCCTGCCATGGCCGCCGCCCGGAACAGCGGGATATTAATGGCCTCGGGAGAAATCCTTGTTTGGGTGGATGACAACATATGGTTTAAGCCTGATTTTTTATCTCGACATTGGACAGGAAATCAACAGGTTTATGAAGGCAAACCCTGTTATATGGTCGGACTCGGGTGGTCCTCTTCAAGTTGGGACACTGTCGAAGAGTTATCTACAAGGGAACCTTTTGATCGAGCGGGTAATTTTTGTAGGTCAGGAGATTGGGCTACAAACAATCCTCAATTTGTAAGGGACAACGCGGCACCCTGCGACGACCCGCGAGCAGGAATGGGTTACCCTTGGCCGGAAGGTCCGGGTTGTAAGCAGCACGGTGAGTACGAGGTGATAACCGGCGCTTGGTGCTATGGCCGTAATATGAGTATGTCTCTCGAAGCAGCGTTGTTTGTTAATGGCAACGATGAGTGGTATGATTCTTCACCTCAACCGCAAGATGTTGATTTCGGATTAAGAATAAATAATGCCGGGTATGTTACGTTGTTAGATAGAAAATGCTGTGTTTATGAGTGTATCAATTCTGACAACAAACCAATGCATGACGTTTTGCCCTTCTTGTGGCCCCACTGCGGTATAGTTAACGGAATTAAAGTTACTATAGGAGAGTTTCAGCTGTGGGCCATTATGAAAACACCCACCAGATATCGGGCTAACGCCTATTTTGATCTAAGGGAAATGCGTGACAACTTTAGGAAAGAAGTTTACAGAATAAGTTTAGGTTAATTATGTGTGGAATAGTCGGAACGACCAAACGCGGGGTCATCAAGACCATGCTTGAACGGGTTCAGCATCGAGGACCCGACGGCAGCATTACCCACGAGGGTGTAATCGGATTTGACCTGGGCTTTGCCCGGCTGTCCATCACGGGTAAAGACCAAAAAGCCACGATCATGCAGCAGGATGGAGATTGGTTGCTTTTTAATGGCGAGATATTTGGGTATCCCCCGGAATTTGATACCGATACAGAGTACCTATTTAGCATCCTTCGTAAGTGTAACATCTGGGATTCCGTAAATCGCCTTCATCTACACGGGCAGTATGCTTTTGCTTTTTGGAATAACCGTCAGAACCGGCTGGTGCTCGGTCGTGATTTCTTTGGTGAACGCCCGCTGTATTACTACCAGGATGATACAGACTTTTATTTTGCTTCTGAAACTAAAGCCCTTCTGCCGTTTATTAAGGATCATGAAGTCGACTACACCAATATCGGTTTCCTTGAGACCTGTGTTATGGACCTGGCCAATGCTCCTAATAGCTCTCCAGACTTTCAAAATGGATCTATGGTTAGAAACGTAAAGCAGGTACCGGCTAATCACGTACTGGTGTTTACCCGAACGTCCGCCGGTATGGGTTCTCCGCGTGCTATTGAGATTCATTCAAAATGGCAACCGGCTTTGGGGCCGGGATCCATTAGCGACCTGGTGTATAATTCAATAGTCGAGCGGTCCGACCACGGCAACCAGGCGGTTGGTGCATATCTCTCCGGTGGCCTCGACTCGGCGTTAATCTGCTGTATTGCCCGGCCTAAGCATGTCTTTACCTGTGTTTTCGATACTCCGATGGGCAAGCGCGAGTATGAGTTTGCAGCCAAGGTGGCCAAGCGTATCGGGGCCGTTCATCACGTGGTGCGCCCGCAGGTCACGCGAGAAGCCGTGGCCCAGACGGTATATTACACGGATGGTCCGCAGGCCACCCTGTCACCCGTTGCGGACTTTGCGTTGGCCAAGGAGGCCGCCAAATACGTTAAGGCCGTGTTGACTGGCCAAGGGGCGGATGAGTTGTTTTGCGGGTATTTTAGGGATTTGTTGTTTTATACCGATATGATGGTTCGCCTCAGGTACAAGCAGTATGGCCCGTTGATGGATCATTACCATGGTGGTTCGATCTTGTCCCCTAATCTTAAGTGGGACTATGAAATAATGTCCGCGTCGTTCTTACACCTGCTGGCTCGTGGCCCCATACCAGACAGTATTAAACAAATAAGCCAGGCGCTGGCTCTTAGTTCTTTTTCACCCTTGCAGTTTGCCATTCGAATGGAGATCGCATTCACCCTGCCTTCGCTCGTGCAAATGAACGACCGGGCAGCGGCTCACGCGGGTATCGAGTCGCGGTCTCCGTTTTTGGACGACGAGTTGTACCAAGCGGCCATCCACTTACCGGACGAACAGCGTATTACTTTTAACGGCCAGCGGTGGGTAACCAAACGGGCGCTGCGTGACCTTGCTCGCGGTATTGTCCCGGATGAAATTATAGACTGTGAAGAAAAAACCGGGTTGTTTGTTCCGATGGGCGAGCTGTTCCCGGTAGACCCGTCTAATTTACGCGGAGAGTTTTCAAGATCAGGTTATGCTGACTTTTGTCAGAATACCTGGCGAGTTATCGTGGAGTCATTTAAACCCGAGGTGTCTGATGTGTTTTGACATAAATCACCGCGAATCTATGTATCGGGAATTAAAAGACACGTGTTACAACGCCGATGAAGTTATTGTTCGAGAAGACCAGACGCGAGAGTTGTTTGGGCGTCACCAGGACCTGGTTATCCCGTCGGCCACGTCGCACGTTAATTATTTCGAACTAGCCTTTGGAAAGTTACCGTCAGGAACCGGTGTGTTGGATCTGGGTACCGGTAATGCCGGAGCACTATGTGTATGGGAGCACATTGCCAACTTTCTCCCTCCGCGTATCGCCAGCGACATCCATATAGAGGATATGAACGTCACGCCTGGTTTTACCGGTATGCAACTATCGGCAGACAAGGTGCTGGAGACCTTCGGACCTAACTCGTTCGACCACGTACAGTGTTGTGAGACGTTGGAGCACGTAGATGAGCAGGTGAGCGCCGATATTGCCAGACAGATGACGGTGGTAACCCGTAAGACCGCGTTGATAACCAGCTGCGGGTTAAGCCATCACATGGGTCCGATAAATATGGAAAAATGTAAGGCCAACAAATACCTGGAATATAAAGGCCAGCCTAACATTGAAACTTTGATGGCCCTGGGTTACCAGGTTCGGCTGCTGTCCAATTACCAAATCTTAGCCTGGTATACTAAGTAGGAGGTATAGTATGCCTAATCATCACAGCCCTAATAACGATACGAATACTTCGGAGTACGTCAGAGGATATAAAGTGGGGTACTCAGATGGTTATGCGGATTGTAAAAAAGAACAGGCACCTAAAGATAAACCTGATGTGTGTAAAACGGAGATTGAATTCTAATGCATAAAGCATCAATCAATATCGTAACCGTTCGCCAAGACGGGCTAGACTGGCAACTTAAGCTTCTGGCCCAGCAGACGTTCAAGGACTTCGAGGTCGTGATTGTAGACGGCTACCATGCCGAACGTCAGGAACAACTAAAGACCTTGGCCTCCGAACTCAAGCTGGATGTCAAACACCTGCCGCTTCCAAGTTTAAATTACATCACGGAACTCACACACTCGACCAATCGTAATGAGGCGTTAAAACACGCGGCGGGTGAGGTGATTATCTTTTTTGATGACTACCAGCAACCGGCGCCTAATTTTGTTGAGGCTCATATTCGAATGTGTCAGCCGCAGGTCATGGTTGCCGTGTGTCAGGAAAGTTATTATTACCGCCCGGAGATTGATTATTCGGTGTGGGCGGACTTGCCTGCCGAATCTCTTGAGCACGAAGATTATCGAAATCCCAATAAGCAGCAGTACATCCGAAACATGGACCCCCGGAGT
>Ga0265297_10002801_pt1 | contig 33836 bp, 22 predicted proteins | sample Munlanlwell13791_FD_192502 | JGI IMG/M metagenome (GOLD analysis project Ga0265297, IMG submission 192502) | Leachate microbial communities from a municipal landfill in Southern Ontario, Canada - Leachate well 137-91 | ecosystem: Engineered > Solid waste > Landfill > Unclassified | place...
GGCCTGCGGGGCCGTGCGCGCCGCCGCCGCGGCCGGCCTGTGCGTGCCCCACGACCTGTCCGTGGTGGGGCTCAGCAACCTGCCGATGGGACAGGCGCTGCAGCCCACCCTCACCTCCATCGCCTTCCCCGGCGAGGCCCTCGGCGACCGCGCCGCCACCCTGGCCATGGTCCCCGCCGATCCGCCGCTGGCGGACTCCGCAGCCCTGCCGCCCCTGCCCCCGCCCGCGTGGATCGACCGCGCCAGCGTGGCCCTGGCCCCACCATAAGAAATCAGCCATCCCGTAACGTCTAAACGTGAGACAGGCAATCATGCCTATCCCGGCCTTCCGCAGGGTTGCGGCGTGACAGACGCCCCCCGGCCGCCCGAGGCCGGGCGGCTCCCGTCTCGCAGGAGAAAAACCATGCCTTCCACCTCCCCCAAGCACACCGTCGCCCCGCAGCCCTGGCCGTGGCCGGGCCTGGGCAATCATCGCGCCCTGGTCACCGTGGCCGCGCCGGCGGACGCGGTGCGCGCCGTCATCGAGTGGCGGCGGCGCGACCGCCAGCCGGCCACCGTCGGGGTGCGGGTGTTCGGCCTCGACGACGGTGCGGAGATCGCCAACGTGCTGCCGCTGAAGCTGTCGCGGGTCCGCGGCGAGATCGCCTTCGCGGCGCCGCGGGCGGGGCGTTACGCCATTTACTACCGACCGTTTGAGATCAGGGGCACCGCCTTTTACATGCCGCAAGTCACCTACCGCCCCGCAGAGTACCCCCAGGCCGATCCCGCCTGGGCCGCACGGGTCCGCGGCGCCAGCCTGCCCGCCGTCGCCGCCGACGAGATCCAGGCGCGCACCGCCATGGACCGGTGCGCCCCCATGGAACTCATTGCCGGCGAGGATGAAGTGGCCGCCCTGCTGGCCCGCTGCGGCGACCGGCCGTTCCTGCTCTTCCCGGAGGACGGCCGGCAGCCGATCCGCATGGCGGACAACCTGCCCGTCCACTGGACGCAGGCCGGTCCCGGTACGGCGTTCGCCGGCCGCGCGCGGCCCAACGAGTACTACACCTTCCAGGTCGGCGTCCTGGCCCGCCAGCCGCTGGAAAAGCTGACCGCGACCTGGGACGCCCTGCGGAACGATGACGGCGCCGAACTGCCCGCCGCCGCCCTCACCTGCTTCAACCTGGGCGGCACCGACTGGCTCGGCCGACCCTTCCCCAAAACCCTGGCGGTGGCCGCCGGCCGCGTCCAGCCGCTGTGGTTCGGGGTGGACCTGCCGGCCACGACACCGCCCGGCACCTATCGCAGCCGCCTGGAGATCGCCGCGGCCGGCAGGCCCGCCCAAACCGTGGACGTGGCGCTGACTGTGGCCGGTCCCGCACTGGCGGACCGCGGCGACGGTGACCTGGCCGGCCAGGCCCGCCTGCGCTGGCTGAACTCGACCGTGGGGCTGGATGACACGCCCGCCGCCGGCTATCCCGCCCTGCGCGTCCACGGCCGCGCCGTCGCCTGCCTGGGCCGCCGTGTGGACCTGGGCCGCACCGGCCTGCCGGAACGCATCCGCAGCTATTTTACGCCGTCGGTGGACCGGCTCCAGCGCCGGCCGACCGAGCTGCTGGCCCGCCCCATGGCCCTGGCCGCCGCCACCGCCGCCGGCCCCCTGGCCTGGAAACCCGCCGCCTTCCAGCTCGACCAGCCCACCCCCGGCGCCGCCGTCGCCACCGCCTCGGCCACCGCCGGCACCTGGCGCCTGGACACCCGCCTGCGGATGGAGCCCGACGGCCACCTCGACTGCCGCCTGAAACTCACCACCACCGCCGCCGGCGCCCTGACCGGCCTCGCCCTTGAAATCCCGCTCCGGCGCGAGGTCGCCGTCTACATGATGGGCATGGGACGCAAGGGCGGCTATCGGCCCGCCGCCTGGCATTACGAATGGAACCGCGACCGCGCCAACCACCACTGCTGGCTGGGCACGGTCAACGCCGGCCTGCACCTGAAGCTCAAGCATGACCAGGACGTGTGGGACCTGGCCAACCTGCATGCCTCCGGCTTTCCCGACGGCTGGTACAACCAGGGCCGCGGCGGCTGCGACCTCCTGGAGCACGGCACGGACGAGGTGCTGCTCCGCGCCTCTTGCGGCCCGCGCACGTTGGCGGCGGGAGAGTCGGTTTCCCTGCGCTTTTCCCTGATCGTCACCCCGCTCAAGCGGCTGGACGTCAAGGGGCATTGGCGGCAGCGCTACCACCACATCGACTGCTGGGACGGCCGCATTCCCGACCTGGCGGAGGCCAAACGCGCCAGCGCCACCGTGGTCAACCTGCACCAGGGCGGCCGCCTCAACCCCTACATCAACTACCCGTTCCCCTTCGCGGCCGGGATCAAGGCCGAAACCGAGGCGGCGCATGCGGCCGGCCTGAAGTACAAGCTCTACTACACCGTCCGCGAACTCAGCCACATGACCCGCGAGTTGTGGGCCTTCCGCAGCCTGGACGGCGAGATCTACCAGGAACGGGGCACCGGCCTGATCGCCGACCAGTTCGCGGAAAAGAAGAATCCCGATGACGCCCCGGTCGCCGGCGGCACCGGCGGCCCCTGGCTGTGCGAACACTTGGTGGACCGCTTCGTGCCCGCCTGGCAGCAGACGCTGCCGGACGGCGAAATGGACCAGGCCATCGCCACCACCGGCCTGTCGCGCCTGCACAACTTCTACCTCGAAGGCCTGGCCTGGCTGATCCGTGAACTGGGCACCGACGGCATTTACCTCGACGGCGTCGGCTATGACCGCGAGATCATGAAACGGGTGCGCAAAACCATGGACCAGGCGCGCGCCGGCTGCCTGATCGACTTCCATTCCGGCAACAATTTCCACCCCAATTACGGCCTCAACAACGTGCTGTCCATGTACCTGGAACTGCTGCCCTATGTCGACAGCCTGTGGCTCGGCGAGGGCTTCGACTACAGCGAGACACCCGACTATTTCATGACCGAGATCTGCGGCATCCCCTTCGGCCTGATGAACGACCTGCTTCAGGGCGGCGGCAATCCCTGGCGCGGCATGGTCTACGGCATGACCTGCCGCTACGGCTGGCAGCAGGGCGGCGACCCGCAACACCTGTGGAAACTGTGGAAGAGCTTCGGCATCGGCGCGGCACGAATGTTTGGTTACTGGGACCCCGGCTGCCCGGTGCACACGGATCATCCCCAGGTGCTGGCCACCGCCTACGTCCGGCGCGGCAAAAAGACCCTGGTCGCCCTGGCCAGCTGGGCGCCGGAGCCCGTGGCCTGCCGGCTCGCCATCGACTGGGAAACGCTGGGGCTCGCCGCCGGTGACACCGTGCTCTGTGCGCCTTTCCTGCCGGAGTTCCAGCCCGCCGCCGGCTTCCTGCCGGACGCGGCCATCCCGGTCGAGCCCGGGCGCGGCTGGCTGCTGGTCGTGGAACCGACGCCGGCGGCTGCGGCCGCCTTTACCACGCTGGAGGCCGGCGCCGCCCGGCTCCTGCCGTCCGGCAGTTGGCGGGTCGAGGCCACGGCCGCCGTCACCAATGTGGGACGGGGGACGATCCGCGGCAGGCTCCGCCTGCATCCCGCACCCGGCGCCGTCTGCATGGCCGGCGCCGAACCGGCCTTCGATCTCGGCCCGAAGACGACGGTCCGCCTGCCCGTGGTCTTGGAAACCGCCGGCCCGGCCGGCCTGCGCGCCGAGCCCGCCGCGCCCGGCGTTTCCGGCACGGAATGGCGCTGGCAGCCGCCCTTCCTGAGCGTGCCGGCCGCCGCGGCGGCGCCGGCCCCGGCCGCCCTGCCCGCCTGGCTGGCCAAACACACCGCCCCGCTGCTCCTCGCCAACGGCGCGCAGCTGCGCCTGGGCTGCGCCCCCGGCGCGCTGTTGCTCGTTATGGAAGTTCCCGATTCCCAACGGATTCGCGATGACGCCGCGCCCTGGAACGGCTCCGCCGTGGAATTGTTCCTGGCCGCGGCGGCGGACGGCCCGGTCGGCCAACTCGTCTTCCAGGCGCCGGTCGGCGACCGGCCGGGCCGGTGGCACAGTTTCCGCACCTGCGTGGAACAGGCCGCGCCCCCCGCCGGCATTGCCTGGGAGGTGACGGACCTCGCCGGCGGCTGGTGCCTGGCCGCCGTCATTCCGCTGGCCGCCGCCGGGCTGGCGGCAACCGGGACACCGGACCTCTGCCGCTTCGAATGCACGGTCAACGGCTCCCGGCCGCCCCCGGCCGGCGGCCGCTGCCGCGCCGCCCTCGCCGGGGCCGCCAACGCCCCCCTCAGCGCCGCCGCCTTCCTGCCCCTGCGCCCGCGCCAGGCGGAACGATTGATGCAGGGAGGGGATGATGCGGGGCCACCCTTTTGAAAAAGGGTGCTCCCCGCACCCCTTCCCAAAACGTTTGCCCCGCCCTTCCCTTCAATCGTATTCTTGGCTACGCGCTGAGGCTGGCGAGCCAGTCCGCCGCCCGAACCACGTGAATGGCACCACGGGTTTGCGGCTGGCGCAGATTTTGCACCACTTGAAAGGCGGCGGCGCCGGCCAGCGCCCGGGACAGATAATTTAAGCCCGGCGCCGGACGGTCATCGGAGAGTTTGACCTCGATCAGGGTGGTGACACCATCCGGTCCGGCCAGGGCAAAATCCACCTCCCGCCGATCCTTGGTCCGCACGTAATGGAGGGTGACCGCCTCACCCAAAACCTCCCGGCGATAGTCGGCATGTTTGAGCAACGACACGGCCACCGTGTTCTCCAGGCGAACACCGTCGTCGCCAACCACATGGCCCGAATCGTAAAAATAAACCTTGGGCTCCTTTTGGATCGCGCGCGCCACATTGGCATGAAATGGCCGAACCATGAAAATGACTTGCAGGCTCTCCAAAATGTCAAGATAACTGCGCAGGGTGTTGGGCGCGAGCTTGAGATCCCCGGCCAGCGAGGCGTGCGACAAGGGCGATCCGACGCGGTGACGGAGCATCTCCACCAACAGCCGCATGGCGCGGACTTCCTGAATGCGGCTGAATTCCAGGATGTCCTCCCGGACCAGATCGCTGTAATACTGGTTTCGCCAGCGGGCCGCCTCAATCTCCGAACCCGAAAGAAAAGGCTCGGGGAACCCACCGCGCCGATTGAGTTGGACAAGGGCGTCCGCCGGCGCCATTTGGCCGGCCAACTCTTTGACGGACAACGGATAAAGATGGAACGGGAAATAACGGCCGGCGAGGGATTCCCCGGATTGGCGAAAGGTGTCCAGGCGCGCGCTGCCTGTCACCAGGATGGCCTGGCCCGCCGGACGCGTGTCCACGACCCCTTTGAGGTACGGCTTCCACCCGCGCATCTTGTGGATTTCGTCCAAGACCAGCAAATCCGCATCGGCCGCCCAGTGCTGGCCATGGATGATGCGGGCGTCATCCGGCTGGTCATAATTGAGGTACTGCGGACGTTTGAACGCCGCCATCAGCGCTTTGGCCAAAAAGGTCTTGCCCACCTGCCGCGGCCCGCTCAGCAGCACCATTTTCCGGGCAAGGTCACGCCGGATCCGTTCCTGAAGGTAGCGTTCCATGTCAGACTAATATGCAACGGATTGCCGAAAAGTCAAGACTTTTCATCAAACCAATGCCGAAAAGTCGCGATGGCGGAGGTCGGACGCGCCGATTCCTCCTTGTGGACCGGTGGCGGTGTTGGGCGGTCAGGGCTTCCGCGCGGCCACCACGGCGAAAATGGCCGCCGACAGGATTTCGTTGGTTGTATTTGAGCGCCGGGTGATTAAGCTGCCGTGACCGCTCCCCAAGCGTGAAAGATCCACCGCCAATGGACACTCCAAAATCAGATGACGCTCCGGTCGGCAAATGGCTCGGCATCACCCTGTTCACGGCGCTTTGCCTGTTCGGGGCGGCGGGCACCATCCGGTGGTGGAACGCGTGGGTGTTCATCGCCGCCAACACCGTCACGGCGGCGATTCTGACGAACCGGGTTTTCAAGGCGTCGCCCGATCTCGTCCAGGAACGGGCAACGGCCAGGCGACAGGCCAAGGCGTGGGACAAGGTGCTCGTGCCGTTTGTCGTCGCGGTGTTCCCGCTGGCCTCCCTCATCCTGGCCGGCCTGGACCGGCGATACGGCTGGACGCATGCGATCACGACCGCCGAATCCGTCACGGCCATTGGCATCCTGCTGGCCGCCAACGGCCTGGTGTTTTGGGCGATGAAGTCCAACCGCTTCTTTTCCAGCCACGTCCGCATCCAGACGGACCGCGGGCACACGGCAGTTGACCGCGGCCCCTACGCATGGATAAGGCATCCCGGGTACGCCGGCATGATCCTGCACGGCCTCGCCGCGCCCGTCCTCCTGGGGTCGGCGGCGGCGCTGTGGGCCGGAGTCGCCAATGCCGGCCTGCTCGTCCTGAGAACCGTGCTCGAAGACCGGACGCTCCTGGCTGAATTGCCGGGGTACCGGGAGTATGCGGAACGCGTGCGGCACCGGCTGGTGCCCTGGGTTTGGTAAGACCGAAGATGCGGACTCCGCAACGCGCCCGTCCCCCGACGCGCCCCAGGACCAGCACCGGCCAACACTTTACCCGTCCCCAAGCCCTTGGGACTTATGAGAGCTATGAGGCCAATGGGGCTGGGCGTGAGGGGGGTGCCGACGGCCGCCACCGCCCCATTCGTCCCATGGGTCGCATCTGTCCCATAAGTCACATGAATTCATCAAGCCGGCCTTCACAGTCCGTTTTCGGTGCGGGCGATGACGGCGTCCTGCCAGGGGCGGTCGAGCTTGACGAAGAGCGCGCTGAAGCCGCTGATGCGCACGTTCAGGGCCGCATGGGCGGCGGGCCGCGCCTGGGCGTCCCGCAACGCGGCGGCGTCGGCAAGATTGACATGCAACTGCATGCCGCCCAACTTGAAATAGCCGTCGATCAGGGCGAGGAGCCGGCCGGCCGTGAGGTCGCCGCGGCGGAAGTTCAATTTGAGGGGGTTGCCGCAGGCGCATTGGGCATGCGCGACATGGGCCGCCGCCTTCAGCACGGCGGTGGCCTCGAGGCCGGGCAGCTCGGCCGGGCCGCAGCCGTAGGAGACGCGGTCGCCGGCGCGCCGGCCGTCGGGGGTCGCGGGCGTCCGGCCGGTGACGATGTCGAGGCCGAAACGGAAGAAGCCCGGGTACGGTTGGATCGAGCCCAGCCGCGAGGCCAGGATCTGCCCGGCAATGAAGTCCGACAGCTCCCCGGCCAGCCCGTTGGTGACCGGTTCGTCGCGGCCGAATTTTTCCGGCAGGCCGCGGCAGAGGGCCGCCAGGGCGGGATCGGGAAAGTCCGCCCGCACCTGTTCCAGAAACGCCGCCAGGGTTAAGCGCCGTTCGTCATACACCAGCCGTTTGATAGCGGCCAAGCTGTCGACCAGGGTGCCGATACCCATCACATTGACGCCGCAGAGGGTGAAGACGGCACCGCTCTCCTCGGCGCAGCGCCCGGACTCAATGCAGCCCCGCACGCAGACGCTCTCAAAGGGGGACGGGGCGCGGGTCCGGATGTCGTCCAGGCTGCGGGCGAGCCCCGCCAGGCCGGGCCCCGCCCACCAGCGGGCAAAGAACGCCTTGAACCCGGCGAGCAGCGCGGGGAAGCCGGCGGCGGCCGGCGTGCCGGCGAGGTAATCGAGCAGCACCGCCGGGAGATCGACCTCGCCGACCACGGTCAGCGGGCAGGCGTCGCCCTGGGGGCTGGCCTCGTAGCAGCCGACAATGCCGAAGTCGTGGGCGCGCGCCGCGGGAATGCCAGCGGCCATCAGCCCCGCAGCGACGACGGGGTCGTTGAGGAAGGACGGCTGGCCACGCCCGCACAGGGCAAGGCGCGCCGCCGCGTCGCGGAAGCGCGCGGAGGAACCGTCGTGAAGCCGGACGGTGATGGAGGGCTGGTTGACGCCGAGTTCCGCCATCACCTCCAGGCACAGCAGCGAGAGCGCGTTTTCCTCATTGGCGCCGGCGGCGTTGCGGCCGCCCAGGGTCAGGTTCTGCGACTCGTCGCCCTCGCAGCTCTTGAGGAACAGGCAGGCGAGGATTTCCCGGGCTTCCGCGGGGTCGCGCAGATAGGGCAGCAGGAACTGGTCGAGGCGCCCGAAGGAGACGGCCGCGGCCGTGCCCTCGGCGTGCAGGAACAACTGGATGAACCAGACGAACTGCGCGGCCTCGCGGAAGGTGTCCGGCGCGGCCCCGGCAATCTTGCGGCAGACCGCTGCGGCGTCCGCAAAGCCGGGCTTGGCCGCGCAGGCCGCCGCGTGACGCAGGATGAAGGTGGCAAAGGCGTCGAGGGCCCGGGCAAAGGCGCGCCGGTTGGCGCCGGCCGGCATGGCGGCGACCTGCGCCTTCATGCCGTCCACGCCCAGGGTGAGAAACCGCCCGTAGTCGACGATGATATGCCCGACATTGCCGTGCCCGGTGTCGGCGACAAAGCGCTGGGAGCCGACAATCAGCTCGTCGTCCCGGATGACCACCGGCAGGCGCTCCGCAACCGCCGCGAGGAAGCCGGCCCGGGCCTCGGCGGGGCTGGTCGCAGGAACGGCAAAACTCTCTTGCGCAATCCGCAGGAACGCCGCCTGTTCGGCGGCATCGAGGATGCGGTGAGAGCCGCACGCCGCGGATTCGGCGGCGAGCGCCGCGAGCAGCCGGTCAACGCGTGGGGAGATCATCGTCAGACTCCGGTTTCGAAACGGGCGACCATGTCCTGCTGAACCTCGCGGGACAGGCTGGTAAAGCGCATGCTGAAACCGCCGATGCGGACGATCAGGTCGTGGTGCCGCTCCGGTTCGCGCATCGCCTGGCGGAGCCGTTCCGGGGAGAGGCCGTTCACCTGCAACTGCAGGCCGCCCCGCTGGAAATAGGTCCGGACGAGGGCTTGGAACCGGCGGCGTCCCTCCGGGGTCGCGAACAGGGCCGGATCCAGGGAGAGGTCGACCGGCTGGCCGCCGAAGAACTCCGCCTGGTTGAAGGCCGAGGCGGAGAGCAGCAGCGAGGTGTGGCCGGCGGCGGCGATGCCGGGGCGGGTGCCGGCATTTTTGGCCAGCGGCTCGCCACGGCGGCGGCCATCGAGGCTGGCGGCGGTTCGGGCGCCCCGGTCGACGTTGCCGGTAAGGGTATGCAGCGACGGCGCGCAGGCCACCTCCGGGGTGGAGCGGCCGATGATGGAGTTGGCCACGCGGGCGGCCAGCGCGGCGAGCATGCCGTCCGCCTCGGCATCGGCGTTGCCGTATTTCGGCTGGTTTTTGACGCGCTGGAGCAGGGCCGCGGCATCCGCATAGTCGTTTTTTGCCGCCGCGGTCAGGGCGGCGAGGCTGAACTCGGCGGTGTCGAAGACGAGCCTCTTGACGGCCAGCAGGGCGTCGGCGCAGTTGACGAGGCCGAACGTCTCGACGGTCAGGGTGCGGTAACGGACGCCGCCATGAAGCCGGTCCAGGCCGCGTTCCATGCAGTCGTCGAGCAGGGCCGAGACAAAGGGGTTGGGCAGGCGCAACGCCCGGCGGCGCTCGGTTTCCGCGATGTAGACCCCGGTCAGTTCGTCGGCATAGGCGCAGACGGTGTCGAAGAGTTCCGCAAAGTCCCGGTAGGCGGCCGGGGGAACGGTGGCGAGCGGGAGCGGCAATTCCCCGTTGAAGGGATGGCCGCCGTTGAGCGCCAGTTCCAGGGCGACCGGCAGGATGATGACGCTGCCCCACATGTCCGCCCACTCCCGGCCGGGCATCATCAGCCCCATGCAGGAATTGGCGGCCCACTCCGGCAGTTCGGCGGCGGGCACGCCGCGGCAGGCCAGGGCACGGCGACAGGCATCCTCGCCGTAGAAGGTGGGCTGGCCGACGGTGAGCAGTTCCGGCACGCAGAGCCGGTCAAAATCCTCCGGGGCCAGCGTGTCGTCAACGTGGACGGCAAGGAGCGGCGCCGGCAGGCGCAATTCCGCCGCCACCGTGACGACCAGGCGGGAAAGCTCGTTGAACTGGCTGCGCCCGGCGGCATCGCGGCCGCCGAGGTTGAGGGCCACCGCGGCATCGGCGAACTCCGGGTTGTCGAGCATCCGGAAAAAGTCGGCGAGCTGGGCGGCCAGCACCGTCTCGGGAACGCCTGCGGCCCGGTCGGCGCGATAACGATCAAACAGGTACTGGTCAACGCGCCCCAGGGAGATCGACCAGGGGGCCTGTTCTGAAACGGCGATGCCGACGGTGACCAGCCACAGGGTTTGAAGCCCTTCGGCAAACGTGGCGGCCGGCTCCCAGGGCACGCGGCTGGCGGGATCGTAGCGCCGGGCGAACTCCGCCAGGGCCCGGAGCGCGGTTTGCATGCCGGCCAGCAGGTCGCGCTTGGCCGGGGCCGCACCGGGCAGCTCGCGGTCAATGCGGGCCACCACCCCCTTCAGCCCGTGCGCGACCACGGTTCCGTAATCGACCGTGGTATGGGCGCCGCCGCCGTCACTGCACAAAAAGCCGAAACAGCGGTCCATTTCCTGGAACGCGTCTGGAGCAGAGGAGGTCGGAGCGGCGGCCGCCGCGTCCTCCGCCGCCCGGAGGCGTTGTTCCCAGGCCGCGCGTTCCGCCCCGGCGACAAACGCCAGCCCCATTTCTCCGAACAGCGTGGTGCGCCCGGAACGGCCGACGGGAATCCGCTTCAGGGTTTCCGCAAACAGCAGGGCCTCGCGTTCCGGCACCGAAACACCGGCCGCCGCGGGAAACTCGCGCTCCAGTTCCCGGCGCAGCGTCCGGAGCATCGGCCAAATGCGCTCGTAACCGTTCATGCGCAAAGTTCCTCCGCCGGCCCCGGAACGGCGCCGGAAAAACCGAATTTGGCGGAAATCCGGCCGGCACAGGCGGTGACGCCGGCGCCATGGGCGGCCAGCAACGTTTTTATGGTGAAGTTGAGCGTGGTGGCGGATAGGCCGACCGCCCCGACCACCCGGCCCGCCCCGTCGAAAACCGGGGCGGCGACGCACAGGATACCGCGGCCAAACTCTTCATGGTCGGTGGCATAACCGTGACGGCGGACACGCTCCAGTTCGGCCCGCAGGGCGGCCGCCGTGATGATCGTGCGTTCGGTCAATCGCGGCAACCCGTTCTTGATCAACGCCGCCATGGCCGCGGGGCCGAGATGCGCCAGGATCGCCTTGCCGGGCGCCGTGCAGTGCAGCGGATACTCCCCACCCGCCCGCCCGGCGACCTTGACCGGGCCGGTGGCGTCAAAATGTTCCAGATAGAGGACCGTCCCCTGGCCGGGCACGCCGAAATAGACGCTTTCCCCCGTGCGTTCCCACAGGTCGCGCAACGGCCCGCGCGCCAGTTCCAGCGGGGAGAGCCGGGCGGCGGCGGCCCCGGCCACCGCGAACGGCTTGAGAGTCAGGCGGTAGCGTGGGCCAGGCTCGACGGACTCCGCCCAGCCGCGGGCGCACAGGACGGCCAGCAGCCGCCCCGCCATGTTCTTGTTGGTGCCGGCGAGGCGGGCGGCCTCGGACAGCCCGAGCGGCGCGGGGGCGGCGGCAAGCGCCTCGATCAGTTCCAGCCCGGCGGCCAGGGCGGGTGCCTTGCAGGTATCGGACGGCATGGATATTACACCTGTGTTACGATGTTATAAATATATCACATTTTATTGCCGCCGCCAGGGTGGCCCAACCGACAGATCGGACGGATCTGGCGGATCCGCCGGATTCCGCCAGGCCTTGACGGCCGGGCCGGGCCGGGTTACAGTCAAGTCGTCGCGTGTCATGCATGTGCGGCGCCAGGCGCCCCCCATTCCAGGAGCAAAACCATGTCAAAATCCCTCCGAACCGTTTGGCGGCAGACCGTCGCCACCCTGGCGTTCCTGCTGGCCGGCAGCGTCCTGGCGGCGGAGCGGCCGGCCACCGAGGGCGCCGTGCCCGGCCAATGGACCATGGACTTTGACGCCGCCTGCCAGGTGGCCGCGGCAAAGAAGCTGCCCATTTTCATCAACTTCACCGGCTCGGACTGGTGCGGCTGGTGCAAGCTGATGGACACCAAAGTTTTTTCGCAGGCGCCCTGGCAGGCCTATGCCAAGGAACGCCTGCTGCTGGTGTGGATCGACTTTCCCCAGGACAAGGCGCTCGTCCCCGAAAAGTTTGTCGCCCGCAACCAGGCCCTGGCCAAACAGTTTGGCGTGGAGGGCTACCCGGCCTACATCCTGCTGGATGACGACGGCAAGAGTCTGCTCGGCCAGCTGGGGGCCGACCGCGACGTCACGCCGGGGCGGTTCATGGCCCAGGTCCGGGAGGTGTTGAGCAACCGGACCGTCGAGGTGGAAAAACTGCTGGCCAGCATGCCGGCGGCAGCAGCGCAGGATTACCGGAGCACGGCCGCGCAACTCCAGCAGGCGCGCGCCGAGCAACAGGCCCTGGAAGCGGCCTACACGAAGAAGAACGCCGAGCTTGACACCCAGATCACCGCGCAGGCGCAGCGGTTGAAGACGTTGCGCCTCAACACCCTGCTGGCCAAACTGCCCAAAGAACAGGCGGCCGCCTACACCGCCAAACAGGAGCGGGCGACGAAAGTGACCGCCGAGTTGAAGGCATGGCTGGCCACCCGCCCCGAACGGAACGAGGCCAACCGCGAAAAGTTCACCGCCTGGAGCAAGGAGCTCGCCACCCTCGAAACCGAGATGGCGGAACTGCTCAGTCCGTAGCCGCCGCGAGCTGATAGAAGCGCACGCCCTGCGCGGCCAGGCCGCGGCACCAGGCCGCCGCCTGCGGAGTCCGCGGGAGCGGGCCGGCCAGAATCCAGGCGGAGGCGGCCCGGGGCGGCGCGCCGGTCGGAGCGGCGACGGCGCCGCCCAGCCAGAGGTTGAGCAGGCACCACTCCCCCGCGCCGGGCTCCCGGAAGCGCTTTTCCAGCGCCCGGCTGACTTCCACCGGCCGGGTCGGCAGCACGGCCAGCAGCGGGGTTCCGGCGGCGGCCGCCGCCGGCAACGTTTCGGGTGGCAGCGGCGCCAGGCGCCAGCAGGCGGTGTCCAGGCCCCAGTCGTCGTCCTCGGCCTCAGCCGGCCGCCGGCCGGCGGCGGCCGGAATCCAGCGTTCCCCCCCCGCTTGGTCGGCGGCGGACACGCCGCTGGCGGAGCCCAGCTGCAGGAGACTTGTCGGTGCCTCCAGCCGCGCCAGGGTGTCGGCCACGGCGGCGGTGCCGGCCTGAAAACGGACGCAGTAGCCCGAGGTGGCCGGCCAGACCACCACCATGTCCGGCGGACATTGCTGGCGGACGGTGTTGAACAGCGCCGCCCAGTCGGGGGCGGTCCAGCGGGCGCGCGCGGAATCGGCCGCCGCCAGCAGCACCACGCCGAAGAGCGCCAGGATCACCAGGCGCAACGTCGCCACCATGGCGCCGCCGGTGCCGGGCCGCCAGACGGCGGGGAGCGTGACCAGGCGGTCCAGGCCGGCGGCGGCGGCGGCAATCAGCCAGGGCACCACCGGCAGCCAGGCACGGTCCGGCCCGAGCCCGGTGAACGCCATGCCCAGCCACGGCACCAGCAAGTTGACCGCCACGGCCAGGCGCAGGACGGGGGCGGCCCGGCCCCAGCCCAACCCCAGCGCCGCCAGGGCCAGCACCGCACCGCCCCCGGCCACCGCCGCCAGGGACTGCCAGCCGTAGGCCAGGTGCCCCCAGCAGCCGGGAAACGGCTGGCTGAAGCGGGCCCGGGCGGCGGCCAGCGGCAGCCAGGCCTGCCACAACCAGACCAGACAGGCGGCGCCGAGCGCCACCACCGCCAGGGCCAGCCAGCGGGACGGCGGACGGAACGGCAACCAACGGCCGGCGGAACGGCAGCCAACCGCCGGCGGCACCGCGGCATCCGCGGTTGCGGACTCCGCCGCCCAGGCCACGGCGCACAGCCCCGGCAGGAACAGCAGGGTGGTCGGCAGGGTCAGCAAGGCCAGGAAGGCGGGCACGATCCACAACAGCCGCTGGACCGGCCGGGTGTCCGCCGCACGGCCGTTCCGCATGGCCAGCACGGCGGCCAGCAGCAGCAGCGCCGTCTGCAGACTGTACCCGCGGGCGACCACGGCAAAGTGGGCCAGGGCACCGTTGGCGGCGCCCAGCAGCAGGGCGGCCGCCGCGGCCCAGACCGACCGGGTCAGGCGCCAGGCCAGCAGCGGCAGCAGCAGCAGCGTGGCCAGACCGGCCAAAAACGACGGCAGCCGGTAGGCGGCCAGGCGGCCGCCGCCCAGTTCCAGCGTCCGGGCCGCGAACAGGGTGTGCAGCGGGTGGTTGTTGGGGGTGGCCAGGTCAAACGCCAGGGCCGGCCACGGTTTGGGCACGTAATGGGTCAGCGTCCAGATCTCATCGTATTCGAGGCCGCGCTGCAGCTGCCCGGCCCGCCACCCGGCCGCCGCCAGCAGCACGGCGAGGGCCAGCGCCGCCGCGATCCCAATGGCTTGTTTGGCGGAGATCATTCGGGGGCCACGGCGGCGTCGCGGTCATAAACGATCCGACCGCCGACCACGGTCATGACCACCTGGTCCTGGGCGTCGAGGACGGTGAGGTCGGCCCGGCGGCCGGGCTGCAGGCGGCCGCGGTCGGTCAGGCCGACGCTTTCGGCGGCGTTGGCGGTGGCACAGGCGATTCCCTGCTGGCGGCTGAGGAACGGGCTGTACGCGAGGAAGTTGCGCAAGCCGTTGTCGAGGCAGACGCAGGAACCGGCCAGGCGGCCGGTGGCGGTGTCCACGGCCCGCATGCCGTCGACTTCGACCTCGCGGATGCCATAGGCGAAACGCCCTTCCTGCAGGCCGGCCCCGACAATGGCGTCGGAAACCAGCACCACCCGCGGATTCGGCTTGGCCCGGCAGGCCAGGTTGACCATGCGCGGATGGACATGGATGCCGTCGGCGATGAGTTCGATGGTCATCCGGTCGTCGGTGATGGCCACCGCGGTGAGGCTGATGTCGCGCTGGCGCAACGGCGGCATGCCATTGAAGAAATGGGCGCAGCGGGTGGCGCCGGCGTCGATGGCGTGCAGGGTGGCGGTTTCATTGGCCATGGTATGGCCCAGGGAGGGAATGACCCCGGCCTCGCGCAGCCGGCCGATCAAGGCTTCCGCGCGCTCCAACTCGGGGGCCAGGGTCATGATGCGGGTACGGCCGCGGGCGGCCGCGAGCAACTCGTCGGCGCGCGTCAGATCCACCGGCATCAGGGACTCCTCAGGAATGTCGCCGCGCGCATCGGGGCTGCTGTTGAGGAACGGCCCCTCGAAATGCACGCCCATCGGCACGGCACCGGGCAGCGTGCCGGCCTGGTCGCAGAGATCCGCCAGGCAGGACGCCGTTGCCAGGGTGCGCTCATAGGGGACGCCCTGGATGGTCGGCAGGAAGCTGGTGATCCCGTGTTCCGCGAGGAAGCGGGAGAGGCCGGCCACCGCCGCCGGCAGGTCCTTGGGGGTCAGCAGATCAAAGGTGCCGCCCCCGTGCAGGTGGGTGTCGATCAGGCCGGGAATGATGGTGCAGCCGGGCCGCCGGATGACCGCCACCTCGTCGAGGCCGGAAAAGGCGGATCGCCCGCCCACGGCCCCAATCAGGCCGTCGCGGCACAGCACGCAGGCGTTATGGATCACCTCGTGGGGCGTGAGGCAGCTGTCGGCATGGAGAATGAAGGCGCTCATGGCGCGGTGGGTTTTTCCTCCGATCCGAACCACTCCTTGGCATCGTTGAGGACAAAGCTCTGCTCGTCCGAGGGACGGGACTCCGCGCGTTCCTGGACGGCGGCGAACAAGGCCCGCAATTCGGCCACGGCGGGCCGCGCATAGAGTTTGACCAGCCCCATGCTGGCGCTGACGGAGAAGGCCACCACCAGCAGGGTGTCCCGATCAACCGCACAGATGAACAGGCCGCGCTTTTCCCCCTGATGGATGACCGAGCTGAACTCGTCCTCACCAAGCAGGCGGGCCAGCTCGCGGCTGGCGGCAAAGACGCCGGCCCCCAGGGCGGAGATCAGCATCGGGTCCTGGCTGTCAAAGCCGACTTCGGTGAGGACATGACCGCTGAAATCGCACACCATGCCGCCCTGCGCCTCGGCACGCGCCATCAGCTGGTTGAGCACCCCGTTCATCCGCTGCACATCTTTGGCGGTAAGCACAAAAGCCATGAGCAACCTCTTCCCTTAACTGGTTAGGCAAGCTTAAACTGTTGGTCTGCGTTTTCTTTACCGCCATGCTGCTTGACGAAACGGTTCAGGACCAGACGGGCAATCAGATTCAAGGATTCAAACACGCCGTCGCCCCGAGGGGCGACCGCCGCCATGCTGGGACGCCGCAGGCCGCCGCGGTTGTTGAAGACAAACTCCAGGTATTTGGCGGGCGCCACGTTTGGCAGGTCGCGCTTGTTGTACTGGAGAATATAGGGGATGGTGTCCAAAGAATCGCCCTGCAACTTGAGATTTTCCTCAAGATTGGCCAGGCTTTCGACGTTCTGCTGCATCTTGTCCCATTGGCTGTCGACCACAAAAACCACGCCGTCGGCGCCGCGCAACACCAGGCGCCGGGTCATGTTGTACATCACCTGGCCGGGCACGGTGTACATCTGGAACTTGGTCTTGAACCCGCGCACCGCATCGGCGCTCAGCGGCATGAAATCGAAAAACAGCGTGCGGTCCTGGGAGGTCGCCAGGGAGGTCAGGCTGCCCTTGGCCTCATCACGGATCATCTGGTGGATGACCTGGAGGTTCGTGGTCTTGCCGCACAGCCCACAACCGTAATAAACGATCTTGAGCTGGATTTCCCGGGTTGCGTAATTGATGAACGACATGCCGTCTCCAGTTGCGGTTTGACCGCGAGGATATTATGGTGTGCCGTTTCTCAAATGCAAGAATTAGCCATGGTATATGTTTTCGGGGATACGTGGATCAAGGGGATTCCTCCATGAAGCTGGCCCAGTTCTTCGCCCGGTTCGTCACCCGTGACGTTGCCGCCGCCCCGGCGGCCGCAACCGCCCCGGCCTCCCCGGCGCCCGCCGCCAGCGCTCCCGCCGCCACCGGCCTGAACGCGGCGGCGACCCCCGCCACCGCCCCGCTGCCAGCGGCCTCAATGGACAGCATTTTCTCCGATTTTTCCTCCATCCAGTCCCTGCTCAAGGATGAGGAACTGGTCGAACTGCCGGTCGCCGCCCTGCTGGCCCGGCTGCCGGAGCCGCTCCGCGGCCCGGAATGGAAGGCCGGCGTGATTCCCGACAACTGCGTCCTGCATGTCGACCAAAAGAGCCTGTTCGAGCAGCTGCAGCGCGGCCGCCTGCAATACCCGGTTGAGCAGTTCCGCTATGATGTGCCGCCGGGCTGGCTGGCCGCGGACGCCAAGGGGAGCGTGGATCTGGACCTGGCCCAGGTCGTGGATTCCGTGCCGCCGGAATTTTTCGGGGAAACCCTGCCCGCCACCCAGGAGATGAAAGAAATTTCCGAGATGCGCGACTATTTCGCGCCCAAACAGGCGGCGGCCATCCGCCCTGCCGCCGCCTCTCCGTCCACGCCCGCCCCGGTTGCCGCGGCAGCCGCGCCCCAGCCCGAACCGGCGCCCGAGCCGGTCCCGACACCTCCCGCGCCCCTCCCGGCCACGGCAGCGCCCGTCACGGCACCGGCCATGCCGGCACCGGTGGCTGTCGTGGCCGAACCGGCGGCGGTGCCTGCGGCGCCCGCGCCCCAGTCCGAACCGGCGCCCGAGCCGGTCCCGGCACTCCCCGCGCCCCTCCCGACCGCGGCAGCGCCCGTCACGGCACCGGCCATGCCGGCACCCGTGGCCGTCGTGGCCGAACCGGCAGCGGTGCTTGCGGTACCCGAGCCCCAGCCCGAACCGGCGCCCGAGCCGGTCGTGGCACCCCCGGCGCCCCTCCCGGCCGCGGCGGCGCCCGTCATGGAACCGGCAATCCCGGCGCCAATCGCGGCGGCGGCCGAGCCGCCCGCCGTGGCCGAGCCGCCCGCCGTGGCCGAGCCGCCCGCCGTGGCCGAGCCGGAAGCGGCGGTGGCCGGCTGGGACGGCATCGAGCCGCGGCACAACGCCGGCAACCAAAGCATCAACCTCAACTTGGCCACCCTGGACGATCTGCTGCTCCTGCGCGGCATCGGGGCCAACCGCGCCAAACAACTGCTTGAATACCGCAACCGGATCGGTGGCTTCAAGAACATCTTCGAACTGGCAAAAGTGCCGGGGATGGGGGGTGCCACCTTCACCAAGATCACCGGTCTTTCGACGAAAACCCGGGCGAACCGCCATCAACTGCTCAACCAGATGCTCGGCTTGGCGCCCGAGGCCATTCCCAGCCTGGCGGAGATTGCCACCGCCACCACCCAGTTCCTGGGCGCCACCGCCTGTGTGCTCACCAACCACGACGGCATGCCGTTGACCGTGCACGGCATGGCTCCGGAGGAGGCGGACGCCAAGGCGGCGCTCGCCCCGCAGCTGTTCCGCCGGATCGGCGGCTACCTGCGCCGGTTCCGTTCGGATGTGGCCACCGGCGCCCTGATCCTCCCGTGCCGCCACGGCCAGTTGTTCCTGCTGGACGGCGACAGTGTCTGCATGATCCTCGATTTCGAGCGGCCGATCAGCCGCGCCACCAGCAACAAGGCCCTGCAAGTCATGACCGAACTCGACTGGCTGCTCGGCGTCCGCGCCACGGTCAGCCCCATCTGACACGGAAAGCCCCTATTCCATGCCAACCCACCTGCTGGTCATCGACCCCGATCCGCGCCGGCGCGAGGAAACCGTCACGCTGCTGCAGTCGCCCGAAACCGAGGCGCAGGGGGTCGCAACGTTCGCCGAAGCCCACCCCTTGCTGGAGGCGCCGACACCGCCCGAACCGGTGGTGCTGGGCGTCACCGCGGCCGGCCTCTCCGAGGCCGCCGCCTTTTGCGCGCAGTCCAGCACCGGGGCCTCCCCCCGCACCGTGCTGGCCTACCTGCCCGGCGACGATGAGGCCGGCCGCCTCCGCCTGCTGGAGAACGGGGCGGAGACCGCGGTCACCGGCGCCGCCTGGATGACGGAGTTGCGCGCCGCCGTGCTGGGAGGCGGCACCGCCGGGGCGGCCCCCGCCGAACAGCAGATGTTCTTCAAGCTCAAGACGGGCGAACTGGGCAATGTCCTGCAGTTCCTCAATTTTTCCGGGCGCAACGGCCGTCTGGACATCACCTTTCCCGGCAACCGCGACGCGGGACATCTGTTCATTTCCCAGGGCGAGGTCATCCAGGCGGAATATGCCGGCCTCGGCGCCCTGGAAGCCATCGCCCAAATGCTCGGCCAGGGCGATGCGGAAGGGCAATTTTTCGAGACCACCGCCCTGCCGGCGCCGGAACTGCTGCTGCCGCTGTCCCAGCTGATGATCGAAGCCACCGTGCTCGCCGATGAAAACCGCGAGGCCCGGCAGGCGATTCCCGACGCCAACGCGATCCCCCGCCGGCTGGCGGCGGACTGTCCGGCCGACAGCGGGCCGGACGAACAGGCCGCCTGGGCGGAAATGGACGGGGCCACGGCGGCCGGCATTCTGCTGGCCGAGGCCGGCCTGTCCCCGCTCCGCGGCTGGCGTGCCCTCAACAAGCTGCTGGCCGCCGGCGCCATCGCCGTGCTGCCAGCGGACAGCCCGGACATCAGCGCCGAAGCGCGCCTGGACAGCCTGTTGCGCCGGGTGCGCCGGCGGATTGCGGGCGCGCCGGACAACGAGCAGCGCCAGCAGCGGCTGGCGCATCTGGAAACGCTGGCCGGCCTGCAGCCCCCCGACCCCGGCGACTATCTGGGCACCACCCTGATCCACTTTCCCGATTCCGTGTCGGTGCAGTTCGCCACCTGCCTGTGCGGCTGCGGCAACCAACTGCTCATGATCGAGGGCAGCCCGGTGGTCTGCGCCCGTTGCGGCACTCCGCTGTGGCCGCGCAACCGCGCGCTCTACCGCTTGGCCTAGTCCCCAGTAAATCTTAAATCTTCACCACGAAGACACGAAGAGCACGAAGATAAATCGAAGAGGTGTTTGGGGCGCTCATTTTGCCCTTGAAACGCTTCGTTCGAGCTGCGTGTCCTTCGTGCCTTCGTGGTGAATCTGAAATTTTAAGTTTTACAAGCTACTGGGGGCTTCCCCGGCCGCCAGCCCGTCCTCCTCCAGCTTGCGGTAGAAGGTGGCCCGGCTGATGCCCAGCAGGTCGGCGGCCTTGGCCCGGTTGCCGCCGGTGTGGGCGAGGATCTGCGCCATGTATTCGACTTCCTTGCGGCGCAAGTAGTCCCGCAGGGATACCGGCGCGCCGGAAAGGGGCGGCATGGCCTCCGGCACGGTGTCGGGGGGACAGGGACGGGCAATGCGCGGCGGCAGGTCCGCGACCCGGATCACGCCGTCCCGGCACAACGCCGCGGCGCAGGCCACGGCATTGGCCAGCTCCCGGATGTTGCCCGGCCAGGAATAGGCGGCCAGCGCCGCCAGCACGCCCTCGCCCAGCTGCAGCGGGAGGCCCAGCTCCGCCTCCTGCAGCCGGCAGAAATGCGCCGTCACCAGTGGAATGTCCTCCAGGCGGTGGCGCAGCGGCGGCAGTTCGATGGGAATGACATTGATGCGGAAGTAGAGATCCTCGCGGAATTCGCCCCGTTCCTTCTTGTCTTCCAGCGATTCGTTGGTGGCGGCAATCACCCGCACATCCACCGACACGTCCTGCGTCTCGCCCACCGGCCGGATCTTGTGCTCCTGCAGGGCGCGCAGGAACTTGGACTGGATGGACAGGTCCATGGCCCCCACCTCGTCCAGGAACAGGCTGCCGCCATGGGCGGTCAGGAACAGGCCGTCCTTGGCCCGGGTGGCGCCGGTGAAGGCGCCGGCGGCGTGGCCGAACATCTCGGACTCCAGCAGCGGCGCCGGCAGGGCGGCGCAGTTGAGGGGCACCCAGGGGCCGTTGGCGCGCCGGCTGCCGGCATGAATGGCCCGGGCCACCAGCTCCTTGCCGGTGCCGCTTTCGCCGGTGATCAGCACCGTGCTGTCGGAGCGCCCGACCTTTTCAATCCACTCGTAAACCCGCTGCATGGCCGGGGATTCGCCGGCCAGCAGGCCGAAATGCAAGCCGCCCGCCGGGGCGCCGCCGCCCGCCGCGGGGGGAACCGCCGCCGGCCGGCTGGCCAGCGCGTTGGCGACAACCTCCTGCAGCTTTTTGATGTCGAACGGCTTGCGCACAAAGTCAAAGGCCCCCTCGCGCATCGCCTCCACCGCCAGCTCAATGGTGCCGTAGGCGGTGATCACAATCACCGGCAGGCCGGGCCGCCGGGAGAGGACCGCCTGCAGCAGTTCCAGTCCGTTCATGCCGGCGCCCAGGCGGATGTCGGTGATCAGCAGGTCGCAGGCGGCGCCGGCATCCAGCAGGGCCAGGGCCTCCTCGGCGGAACCGGCGCCGACCGGCTCGTGGCCGGGTTGGCGCAAGGCCAGGCTAAGCACCCGGAGGATGCTGGGCTCGTCGTCAACGATGAGAATCTTGGCCATGATCAGCTTTCCGGGAGGCAGTGGCAAAAAGGGGCAGTTTGTCCAGCCATTCCCGGGCCTGGTCGGTCAGGTGGCGCAGGCGTTCCGGATCTTGGGCGGCGGCGTGGAGGAAGTCCTGGACCTTGGCATCGAGGCGGCTGGTTTCCTCGCTGATGGTCTCGCACATGGAGGTGATCAGGTTCCAGTCGGCGGCGGAAACCGCCCGGCGCTGCTGGGCGACCGCGCCGGCCGCCTGGGCCAACAGTTCCCCGGCGCCGCGGATGGCGGTCAGCGGATTGCGCACCTCATGCGCGACTTCGGCGAGCATGCTGGCCGCGGCCCGGAGGTTGTCCCGCTCGCGTTCCTGCTGTTCGGCGCGCAGCAGGGCCGACATGTCATGGAAGACCAGCAGCAGCAGTTCGGCCTCGCCGCTCCCGCCCAGCACGCCCAGGCCGGCCTCCGCCGGCAACGGCAGGAGGGAGGTCCGCCCCTCGATCAGGCAGGGGATCCGGGTGCCGTCGGGCCGGATGGCGCGCCACAAGACCTCGGAACCGACCAGCCGCTCGGGGGTGGGCTGTTCCCCGTCCAGCAGCCCCCCGAGGTGGTGGTCGAGCAACTCGCGGCCGGCCAGGCCGAACAGCTTGGCGGCCGCCAGGTTGGCCAGCACGATGCGGCCGCTGCCGGGAACCACGCCCAGCATCGGCGCCCCCACCGTGTCAAAGATCACCTGCCCCAGGCCGCGCAGCCGGCGCAACTGGCGGCTTTGGTTGAAATATTGCTCGCCAATGAAGGCCGCCGCCGCCGTGAAGAAGCAGAAGATGACCACGCGCATCATCAGTTCGCGGATCACCCGGGCCCGGTCGGCATAGGGCCAGGGGGTGGGGCCGAGATAAGGCAGCGCATCCTGCATTTCGGCCAGGACCAGCGCCGCATAAAACAACACGCTGAGGATGGCCACATGCAGCACCAGCCGCCCGGACACCACAAACCCCGCCACCAGGATCACCAGGGGATAGAGAATGGTCAGTTCGCTGCGGACGCCGCCGGTAAAATGCACCAACCCGGTGATCACCAGCACATCCACCAGGAACTGGTACGGCATGCTGGCCTCCGCGGTGGCCTCATCGCGCAGCCAGACCGCGTAGGGAATGGTGACCAGGAAGGCCAGGCCGATGAAGACGAAAAACCCCTGGGCGGCGGCCGTCCCGCGCGGCAGCAGCACGCTGAGGACCACCAGCAGCAGCCCCATCAGCGCCAGCCGGCTGACCATGACATAGATCAGAATGGGCCGCCGCTGCCCGACCGGGTCCTTGCTCAGATGGCGGCTGAACCAGCCTTTCATGGCGACGGCCCAGCCCCTTAGTTGCCCACGATCTCGTTCATCTTGAAGATCGGCATGAACATGCAAATCACAATGCCGCCGATGACGATGCCCAGGAAGGCCATCAGCAGCGGCTCGATCATGCTCGACAACGATTCGAGGGCGTTGGCCACCTCGTCCTCGTAGAAGTCCGCCACCTTCTCCAGCATGCCGTCCACGTTGCCGGTCTTCTCACCGGCCGCAATCATGTGCAGCACCATCGGCGGAAACTGCCCGCTATCCTTGAGCGCCGAAGCCAGGGGGGAGCCGCCCTCGATCTTCTTGCTGGCGGCTATGATGGCGGCGCCAATGTACTTGTTGCCGGACGCCTGGGCCACGATTTCCATCGACCGGAGGATCGGCACGCCGCTGCGGATCATCGAGGCGAAGGTGCGCGCCATCCGGCCCATGGACACCTTCATGATGATCTGTCCGGCCACCGGTGCCTTGAGCACCCAGCGATCAAACACCAGCGCCCCGTGTTCGGTCCGCAGGAAACGGCGGAACAAGTAAATCGCCACCGCCGCCACCGCCACCACCACCGGCGAGTCGCGGCGCAGGACGTTGCTGATATTGAGCAGGATCTGGGTCGGCTTGGGCAGCTGGGCGCCGAAGTCGGCAAAAATGCCGGCGAACACCGGCACGATGAAGATGATCATGCCGGTGGTCATCACAAAGGCCAGCGCCATGACCACGATCGGATAGGTCATGGCCGATTTGACCTTGCGCATCATGGCCGCCGAGGTCTCCATGTACTTGGCCAGCCGCCCCGCAACCTCCGCCAGGCCGCCGCCCATCTCACCGGCGCGGATCATGCTGATGTACAGGTCGCCGAACAGCTCCTTGTAGCGCTCCAGCGCCTCGGCAAAGGAATCGCCGGCTTCAATGCGGCCGCTGATCTCCTTGACCACCTTTTGAAAATTGGGGTTGGCACTCTGCTCGGCCAGGGCGTCCATGGCCTGGACCAGCGGCAACCCCGCGTCCAGCATGGCCGCCAGCCGCTGGGTGAAGGGGCAGAGGTCCAGCTTGCGCATCTTGCCGATGCCGCGCAGGCGGGTCGGCCGGCCGGCGGCGGCCGCCGAGCCGGCCTCCTTGGCGGCAATCAGCGGCGCCCGCTTGTCCTTGGCCGCCAGAGCTGGAGTTGAATCTGTGGGTGTAGCCATAAGGCCGAAAAAGTCCCGGGGATGCGCACAATTCCGGCGACTAACGTAATCCCGAAATGCCCCGGCCGCCAGAAGTGATTGGGTTTGGGCACCTGACCATCGTGTCGGATGATGTTGAGGCCACTCCTTGGGGAACCGCCGTTCCTCAAGACGATACCGATTCCGATACTGTTCTCGGCGTCGGTATTCGGTATCGGATGAAGACCTAATAGATCACTTCAAGCAAGAAATCTCCGGAAAAAATCGACCATTACAAATCCGTTATTGATAACTACCAGACCGGCTGAGAGTCTTCGCGGGGTGCCCCCTCCGCGCCTACAGGTCAAGGAAAGGGGGGGCCTGTAGGCACGGGCGTGTCGCCCGTGGCGGGGGGCTGCCGTGGCAGACGGGGCGAGGAATGTCAGGTATTTTGTTAACTTGATTAGTATGTCATACCCCCTTGGGGTTTTCCGGGGGTCAGCCCGCCAATTCGTTGACCTCCGCCCAGTCGGCGCCCTTGCGCCAACGGAACAGCGGCCGGCCGCGGGCGTCCTCGATGCGCAGGGTGTCCGCCTCCTCGACATACCGTCCCCGCCGCCGCCAGCCGAGGCGCACCTCGCAACTCCAGGCCGCCACCGGCGGCGGCACCGTGGCGGGGCGACCGGCCGCCCCACCGCCGGCCGCCGCCACGGGAGCCAGTGCCAGCAGGGCGTACAGCTTGTCGAGCCAGCCGGTGACCGGCAGGACGTCGCGCCACGCCGGCAGCCCGGCGGCGCCGCCGCCGAACCCGTCGGCCGTGGCGAAGGCGCCGCCCGGCTGCCGGTGGGCCAGGAGCCACGGCAGTTGCGCTGCCAGGTCGCCGGGCTCAAGCAGGCCGGCCCGGCCAAGGGCCGTCAGCGTTCCCGCCGCCGCCCCGGTGAGCACGGGAAAGCGGCCGGGCGGCCGCTGGGGATGCACCAGCAGCGGATAGCCGCCGCCCGGCAGGGCGCTCCGCCGCACAAAGGCGGCGGCCGCCGCCGCCGCCTCGGCCAGGGCCGGCTCGCCGGTCCGCCGCCGCATGGCAATCAGGGCCGGCAGGCAGCGGGCGGTGAGGAACGGGCTGCACGGGGCGCCGTTCCGGTTCGACAGCGGCAGCCCGCCCGCCACCGCCCCGTCCGGCCGCTGGACGGCCAGCAACGACGCCGCGGCGCCCTCCAGGTAATGGTCGAGCCGCGGCCAGCCGCCGGCCAGCTCGCCATATTCCAGCAGCAGTTCGATGACGGCCGCGACCGTCGGGGGCGAATATTGGTCATAGCCGCTCATCGGCCAGTCGCAGAAGGTTTGCAGCTGTTTGTTCCACAAGATCTTGAGCACGCGCTCTTCGACATTCCGGGCCACCGCCTCGTCCAGCCCCGCGGGCACGGGGCGCCCCTGCCGCACCAGTTGCCGCCGGGCGCGTAGCGCGGCGGCCAGCACCGCCGGCTCGTGGGGCATTCCCCCCTCGCCGGGGTTGAATTCGAACCACGAGTTGCGCAGGCTGCCGTCGGCGAGCAGGGCCGGCGGCAGGGTGGCCAGGTCGGCCGCCAGGGCGTCCAGCGCCGCGACGGCCTCCGCCCCGGCCGCCACCGCACAGCGGCTGCCGTGGGCGTCCAGTATCCCTTCCAGCCGCCAGTCGGCGGCCGGCCCGCACCAACTCAGGCAGGCCGCCCGCGCGCCCACCGCCGGGCCGCCGTAGCCGCAGGGGGTGCGGACGGCGGCCAGCCAGCCGCCAAGGTCCGCCCCGGCCTGCCGGAGCGTCTCAGGGGCGGGGGTCATGGAAATGGCTGCCGCCGGCGTCATGGTGCCGCCCTCCGCAGTTCGAAGACCAGCGTCCGGGCAAACCAGCGGGAGCAGCCGCGGGCGGCATAATGCCCGGCCTGCCAGCCGGCCAGGCGGTCGCCGAGGGCGTGGCCGCCCAGGCGGCGCGCCCAGCCTTCCAGCCACCCCGCGACCTTCAACTCCACCGGCTGCAGCCCGGTCACCGTTTCCGCCTCCAGCCCGGCGGCCCGGCAATGCCGCAGGATTTCCGCCGGTTCGTACAGGCGCTCGGGGCCGCGGCTCCAGTTGCGCCCCAAGGAGTAGTTCTGCCCGCACATCCGCCGGTACCAGTACAGGTGCGGGTAGAGGCGGTTGGAAACCAGCAGCACCAGCCGCCCGTCCGGCGCCAGGACCCGGGCCATTTCTTCGAGCAGCGGCTGCGGGTCCGCAAACTGTTCGAGCCGTTGGTAACAGCACATGACGTCGACCTGTCCGTCGGGCAGCGGAATGACGGGCCGGTCCGGGTCGCCGTTGAGCAGGTACTCCAGGTTCGGAAAATCGCCCAGGGGCCGGAGGCGTTCGCGCAGGTAGTGGAGAATGCCCGGCGCCAGGTCATAGGCATAGGCCTTGTCCAGCCGGGCGCCGGCGGCCAGCAGCAGCTGCAGCAGCACGTCCCCGTTGTAGGCGAGCACGTCGAGGAAACGCGGCCGCTCCCGGCGGGCCAGCAACATGCCGAGCCGGCCGGTGAGGTGCCGGATGGCGGGTGAAAAACGCGGGTCCGGATTGACGTGCAGGGTCTGGGCGTCAATGCCGATCCCCTTGTACCACAGCAGCTTTTCCCGAAAATCCGCCAGTTGGCGCAGCGACCACAGGTGCGGCCGGATGTCGGCCGGGAAATGCGGGGCGCGCAGGTCGCAGCGGTTGTAGCTGAGCACCTCGTCAAGCGGCCGGCGCGGCGGCGCCGGCGGGGTGTCGGCCCGGTAGCCGAGGCAGACCAGCCCCAGATTTTCCAGGAATGGCGGGGCGCCGACCGCCCCGGCCAGGCCGCGCGGCACGCGGATGCCGCCCAGGTAGAGGCTGCCCAGCCCCTCGGCCTCGGCCGCCAGCAGCAGGGCGTAGATGGCCATGCCGGCCGAGAGGTACGGGGTCTTGCAGGGGTTGCGGCTTTCCAGCGAGGCGTCGTAAAACACCGCCAGCAGCACCGGGGCGTCGTACAGGTAGGACTGCTCGGCGTAGCTCAGCCGGCAGGCCTGTTCCTTCACCTCGGGGTCGGTGATGGCCACAAAATGCCACAGCTGCCGGTTGCAGGCGGTGGGGGCCGCCGTGGCCGCGGCCACGATCCGGCGCAGCACGGCATCGGGCACCGGCCGTTCCTGGAACAGCCGGGTGCTGCGCCGCTGCGCCGCGAGTTGCAGGAAGTCATCGCCGTTCATGGCACCCCGGGGTCACACGCTGAAGCGGATTTCCACACTGTCCATAATCTAACGCCGCATTCCCCGCCCGTGCCCGCGGCGGCCATGGTACGGGCGACCGGCCGGTCGCCCCTACGCCACCCGCCACCGGCGGCCGGGCGCGGCGGGGCAAAGAGCCGTTATATTCCATGGGCATGTCCGACCCTCATTTTTACATCACGACGCCGATCTATTACGTCAACGACCGGCCGCACATCGGCCACGCCTACACCACCATCCTCGCGGATGTGCTGGCGCGCTACCACCGGCTGCTGGACGTGCCCACCTGGTTCCTCACCGGCACCGACGAGCACGGCCAAAAGGTGCAGGAGGCCGCCGCCAAGCACGGCATGACCCCGCAGGAGCAGTGCGACACCACCGTGGTGCGTTTCCAGGAGTTGTGGAAGAAGCTGGAGATCACCCACGACGACTTCATCCGCACCACCGAAGAACGCCACACGTCGATGGTCAAAAAGGCGCTCCAGGAGCTGTACGACCGCGGCGAGATTTACGGTGCCGACTATGAGGGCTGGTACTGCGTGCCGTGCGAGCGCTTCTTCACCGAAAAGGATCTGGCCGAGGGGGGCGTCTGCCCGGACTGCAAGCGCGCCGTGCAGAAGCTGGTGGAACGCAATTACTTCTTCAAAATGAGCCAGTACCAGGCATGGCTGGTCGACCATATCGAGAAACACCCGGAGTTCATCCAGCCGGCGCACAGGCGGCAGGAGACGCTCGGCTTCCTGCGCCAGCCGCTCAATGACCTGTGCATCAGCCGCCCCAAGAGCCGCCTGGCCTGGGGCATCGAACTGCCGTTCGACGCCAACTATGTCACCTACGTCTGGTTCGACGCCCTGATGAACTACGTCACCGCCGTCGGCTACGGTGCGGACTCCGCCGCCTTCGCCAAGTGGTGGCCGGCCTCCTACCACCTGATCGGCAAGGACATTCTGACCACCCACACCGTCTACTGGCCGACCATGCTCAAGGCATTGGGCCTGGAAATGCCGCGCAGCATCTTCGCCCACGGCTGGTGGCTGGTCGGCCGCGACAAGATGAGCAAGTCGCTCGGCAACGTCGTCAACCCGATGGCGATGTGCGAGCAGTACGGGGTGGACGCCTTCCGCTACTTCCTGATGGCCGAGATGTCCCTCGGCAACGACGCCAGCTTCACCGAGGAGGCGTTCATCAACCGTTATAATTCCGACCTGGCCAACGACCTCGGCAACCTCGGCAGCCGCGTCATCAAGATGGCCCACCGCTTCCTCGACGGCCGCTTTCCCGCCCCCGAGCCCCCCGGCCCGGACGAGGCGGAACTGGTGAAAGCCGCCACCGTCGCACTGGACTCGATGCGCCAGCACCTGGACTCCATGCAGCTCGAACGCGGCATCGCCGACGTCCTGGCGGCCGTGCGCGAAGGCAACCGCTATTTCGACAAGATGGCGCCGTGGGCGCTGGCCAAGCAGGGAAAAACGGCGGAACTGCGCCGCGTGCTCTACAGCGCCGCCGAGTGCCTGCGCATCGTTTCCGGCCTGCTCTACCCGGTCATGCCCGGCAAGATGACCGAGCTCCGCCGCGCCCTGGGACTCAACGACGGCGAGACCGAGCCGCACCTGGGCACCCTCGGCGTGTGGGGCGGCCTGCCGGCGGAACGCCCGCTGACCGACGTCCCCCCCCTCTTCCCGCGCATTGAAAAGACGGAGGCAAAAACAGTACCGGGAACGGCACAGAAAACGGCAGGTAAGCCGGAAAAGGCCGCCAAAAAGGCGGACCAGGCGGCGGTCACGGAGCTGATTGAGATCACCGATTTCGCCAAGGTCAGCCTGAAAACGGCCAAAATCCTGGCGGCGGAGCCGGTGCCGGACGCCGACAAGCTGCTGAAGCTGCAGGTCGATCTCGGCACGGAGCAGCGCCAGATCGTGGCCGGCATCGCCAAATTCTACACCCCGGAACAACTGCTGGGCCGGACCATCATCGTGGTCGCCAACCTCAAGCCGGCGCAACTGCGCGGCGTCGCCTCCCAAGGCATGCTGCTGGCCGCCAAGAGCGGCAAGGAACTGCGCCTGGTGACGGTGGACGGCGGCGACTTCCCGGCCGGCGCCGGCGTCGGCTGAGCCGCGCCCGCCGCACGCCGAAGAGCGCCTGAAGGCGGGGAAGGAAAAACCTTTTGAGGAAAGGTGGTTTCCTTCTCCGCGCCCCAACCTTTTCCCAGCCTTTTTGTTCCAAAGGAAGCAAAGAAAGCGAAGGATGAATCTGGGAGCCGCCGGCCCCCTTCCTTTGCTGCCTTCGCTGCCTTCTGTTCAAAAAAGAGCGTTTAAGGATGGGGGCAAGGGCGCCAGGCGGTTCAGCGGGAGCGCGAGCCGAAATGGCGCACCGCGCCGGGGCGCGCCGACGACGCCTGTCCGCCGCCGGACGGCGCATGGCCACGCCCGGAACCGCCATGCCCCGCGGGGCGGCCATGGCTGCCACCGGCATGGGCCGGCCGGCCAAAATCGTGATGGGCGCTGGACGACGGCTGGCCGGCGTCATGATAACCGGCCCGGCGCTGGGCGCCGGCCGGGGCGCCGCGCAGGGAGCGGGCCGGCCGCGGGCCGCGGGTAAATTCCGCCTGATGATGTTCGGACGGCGCGGCGCGGTAGTCAAAGCCCTCGATCTGCCGGCGCTCAATCGTGGAGCGCAGCACCCGCTCAATGGCGCGCACCAGGCCGGTGTCATCGGGCGTGATCAGGGTGAAAGCGTCGCCGGTGCGGGCGGCCCGGCCGGCCCGGCCGATGCGGTGGGTGTACGCCTCGACGGTGTCGGGGATGTCGAAATTGATGACGTGGGAGATGCTGGACACGTCGATGCCGCGCGCCGCGATGTCGGTCGCCACCAGGATCTGGTATTTGCCGCTGCGGAAGCCGTCCATCGCCTCCTCGCGCCGGTTCTGCGACAGGTTGCCCTGCAGGGAGGTCGCCTTGTGGCCGGCCTTCTGCAGTTGGTCACCGACGCGCCGGGCCCGGTGCTTGGTGCGGGTGAAAATCAGCACCGAGCCGGTGTCGGTGATTTTCAGCAGCTCCAGCAGCAGGGCGCTTTTCAGGTGCTGGGCAACCGGATACAGCGCGTGGCTGACGGTTTCGACCGGCCGGGTGTTGGCTACCTGGACGGTGGCGGGATCGCGCAGGATCGCGCCGGCCAGGCTCCGGATGTCCTCCGGCATGGTGGCGGAAAAGAGCAGCGTCTGCCGTTTGGGGGGCAGGCGGGCGACAATCTTGCGAATGGTGGGCAGGAAGCCCATGTCGAACATGTGGTCGGCCTCGTCAAGCACCGCCACTTCCACACCGTCGAGCTGGGCCGTCCCCTGCTGGAGATGATCCAACAGCCGGCCCGGACAGGCGACCAGAATGTCGACACCGGCACGCAACTTGTTGACCTGCGGCTGGTAACCGACGCCGCCATAGACCACCGCGCTGCGGAGTCCGCACTGCCGGCCAAGCTCGCCAAAGGCATCATGGATCTGGTTGGCCAGTTCGCGGGTCGGGGCAATCACCAGGGCGCGGATTTTGCCGCGCGGGCCGTTCTGCAAGCGGTGGAGGATCGGCAGGGCGAAAGCGGCGGTCTTGCCGGTGCCGGTCTGGGCCAGCCCCATGACGTCGCGCCCCTGCATGACCACGGGAATGGCCTGGGCTTGGATCGGGGTCGGCGTCACATAGCCGGCGGCTTCGACACCCGCCATGACGCGCGGGTGCAACTGAAACAGGGAAAAACTCATGAGATGCAGATTCCTTGGCTGCGGTTAGTCCCGGGACCGGCGGAGAATAGGGTGCCGGAACCAGGTTGAGCCAAGTCACACTCTCAGCCCGTTCAGAAGAAGCCACTACTATAGCCCGAAACCGGCAGATTGCACCCCCTGTCACGACCTGTCAGCACTTGACCGCCAAACAAGCGGCAGGGACGGCTGGATTTACTCCTCCATAATGATTTGGCTGATTTTCCCGTCCCAGCGGGACGGGGCGGGAATAGACAGGGGCTTCAGCCCCTGTTCTGAAGTTTGGCACAAGTTGGGCGGCTTCGTCCCGTAGGGGCTGCACAGAAAGCCGTCAAGATGGCAAAGGCTGGATGATCCTGAGGCGGCAGCCTCCCTCGGAGTGTCGGCGGCTTCGACGCCGCCCTAGTATTCTCTTCTCTCTCATCCCGCCCCGAGCGGCCGTCGCCGCCGGCCGGTAGGAGGGCGGCGTGAGGACCCGCCGGCACTCCACGGCGCCGTGCCGGCGCAGGAAGCAAAACCGTGGAGCTTGGCAGAACTCAACGGCTACGGTTTTTCCGTCCCAGCGGGACGGTGCGGGAATAGGCAGGGGCTTCAGCCCCTGCCTATTTTCATTCAGTCCCTCCGGGACGAAGCCGCTCCATCCCCCCCGTGCTTATGCCCAGGCCAGACACGCTAAAGCGTGAACTCAAACGACCGGCGCCCCGTGTTTGAGTTCAGCCTTTAGGCTGTCTTCGGAGTGCGACGTCGGTTGGCGAGCAGGGTTTCCGCCAAACTCCAGGCAGGGACTTCAGCCCCTGTGTTTAGCCCCCCCCATTTCCCGTGCCGGAAGGCGCCTTGGAGGGCGGCGTCGAAGCCGCCGACACTCCCAGGGAGGCTGCCGCCTCAGGATCATCCAGCCTTCGTTCACGTTCCGGGCTCGGTAAATCCAAGCCCCCGTTCACTGACCCATTATCCCATGGTATATTATTCAAATGACCGCGTTAGCGTAAGCTCTTAACTGCTTTCCGCCCACCGCCTAAAAAGTTTCAGCCTGCCATGACACCTGCCAGCGAACCGCATCCTCCGACCCCGCCGGCCGCCGCGCGCCGGCGAATCCTGTGGTCGGCCCGGATCACCGTTGCCGGCGGCATCCTGGTGCTGGCGGGGATTGCCTTGGCCATGGCCCTCCATGCCGGCTGGTTCGGCGGCACGCCGGACGCGCGGAAATTTTCGCTGCTCTTCGACTATTTGAGTATGCTGGGGCGCACCTGCAACTATGACGGGAACTCCAACCTGGCCGCCAGCCTGGTCTTCAATGCCGCGCTGGTCGGCACCGGCATCCTGTACGCCTTTTTTTGGCCGGGCCGGAGCCATTTTATTCCCGGAGCGCGCATCCGCCGGACGGTGGTGATCTGCGGCTGGCTGATGGCCGCCGGCCTGGCCAGCCTCGGCCTGGCCCCGGAAAACCTGTTCCCCCGCCTGCACCCGCTGCTGACCGGGCCGCCCGTGGTGTTCGGGACGGTCGCCACCCTGCTCTGCCTGCGTGCCAGCGATCCGCGCTTTGACGGCCGCCGGGCCACCCGGCTGACCGTTGCCGTGTTCGGTTTGGCGGTGGCGGTGGCGGCCGTGCTGCGGCTGCTGGTGGCCCTCGGCCAGCTCCATCACCGCCCCTGCCTGCCGATCATGCAGAAGGTCCTGATTTTCCTGATTGTCGCCTGGACCTTCCGCCAGGCCTGGCTCATGCAACGCACGGTGCGCCGACCCGTTACCGCCCCCTGACCGCCATCCACGGATACCCTCCCCCCCATGCTTGAAACCCGCGAACTGCTGGCCCGGTTGGTCGCCTGCCGCCCGGTCAGCGCCGACATCCCCCAAGTCAACACCGCCACCCGCCTGCTGGAGGCCTATCTCCGGAAGGCCGGCCTGCACGTCGCCGTGGAAGAGCTGCCCGACGGCCGGCACACCCTGTGGGCGGCGACCGTGCCGGGCAAACAGGTGCAGGTGCTGCTCAACGCGCATCTGGATGTGGTGCCGGCCGAAGACCCGCGCCAGTTCACCCTGCAGGAACAGGACGGCTGGTTGCTCGGCCGCGGCAGCGACGACTGCCTGGGCAACGCCGCCCTGCTGGCCAACACCCTGGTCCGCCTGTGCGGCCGGAAAGTGTCGGCGGGGGCGCTCTTTTCCGTCGACGAGGAGATCGGCGGCCGGTCCACGCTGGCCATGGTGGAGCGCGGGTACGGCGCGAACAAGCTGGTGCTGGTGTTTGACGGCCGGGGCTACACCCTGGTCCACGCACAAAAGGGCATCCTGACGCTCAAGCTGATCGCCCGCGGCCGCGCCGGCCACGCCGCCGAGCCGTGGCTGAGCGACAATGCCATCGACCGGCTGCTGGCCGGCTATGAGAAGGTGAAACCGCTTTTCCCGCCGGTGGCGCCGCCGGACGAATGGCACAACACCCTGGCCGCCACCCTGCTCCACGCCGGAACGGTCACCAACCGCATTCCCGACCGCGCCGAGATGACCCTGAACATCCGCTTCATCGCCGACGGCGAGGCGGAACGCCTGCGCCAGGCCATCCGTGACGCCTCCGGCCTGGAGGTGGAGGGGACGGTCGAATGCTGGCCGCTGGTCTTTGCCGCCGACGACCCGACCCTGCAGGCCCTGCACCGCTCCATGGAAGCCGGCCTGGGCCGGGCCATTGAGATCCGTCACATCAACGGCGCCACGGACGCCCGGCATTTCCGCACGACCTCGGTGCCGGTCGCCATCCTCGGCCTGCCCGGCCGCGGCGGCCACGGCCCGCATGAGGCGATTGAGTGCAGCGGCCTGGCGGCCTATGAACGGTGGCTGCTGAATTACCTGGAGACGGAAGCCGCCGGGTGAAGGGCGCGGTTTTCCCGTCCCAGCGGGACGGGGCGGGAATAGGCAGGGGCTTCAGCCCCTGTCTGGAGTTTGGCACTGGTTACACCTGCATGTTGCGCATTGGCGTGCGTA